>CEQE01147846.1_pt1 | contig 23697 bp, 23 predicted proteins | sample 356201 | NCBI WGS metagenome assembly CEQE01 (sample SAMEA2619970, study PRJEB7988) | marine metagenome | biome: marine biome (ENVO:00000447); feature: mesopelagic zone (ENVO:00000213) & marine oxygen minimum zone (ENVO:01000065); material: "saline water (ENVO:00002010), including plankton...
GAAGCTGTACTTGATGCTGGGCTAAGCAAGCCAGTAAGCAATGGAAGAATTTACACTGCTTTGAAAGGCGTAATCGATGCAGGCGTAAAAATCCCAGCAGCTACAGATATTTTTCCTCCTGAAGACAGGATTTCAGGAAAGCACATTTCAGAAAAAATCCCAGGGCTTTTCAAGTCAACTAAAGAAAAAATAATGAGTGCTAAAAATGACTGAAACTAAAGAAGTTAAAGAAGAACCGAAAACAGAAGCGCCTAAAGTTTTCAAAGCAAAAGATAAACGGCCAGATCCTAAAAAAACACGTATATTTTCTGAAAAAGCATTTGACGTCGATAGCTGGAAACCTAAAACAGAACTAGGGAAAAAAGTCAAAAATAAAGAAATAACTAATATTGACCAAATACTTGACGCAGGCATCCGTATCCTCGAATCTGAAATAGTTGACACTTTAATGCCTGATTTTACAACCGAATTGCTTATGGTAGGCCAAGCTAAAGGAAAGTTTGGAGGCGGACAAAGAAGAACTTTCAGACAAACACAGAAAAAAACAGCTGAAGGAAATAAGCCAAGCTTTGGAACTTTAGTAGTTCTCGGAAACAATAATGGCTACCTTGGCCTAGGCTATGGAAAATCAAAAGAAACAGTGCCTGCAAGAGAAAAAGCAACCAGAAACGCAAAACTCAACATAACAAAAATTCTTCGCGGTTGCGGAAGTTGGCAATGTTACTGCAAATCACCACACAGCATTCCTTTCCAGGTAGAAGGAAAATGCGGCTCTACTATAATAAAGTTAATGCCTGCTCCTAAAGGAACAGGACTTCGTATTGCTTCAGAATGCAACAAACTTTTAGCAGCAGCTGGCATAGAAGATGTGTGGAGCCAAACTATTGGAAGAACACGAACCACAATAAACCTTGTATCTGCATGCTTTTCAGCACTTAAAAAACTTAACAACACAAAAATCAAACAAAAAAATACAGAAGATCTAGGAATAGTCATAGGTGAAAAATGATTGCAGCTATAAGAATCAAAGGAACAATTGGAATAGATAAACCAATAGAAAATACTCTAAGACTTTTACACCTTCACAAAAAAAATTACTGTTCTATCCTGGAAGAAAACAAAATAATTGAAGGCATGCTGGCAAAAGTGAAAGACTACATAACCTGGGGAGAAATTGAGCAGGAAACAATAAAACTACTGGAGCAAAAATCCAAAAAACAGTTTATTCGACTAAACAGCCCAAGAAAAGGCTATGGCAGAAAGGGAATAAAAAAATCATTTTCTGTAGGCGGGGCTTTAGGATACAGAAAAGAAGCTATAAACGACTTAATAAAGAGAATGTTATAAAATGGTAGTTAACAAACGCAAAAAAAATTCAAGGCAGCAAGGCTCTCACACTCACGGATGGGGAGCTATGAAAAAGCATCGCGGTGCTGGAAATAGAGGAGGAGCAGGCCAATCTGGTTCTGGAAAGAGAGCAGATAGCAAGAAGCCTTCTATATGGAAAAATAAAAAGTATTTTGGCAAGCACGGCTTTACAAGCAGAAAAATCAAAATAAAAACAATAAATGTCGGTTACCTTGAAAAACACTTGGCTGCTTTTGTTTCAAAAAAACTCGCAAAGGAAGAAGGCGATGGTTTCTTGATAAACTTGAATGACCTAGGTGTTGGCAAACTATTGAGCAGTGGAAAAGTAACAAAAAAATTAACTGTTACCTGCAAAGCTGCTTCAGCATCCGCCATTAAATCAATTGAAGCTGCTAAAGGAAAAATCATTCTTCCAAAAAAGAGGGACTCTAATGGGGATAAAAAGCATACTTCTTAACCTTCCAGAAGTTATAGGCCCTACTGAAAAACGATTACCTTTTAATGAAAAACTTAAATGGACAGTAGTTGTTCTTTTACTCTTCTTTATTCTTGGCCTTGTGCCTTTATTTGGATTAGGAGCTAATTCACTAGCACAATTCCAATTCTTATCACTCATACTTGGAGCAGAATTTGGCTCTCTTATTTCATTGGGTATTGGACCAATAGTAACTGCTTCCATCTTATTGCAGCTTCTAAACGGCTCTGGCATTGTTAAATTCGATTTAAACAGTTCAGAAGGCAAAAAGCTTTTCCAAGGCGTACAAAAAGGACTTGCTTTGGCATTTGTTGTGTTTGAAGCAGCAATTTACGTTTTTGCAGGTGGGCTTTCCCCAGCTCAAGGGCATGGACCTTTTATCATAATCTTCCAGCTAATACTTGGCGGTGTAATGATTATCCTGATGGATGAAGTTATCACTAAATGGGGCTTTGGACAAGGAGTAAGCCTTTTCATAGCAGCAGGTGTTTCTAAAGAAATAATGGTTAGACTGCTTAGCCCTTTAAGCCAGTCTGGAAATCTTGCTTTTGTTTCAGGAGAAGCACCAATAGGTGCGTTGCTTTCTGTTTTTTATTTCCTTGCAGCAGGAGACTTGAGAGAAGTCATGTTTAGCCTAACAGCAATAGTATCAACTGCTGTAGTTTTCGTTATTGTAGTTTATGTGCAGGCAATGAAAGTTGAGGTTCCACTTTCTTTTGGAAGAGTCAGAGGGCAAGGCATAAGATGGCCTCTTGCTTTTATATACACCAGCAACATACCGGTTATTCTTACAGCAGCCTTACTTGCAAATGTCCAGCTCTGGGCGAGATTGCTTGAAAGCAGAGGCACTCCACTTCTAGGCACTTTTGACACCAGCGGAGTAGGAATCTCAGGATTTGCCGCATGGGTGAGCAGCCCTAACATAGTTGGAAACCTTGTTAGAGGAATAATACAACCAATTGATTTTGCAAGAGCAGCAACATATTCGATATTCCTTATGGCTGGAGCAGTAATGTTCTCCTTATTTTGGGTAAAAACAGCAGGAATGGACGCAAGAAGCCAAGCAAAGAAAATGATGGATTATGGCCTGCAAATTCCTGGATTTAGGAAAGATGAAAGAGTTTTGGAAAGTCTTTTAAACAGATACATTCCAGCTCTTACTGTAATGGGTGCTATAACTGTGGGCTTTCTCGCAGCAATGGCAGATGTTTCAGGAGCTTTAACTTCAGGAACAGGACTTTTGCTTGCAGTTATGATAATATACAAGCTTTATGAAGAGATAGCTCAGCAGCACGCGCTTGACATGAACCCAATGCTAAGAAAATTCATGGAGAAATAAAATGGTTTTAGAATTCCTCGACATCATTAAAGTCTTGCCTCCAGTTGGAGCTATAGTTCTTATTTCGTTTTTTATATCAATTCTCATTACAATAGTGTATAAATTTACAACAAATCAAAAGTTTATGAAAGAACTTCATGCTGAAATGAAATCCTTAAGGCAGGAAATCAAAAACACCAAAGATACAGCACAAGCTACTGCATTAAATAAGCGTCTCATGGAAAAAACCATGCAACAAGTAATGCAGTCAATGAAATCAACCTTTATAACAATAATCCCTATCTTTATGATTTTTGGATGGCTGAGCGGAAATCTTGCTTTTGCCCAAGTAACTCCTGATACTGAATTTACTGCATCAATAACATTTGACAATGACGTTACCAGCACTGCCTCAATAGAATCAGAAACACTGCAAATACTAACCAATAAAACAGAAAGTATAAATCAAAACACAGCACTTTGGAAATTAAAAGGAGAGCAAGGAACCCATGAAATTCTTTACACTTTTGAAGACGAAACATATGCGAGAGATGTAATAATAACAAATGACTGGCAGTATGCTGACCCTCATTTGGAAAAAGAACGCACTCTTTTTGGTATAATTAATTTAGGAGATAAAAATCCCATAAAACCAGACAGCAAAATAAAGAGAGTAGCTGTAGACCTGCAACCAACACGCCCATTTGGCAATTTTGAATTATTCGGCTGGAAACCAGGATGGCTGGCAACATACTTTTTCTTCACATTATTGCTAACATTCCCAATAAGAAAACTGATGAAAGTGCATTAATTAAAAGTATCCGATATCTTTTTAAACCACCGCAAGTTGCTAATTTCTATGGCGCAGCAAAAATCACGGTCAAAAAGGCGAATAAAAGTCAAAACTCCTACAGGCAGAGCTGTTATTCATTACGAACCTCGAAAAAAATCAAAAACAACCTGCCATTGCGGAGCAAGGCTTCACGGAGTTTCTCAAGGCAGATTAGCAGCTTCAAAACGCAATCCTTCAAGACCTTTTGGAGGCGTTCTATGCAGCAGATGCAGCAGAGCTGCTATTAAGGAGGGCATAAATGCTTAATGTAGGAAGACTCTGCGTTAAAATAGCAGGAAGAGATGCAGGCAGCAAATGCGTAATAGTTGAAATTACTGACAACAACTTTGTTGTTATTGATGGCAATGTAAAAAGAAAACGATGCAGTATTTCCCATCTTGAACCTTTGAAAGACTCGATAGACCTTGAAAAAGGAGCTTCTCATGAAGACATAATCGCAGCATTCAAAAAACAAGGAATATTTTCTGAGAAAAAGAAAGTCAGAAGAAAAGAAAAGCCAGTTGCTGAGAAAAAAGAGAAAGCTAAGAAATAATTCTTTTTAATTCACTTAAGTCAATTTCTAAAGCAGTTACAGGCATTTCAAGCTCCCAGTTACTAAGAACTTTGGGAGAGATTTCTCCGATTAGCCCTATAGCTTTCCCATTAACTTTTATGCTTCCGCCCCTTCCTTTTATGAAAGTTCCCATGTCAAAAGGCTCTACAGAACTAACTACGCCAAGACTGTTCATTATTGCATCCAAGCACTGCTTTATTTCTGTAAAATCAGTCTTTGTCTGAGAAATTGCTAACACAATAGCTTCTTTGTCTTCTATTTTTTGCCCTTTTCTTACATTAATCAGTCCTTGCTCAAAAATTTTCTGAGGAAAATCACGATGCTTATTTTTAGAAAGCACTTCCATCATGATTGGAGTAAGCCAGCTTCTAACTGCTGAATAAGTTTCTGACATTGGGTTGGAAATTTCCACAATTCCTCTGTCCTGAACTTCCATCTTTTCTTCAATAATTGCCTTGTTGCTAAGAATTGGGCTTAATATTTCCTGAAAGCCAAGGCCCAGAACAATTTCCCTGACAGAATCAACAAACTCATTCATCTTTGTAGGAGAGCCCATGGTGTAGTTTGTCAATGGAGCACTCTCAATATTATTAAAACCATACATTATTGCAATATCCTCTATAACATCAAAAACATGCAGTATATCTTTGCGATAATCAGGGATAGAAACTGTATAATCACTTACTCCGTACCTTGCCCTTTCAAGCAAATCCTTTGTTTGAGCATGCGTTAGCTTAAGCCCTGTTAAAACCTCAACATCTGCCTGCCTTATTTTTATTTTCTCATTAAAGCTATGAGGAGATTTTACTTTTTTGTTGTTGTAATGAACTGTTATGCTTTGCAGTTTGAAACCTCGCTCATACAGATTCTGGGCAAAAATGTTAGCAGCCAAGTTAACAGCTTCCTCGTCAGTTCCTGTGGCTTCAAATAACAGCTCACTATCCCCAACAACAAGCTTTCCAGTAAAATTTGAATTAATAATCGGAACAAGACTTAGCACTTCATTGTTTGAATCAACAAGAATAGGATAAGCAGAGAAATCTTTTATTATCCATCCATATTGTTTTCCCTTAGGATGCAATTCCAATACTTTTGATAGCAATATCTTTTTATCCATTTCCAAAGGAACAAACTTAATTGAATCAGGAGCAGCGGCCTTATAATGAACAGGAAACTTTACTTTCTTGCTGGAATACAATCCTATGGAAACTTTCTGCCTTTTTCTTCCATAACCTTCGCAAAATTTTTCCTGAAATTGAATCAACTGCTCGAGCAAGTAATTGTCAATCTTTCCGCTTGCAACAAAAGTAGCGATGTAAGGCCTTACTTTTTCTACACTTTTATCAACGATAACATCATACTTGCTGCTTGACACCTTAAACTTGGTCAAGCCTTTCTCTGTCTCAAACACTCCTTTAAAATATCGCGCAAGACCTTCAACAGACCAAAGATAAGGAAGGTTAGTATCATCCAAAGCAAGCTTAATTTCAGCAGTTTTTGAATCGTAATCTTCAACTTCTGCTTTTGCATACAACAATACAAGGTCTTTAAACTCATCCATAGGAATCTTTCTTCCTAATAATTTTTCAAAATCCTTGTACGAAAAACTAATCGTAGGCATGTTTTGCGTTCCTCAAATATTTTAAGTCATGGCTGTAAAGCTGGCGGATGTCTTTAATGCCAAGCTTAAACATAGCAACTCTTCCTAATCCAATACCCCAGGCAATAACTGGCTTATCAACACCCAGCGGCTTGGTCATCTCAGGCCTAAAGATGCCAGCACCTGCAAGCTCAATCCAGCCTATCACCGGATGCTTAGCATACAAGCCAACAGAAGGTTCTGTGAATGGAAAATAAGAAGGTACTACTTTTATTTCATCAGTACCGCAAAATTCTTTTGCAAACATTCTAAGCAAGCCAAATAAATGTCTTAAGTTCAAGCCTTCAGCAACAACAAACCCTCCAATCTGGTCGAAATCAGCATTGTGAGTGGCATCTATAACATCATATCTAAAACATCTTGAAATCTGAAAATACTTTCCAGGAACTTCCAATTCTTTGGAAGCCAAAGTTCTTGGCGAAATGGAAGTGTCCTGGCTTCTTAGAACCAACCTGGCAGTTTTCTTTTCATCAAACTCATAACGCCATCCCTTGCTTCCTGGCATTCCTTTCTCATGCACCGCCTTTACTTTTCTTACCAATTCCCGAGGCAAATCAGTTGCATACTCAGGCTCTTTAACATAATAAGCATCATGAATATCCCTTGCTGAATGAAACTGCGGCATGAACAATGCATCCATATTCCAGAACTCGCTCTCAACTATTGGGCCATCCCTCTCTTTAAACCCCAGAGCAATAAGCTTGGCTCTCACTTCTTCTAAAAATCTTCTGTAAGGCTGTTTTTTGCCAAAAAATACTTTTGGAACAGGCGCTTCAAGATTATAACTTCTTAAGTTCTGCCACTTTCCTGTTTTTATCATTTCAGGAGTAAGCCTGTCAACAACTTTTTCTTTTAACTCGCTGCTGCCTGCTATCTTCTTGCCTTCATTTGTGAGCGTAGCAGTTATTGCTTTCTTTACTCCGGTTTTTAATATAGACCTTTTCTTTAAACTTGCAAAAGTTTTATCATCAACTTCATTTAATTTCAACGGAAAACTTTTCTCAAGCAAAACCTGCTCATCAAAACCTTTGCTAAGCTTTCCTTTTCCCTCTTTAGTTATCTCAAAAAAAAGTTCCTTTCCTTTTTCTACAGTAATCCAATTATTTCTTTTAAGAATCCCTATGCTTACATTTACTTCTTCCCTGGAAAGATTTGTTCTCTTCATTAAACTAGTCAGCGCAATTTTGCTCTTTACAGCTTCCAGAAATCTTTTTTCAGGCAAACCTTTCTCTTTGTAAAGCTGCCCGTTTTTGTCAAGCTCAACAATTTCTGTGAGGTCTTCTTTAACTTCACAAAGGCCTTTTCCTTTGAGCCAATGCAGAGCGCGTAGTACCTCGACTTTTTCCATCCCACTTTGCTTTACAATATCCTCTACAGAAGAACACTTTTGCAGTACAGGCAGAACTGCCCGTTCAAGCCTATGCAATTCTGCAATAATATCTTTCATTCTATCCTGTTCCTTACCTTTATATTTAAAGCTTTTTGGTAAGGCATTTGTAATTACTATCAAATATAACGCAACATAACAACTCTTTAATGATAAACTTTAAATATGAGTATTATTTGGTAGTTAAATTAGTTTAACATACAGTAGTAAAAAGGGGGTTGGTGTCAAAATGATAGTTAAAGAAGAATTTTTAAGTAAATTGAGAACTTATTTCTCATTAAATCTTTATGAAGTTAAAATATGGACTGCATTGCTATCCAGAGGCACTGCAACTGCTGGAGAGCTTTCTGATATTGCAAACGTTCCAAGATCTAGATCTTATGATGTCTTGGAAAGTTTGGAAAAGAAAGGTTTTCTTGTAATGAAACTTGGCAAGCCTATCAAATACGTTGCTGTTCATCCTACAGAAGTTGTTGAACGAGTTAAAAAACACATGAGAGGAGAAGCAGACATTAAAATAAAACGCTTAGATGACATAAAAAATACAGAGATAACAGGAGAACTAAAAACTCTGCATTCACAAGGACTTGAGCTTGTTGACCCTACTGATTTGTCTGGAAGCCTTAAAGGAAGGCATAACGTTTACAATCATTTGGATTTAATGATTAAAAACGCGCAAAAATCAGTTACAATATCAACAACATCGCAAGGCCTTCTTAGAAAAATTGAAGGATTAAAGCCAACAATGGAAAAAGCCAAGAAAAAAGGCGTTAAAATAAGGATAGCAGCGCCTATCACAAAAGAATCAAAGCAGGCATTAGCAGATGTTGCTGACGTAGCAGAAGTACGCAATTCAGACATGAGTGCCAGATTCTGCGTTGTTGACCAAAAAGAACTGATGTTCATGGTGTTAAATGATAAAGACGTTCACCCAACTTACGATGTTGGAATCTGGGTTAACACTCCATTCTTTGCATCTGCGCTTGAAAACATGTTTGACACTAACTGGAAAACAATGAAATCTGCGGCAGACGCTTTAAAGAAATAAATCTCATATCAAATAAAAAACCAGCGTAGCAACACCAACTACCATCAAAGTTATTGAAAGAGCCAGTATGACTACATAACCTGGCGCGTTTAATTTCAATGAAACTTTTAAAGGGCTTTTCTTGCCTTTAGCATCGTCTTTCTCATCTGGTTCTGATACAGCCAAAGCATTTTCAACTTCATAAACAGGATACCCGTTCTGAACAAGAAGCTGCCTAATCTCTGAAGGTTTCTTGCCTTTTTTCATCTGCATTGCAACATATTCAAGCAAGTCCATATAATCTTCAGAGAAGTTGGTATATTTAATAGTTGCTTTTTCCCATACCAAAAATATATAAAGCACAATCACAAATTATCCATTATGCCTCGAAAAGTCATTATGCGCGGACTGGCATTAGTAACTTTGCTTTTAATTATGGGAACTGCTTTTTACTCATATGCTGAAAACCTTTCTTTTGTGGATGCTTTTTATTTTTCCGGAGCAACACTAACAACACTCGGCTACGGTGATATTGTTCCTACAAATGATGCATCAAAAATATTCACTGTTTTCTACGCCCTGCTCGGCATAGGACTAATATTCTACATATTCACTGAAATTTTCCGTCTGTTCTTTACTGGAAAGCTTTTAAAACATGAGAAAAAGAAGTCATAATGGCGGATCATCGACTGACACAGTACATTCATGTAAATCTCGAGAAAGGCATTCCAAAAGAACACATTTTTCAAGCATTAAAACGTTCTGGTTATTCAGAAAGAGAGATTTACAAGGCAATTTCATCTACTCATACCTTGAAAGTACCTGAACGTTCAAAAAGAGATCTAACATTAGCTATTTTAATAATTTTAACCGCACTTATTCTTTTAGTGGGTCTAACAATGATCATATTCCTATTTGATGAACCGTCAGATACACCACAAATAACACCTCCAAAAGAGCCAGAAATTTTAGAAGAAACTCCTAAAGTTTTAACAAAGTCACCATCAATTAAAATTGATAAACCAACAAAATCCGAATTAACAAACCAATTCATGTTTTCAGCAACAACAGATAAAAGTTCTAATTGCGAATTTATTGTTGTGGCAGAACAAAGAATTACTAGGAAGGACATGAACACACAAAATGGATTATCACATAATGTTCCTTTTTTGCCAGCGCCAAGTACAGATTACGACATTGTTATTAGTTGTATCGATAGTGCGGGTAACGAAGGCGAGGAATTAATTCAATTCTCATCACCTCCTGAACAAGTATCAGTAAGTCAAAATCCAACAGATACTGAAAACAAAGAAAATATACCGACACCAATCGAAATACCTAATTTGGAGAAGAATGAATTAACAAAAATTTTAGACAATCGTCCACCAGTAGACATAAAGTTACCAGATGAAAGCCAGCTTTCCCCAGAGCAACCTGAGCAATCTAAGAGAATTGATATTTTAGGCATAGGAACTGACGCATATTTTGAAATCACTTCTGATGAAATCGTTATTATTTGGGAAAATCCTGCTGAAGGACAATACTCCCTTATCCTTAAAGAAGAAAGCCATAAAGATTGGAACATATACTATGGTGGACACCCAATAGGGAAAGCTCCAGTAAATTTCCAGAAGTACAACTTAGATGGATCTGAAAAACTTATCGGACAATTATGGCATTACGCAGCTGATAGACATTTTCTTGCATACTTGCCAGAATTTATGATAGACTTAGAAACAAAAACTGCAACACCGTTGATTGAAGAGCAAGAACCTATTGAAAAAACAATTGAAGAACCGATTGAGAAATTGGTTGAAACTTTCTCAATAACAAATTCCGGTATTGGTGCAGTCTATGAAAAAACTAGTGATAAGATTGTTATCAAATGGTCTAATCCAGAAGAAGGATCGTATTCTTTAAGCCTGAAGCTAGCAGGTGATGCTGGTTGGGCAATCTACTATGGAAGACATCCAAGAGAACAAGCTCCTGTTGTTTTCTCTGAAAAAAATATGATTGGAAATGAAACTTTAATAGGCAGATTTACACAGTATGCAGAAGATCTTAGTTTTGTTCAGTATTTTCCTGAGTTTCAAATTGCTTTGAATGAAAGTATTGAGGAACCTGATGTGCCAGATGATAAAAATGAAACCAAACCCCCACCAAAAGAAATACCAAAGGAACCTGATCCTATAACAGAAAGGTGGACTAACCCCACTGCACCAAATGAGTATGTTAAATTTCTTGCTGGTGATTTTACTGATACTGATGGAGATGGTATGACAGATATAGCAGAACTAAAGTATGATTTTGATCCTAACAACGCTGCTAGTTTTCCTGAAGAGCCAGAGGTTATTTTACCAGAGCAATTTATAATTGAAGATTCGGGAATTGGAGCGTACTTCGAAGTCGGAAGAGATTCGATTGAACTTAAATGGACTAATCCTGAAGACGGTAGCTATTATTTAAGTCTGAAAAAGGAAGGAGATAGGGAATGGGATATATATTACGGTGGGCACTACCCAGAAAGCGCAGCTGTTGAACTTGACAAGTTTGGGCTCAGTGAAACAGATGTGTTGAAAGGGCGCTTCACTAAATATGGACTTGATTTAAACTTTATTCAATACTACTCGGAATTTAATATAGATTTATCAAGCGTAGACTTCCCAGATAATTCTGAGATTGGAAAGCCTACTAACAAGATAAGTTACACATTCTCTGATGATTTCCCTTCTGAAGCAGAAAAATCATACAGAAAATTCCTGAAGCGAGTATGGCCTATCTTGCAAGATAGATTGGGCCCTCCTGCAGAATCTTTTAATGTATTTATTAAAAACATGGGAGAGGACACTTCATTTTTTATGATTACTAATAATGGCAGAACTTTTCTCACAGATACAGATTTTATTCCACGTCTGATTGCGCACGAATTTGTGCATGCATGGAAAGGCCAGTATTCTATAACAACCGGTGATGCATGGCAGTATCAGCCGGATTTAAGCGGTTTTGAAGAAGGAATGGCAGAAGGCCTGGCATTCGATATTATTCATGAGTATGTACGTAGCTACCCAAACGATGAAGCTACAATAAAATTACTGAACTGGAGGCCTTACCAGTACTGGAGTTCACGCACAACATATTATGATTCTATTAAAAATACTCGATGGTCTGGTGCTGGTAAGTTCTGGACAGATGCAAGTGGACAAAGAAATCGCTATTCGATTGCTGCTACCACAGTGCAAATGATGTTACTTGAACAACCTACGTTTACCAAAGATTTTTCTGCTGCATATTATTCCAAAATTCGAGAAGAACCAGAATGGAGGACGAACAGAGAAGACATTCTTAATATGTGGGAAAACATTGTGCCAGAAGTCAATGACCTTCCGTTAAGAACGTACCTTAACTCCTTACCAGTATTTAATGGCCATAACTTGGATGAAGGTTTGTATGTTTTGTCCACCATCAGACCATACGGCACACAAGGAAATCAGCAATTCGCGCTTGGATATGCTATTCGTGGAGATATATGCTTTGATAACGATGGTATGGTGTGGTGGGGTATTTGCGATAAAGATCTTGATGAGATTCCTTCATGGCTTAATACAATGAAAACAGATGATAACTTTACTTATATTGATACTCAAGGGTCTGCGTTTACAGTGGATGTGCGTGATGCTAAAAATAATAAAGTTCTAACAAACGATTACAAAACTAGATGGGATCGGCGAGAAGATGGTGGGCCTTCAGGGTTTGGTTGGGTCTTATTACCAGATCTTGCATTTGAAAATTTTGAACAAGGGTTGTATAAAGAAACTGTAACTTTTTCTGAATTCACTGAGTACGATTCAGGAGCTTCTGAATCATTTTACTTTATAGGTTTAAACGGCTTTAGTCAAGACAGAAGTAATGAATATGTCGTAATGATTGGAGTGGATGGAGTTGCAGAAGGAACAGTGGACTTTATACTAAACGGAGAGTCGTTCACAGAACCAATCGTTAAAGGTCTTGCTATAGCTAAATCTATTACTTTGCCTTTTGATACCCAAGAATCATTTGATATCAAAATAACAGACAAAGATGGTGTTAGCCATACCTATCGCAGAACTCTTTTGGAAGCAGGAACAGTTCATAATTTCTTCCAACACCAATTCATAATAGTTGACACTAATTTCAATGGAATCGAAGACCAATTTGAATAGCTTAGCAATAGCCTAATACATCTTATACCTTAAAAGTGCAGCTATTCCTCCTAAAGAATCAAGCTTTTTCCCAGCTTCATTTTCAGAATTTATTATCACAACTTCTCCTTTAACAGTTTCTGCATTTTTCATTAAGAACTCTGACTTTTCTCTGTTTTCGTGAATAAAAGAATCAGTTATCAGAAAAGTTTTCACATTTCCTGATTCAATAGCGCCTTCAACTTCTTTTTTGCCGTAAATTGCCAATCCGTCTTTGCTTATTTCCATCATAAGATTTTCAACAAACTTGCTTTCTTCTGCTGCTCGCTGCTGCCTTAGCACTTCATTAAGTTCAGGCCTCTTAAGGATTTCCTCAATAGCATTCTTACCAACACTGCTACAGCCAGCCACAACAACTTTTTTCTTTATTTCATTATTCTTAATCTCTTTCATCAATTCTTCCTTCCAAAAAGCAGGACTTGCAAGTATAATTGCTTCAGTTTTGTAGCGTTTGTCATACTCCTCAAGCTTATCAGAAAGCTCTTTGTAGAAATTAGTGGTAGCAATCTCAACTCCTTTTTTAGCAACCTTTCCTTTAGCCTGCGAAAGAATCTCGTATCCCTTGCTCTTAAGCAAAGCAAAAATAGCTTCTTCCCTGTCCAGGACAAGAATAAGTGTTTCAGCCTGCTTTTTAGTAGCAAGCTCAAGCCTTTTGAGATGATACTTCTGCCAGGTTTTCTTTGTAATGCCTGCAGTAGAGCTAATTTCAAGCGAAATTGTGTGGTATGCGCCTTTAGGCACGTCTTCTTTTTCCTCTGTTGTTTTGCCGCTAATTCTCAAGTTTTTATCCTTGAATTCTACTTCTTCCACAGTTATTTCCAAAAACAAAGTTTTCTTTTCAGTCTCTTTTTCAGTAGCTTTTATCTTGCGAGTAGTCTTACCACTAACCATATCTCCTTTCTCAATAACTTGGGAAAGATGCCAAAGGTCATCAAGATTCTGCACAGCAACAACAATCTTGCCATGCTTCAAGTCCTTTTTCAGTATTTTCATATGCTAGAATTAGTTAATAATCGCTTTTAATACTTTGTTATATAAAAAACTTAAGTTACAGACACTAAATAAGGCATAAATTACAAATCTTTAAATAGCTGGATGTACTATATCATTGTTTATTAACGCTACTTTTATGAAACTGCTAAACACAATGCCTAATACCTTAGAAGATGCTAGAGAGGAAATGAAGAGAGCAGACCATCTTCTGTATGTAAGCTTAAAATACACAAGAACTGTTGATGTCCTCAAAAGCCTTCTTGAAAGGCTTACAAATGCTATTGATGCAATTATTGATGGGCTTCTTGATTTTGCACTTGAAAAAAAGAAGATTAAAGAAAAACCAGAAAACCTTGGCTTGAAAGGAACACTTGTAAAAAAAACCTTTAAAGATGAAACAATAAATGAAATGATTGACTTTAGCTTGACTTTGAAAAAAATCAACAGAGCAGAATTCAAAAGAAGCAGAGAATTCAGAAGGCACGTAACAATGACTGCAATTACTGACACAGGCATAGTTGAAATCAATATTGATATTATAAAAGAACACTATTTTAAAACCAAATCTTATCTTGACTATGCAGAGGAGATTATCTTTGGCAAAAAAGAAACGTAAAATTGAAGTAAAAAAAAGAGTGAGTTTAAAACCTTTTAAAGATGCTAAAGAACTAGACCTTATTCTTTACTGGACAACTCTCCTTGTTCTTATCATGGCAAATTTCTTTATGGCAATTGTCATAATACCTTTCCTTCTTTTCGCATCCAATTACCATTTTTACCTTATAATAGGCATTTTAGGCGTATTCTTTGGCTATGTTTTCAATTTGCTTATCAGCAACATTGAAAATCTTGATGCACATCATCACTTAATGGCTATTCTTTTTATCCCGGCTTTTACTTTTATTAATTTGATAATAATATCCACTTCAATTGGCGGGTTAGCAAGTGCTTTAGGAATAGAAACAAACAAAGAACCGCTAATTATCAGCATATTTTATGTTGCATCTTTCTTAACGCCTTACATACTTTCTACTGTAAGAAAAAAACTTTAACCGCAATCATCTTCTTTGCAGTCAAGGTCAACTTTTAACTCTAATACGTGCAATGTTCTTTCAGGGGTTATTCTTATGGAATTGCTGCCCTCATTCACAAATAGGTCTATGTTCTTTGAAAATGCGTCCTGCCTTGTGTCAAGAGATATGCGATGCTGATTAACCTCTATAATCGCATTCTTCTTTTCGTCATCATCAATAAATTTAAGGCTAAGTGAAGTATTTATTGTGTTATTGTCTATCAAATCAAATTGGCTCTGGTTAATGTCAAAGAAATAAACAGGAGAAATTGCCTTGCGAAGAGTTGTCTTTACAGCTGTCCTGTCAATTAAGTACCTTCCTTGTTCAGAAGAAAAGAGCAGCTCATTTTTTCCCTCAATAAAATCATCAGGGTCTATGAAAGTTTTTTCAAAGCTTTCACAATCAGGAACTTTTGCTGAAAGAAGATTGCCATTTAGAAACACAGAAAGCTTGTCAACTTCATTTACATTACAATCAACAAAATACCTTATGAATGCATCTTCGATGTTTTCTTTATCAGCCTCTTCTTTGCTAACGAAAAAAGTGTGTAATGCTTCTTTGTTTGCAAGCTTTTCAACAGTTGAAGAAATCTGCACATTCCTTAAGTCATAAAAATTATTCCTCCAGAACTGCCATTTAGGAGGAGAATCAACTGAAAACTCTATCAAGTTTTCTTCCTTTAAGTCAATAGACAAAGGCTCAAGAGTTTCTCCAATTTCTCCCTTAAAAACCTCTTCATCATTAAACACTATTGTAAGCCTTCCCCCATGCTCGTTTACTGAAAAAGAAAGTTTGCTGTTTTCAGTCTTATCCTTGATAAATATCGGAATTGCCTTTGAAGATATTCCAGAGCTTTCAATAAAGACAGAATCAACTTTTTTAAGGATAGCGTCTTCCTTTTCTGTGAAAAGGTTAAAAGAAGGTATATTATGCTCAAATTCACGTTCCTTAATCTTTGTAATTGTACCAGGGCTTTCCTCGAGCAGAACTGAAGCAATAGCTTCACGTTCAGACGCAGATACTTCTGAATCATCACCTTCAATAAGCTCTTTCCTGTCTTCAGAAGGCAAAAAAAGTATGTATACCAAGATGAACAAAGCTATTACGATGATCAGGGAAGCAGCACCTGCTCCAGAAGGCTGAGCTTTTTTGTTTCTCATAGTCTTTATTGCAAAATGCTGAAATTGCTATATAAATCTTTTTCTTTTATGCAAAATAAGATTAAGGATTTTCACTACTTATCCTTTAAAAAAGTGCAATATCTACTTCTGCGAAACATTTTTAAACCATGATTTAACCCTTTGAGTTGTAGGGCAAGTGCTTAACACCAGGCATATTATGCTTAGGAAAGTCCACCCACCAGCTCATTATGAGCAACATAACCGCTGCTGAGAGGCAGGTGCTGAAAAGTGCGCTCCAGCGAAGAAACAACACGGCCTTTAATCAAGGATGAAATGGCGAATCAACCAGCAATGGTTGAGAGTTAACCTATGGATGTCGGTTAAAGGATACGGTGAGACAGCTGCCCGGTTGGTGCAAGCCTTTGGCGCTTAGTCGAATGTTAAGGCAAACCTTCCGTAAGGGGTTTGACAGAAGGTGGCTTATCTTTGCCCTACACTCTTTTAATCAATGATTCCCATGTCTGAACAGCTATTTAAAGAAATCCGCTCCATAGAGGCGGAAGCTGAAAAAATTATTTCTGATTCAGAAAAACAGAGCTCTGAAATTATCCAGAAAGCACATAACGATGCTTTTAAACTGCTTTCTGAAAAAGATGCTGAGCTTAAAGAATTAAGTGATAAAACAATAAAAGCTGTGCTTAGTGAAATCTCAAAATCAAAAGAAAAAAAGCTGGAAAAAAGCAAACAAGCTATTGATGAACTTAGAGCAATGGCCAATAAAAGAAAAGACAAAAGCGTGAACTTAATCCTCGATAACCTTCCAGAGCTTATTGGTGAATGATATGCTTCAACCTGAACGCATGAGTAAAGTGATAATTACATCTCCAAAAAGTTTTCTTGACAAAACTATAAATGAAATGTACAAACTTAATGCGTTTCACATAATAAACCATGCAAAATCTGAGATTGACATAGGAACTCCCTTAGAAAATGCTTCAAACATATCAGAAGCTTTAGTGGCAGTCCGCGCTTTAATCTCAAACCTTAACTTAAACAATGGCGTAACATTAAGCAATGGTTTTAAGGCAATAGGCGTAAAAAATTTTGCGCATCTTACCAAGACAACTAAACTTTTGCAAGAAGAAACTGCCTCTAAACTCGAAAAACTAAAAAACATTGAAAATGAGATTAAACTTATCGAAGCTAAAAAAAATCTTCTGTCACAAATTGAAAAACTAAAGCTTCCTCTTGAATCATTCGGCAGCTATTCATCAATCACTGTTTTTGTCGGGCATGTTAAAGAACCGAAACTATTTGAAAAAAACCTTTCTAAAATAACTGATGAATTTGAAATTAGCTATGCAGAAGATACTGGTTTATTGGCTTTATTTGTGTCAAATGACTCAAAAGACAGCGCTTCAAACTTGCTAACCAAGCATAATTTTTCTGAGCTCGACTTGACACTTATTGCAGAAATGAAAAGAAAAGTTCCAGAAGAACTTTCTTCTCTTGTTTTAGAAAAAGAAAAACTTTTGAATTCAAAACTAACTGTTAATAGACAGCTTACATCTCTTGGAAACAAATGGCATGATTTTTTGCTGCTTTCTGAAAAATTTTTGTCAATTGAACTTGAGAAAGCAGAAGCTCCATTAAAGTTTGCTGCTTCGGAAAACATTTTTGTAGTTACAGGATGGGTTCCTTCAAAAAATGTTGAAAAACTAACTGAAAGAGTTCAAAATATTACTAAACAAAATGTTGAAATAGAAGTAAAACAGCCTTCCCATGATGAAGAAGTTCCTGTTAAGCTTTCAAACACTAAACTTACAAAACCTTTTGAATTTCTTATGAATCTTTATGCTTTGCCTAAATATGCTGAGATAGATCCTACTATCTTTCTTTTCATATCCTTCCCTCTTTTCTTTGGAATTATTCTTGGAGATATAGGGTATGGCGCAACTATTGTTTTGCTACTTTTATACTTTGCAAAGAAATTTCCTTCCATGAAACCTCTCGCAAAAGTAATTATGCCAGCTGCTATGGCATCCATATTTTTCGGCTTCTTGTTTGGGGAAGTATTTGGTTTTGAAGAGCTTTTTGGCTATCATCTTCCTCATTTGATAAGCAGGCTTCACCAAGTTCAGGAAATGTTGTATATATCTGTAATCATAGGCTTATTGCATGTCAATCTTGGGCTGTTGTTAGGCTTTATCAATGAACTTGAGCATGGTCTTAAGAAAGCTATACTTGCAAAAGCAAGCTGGTGGCTGCTGCAGATAAGCCTCGTAGGAATAGCTATTTCCTTATCAGGATTGCTGCCTATTCCAATGTACATAAACGTAATCTTGGCAATTGTTTCACTAATAATGATTTATCTTGGCGAATCAGTATCAGGACTTGTAGAAATACCTGGCCTTTTCAGCAACATTCTTTCTTACTCGCGGCTTATGGCAGTAGGCCTTGCTTCAGTAGGTCTTGCTGTTGTTGTAAATGGCTTTGTTGAAGAATTTGCCAGTAAAGGAGGAATCATGATATTAGCTGCAGTGATTATCGGCATTTTAGGGCATGCATTGAACATAGCTCTTGGCTTAATGGGCGGGTTTCTTCAGTCTTTAAGGTTGCATTATGTTGAATTTTTCACAAAATTCTTTAAAGGAGGCGCAATTCCATTTCATCCATTCGGTAAAAAAATAACGGAGGTAGACTAAAATGACAGAAGCAGGATTAATTGCTATAGGCGCAGGCCTTGCAATCGGATTGACAGCTATTGCAGCAGGAATTGCTGAAAAAGAAATCGGAGCAGCAGCTGTTGGAGCAATGGCAGAAAAGAGCGAGACGTTCGGAAAAGGATTGATTTTAACAGTAATTCCGGAAACGCTAGTAATATTTGGCTTTGTTATGGCATTTCTGATTATAGGACTTGCTGAATAAAGAGAATGGGTCTTGAAAGAGTAAAAGGAAAAGTACTAGAAGAGGCCAAGCTTAAGGCCAAGTCTAGATTGGACTCTGCAAACACAGAGTCTAAAAACATATTACAATCTTTCTCTAAGCAAGCCAGGGAAAAAGAAACAATTTTTAGAAAAAAATTGGATTCTGAAGTGGAGTCTATCAAAAGACGCGAAGACGCAGCTGCAAAACTTGAGTCAAAAAAGCTTACTCTTGCGTTCAGGAAAGAATTTGTTGACGAAACTTTTTCAATTGCAAGAGAAAAACTCTCCCAGCTTCCTGACTCTGAACGGGCAAGTCACATCAAAAAAATGCTTGAGAAAGCTAAATCTGAAATAGACATAGCTATTGTGCACTGCAACAAAAAAGATCGCAAGTTTGTAAGCGGCTACAAAGTCAAAGAAACTGATATCCTTGGAGGAATAATAGCAGAATCAGCAAATGGAACCTTGAGAGTTGACTACAGCTATGAAACTTTGCTGAACCAGCTTAAAGGCTCACTTTTACCAAAACTAAATAAAGTTCTATTTGAAAAATGAAACAATTAACACTAGGCAAATATCCGTACACTTATGCAAGAGTTAGTGTTATGCGCTCTTATCTTTTGGATAAAGAAGATTACCATAAGCTTCTTAAGATGAGCCTTAACGAGATAATAAGTTTTCTTCAAAGCTCACAATACAAAAAAGCAATAGACGAGCTCGGCGTTAATTACTCTGGAATTGAACTTATGGAAATGGCTCTTAACAAAAATCTTGTAAACACATGGAATAAGCTTAAAAACATTTCACCAAAAGAGGTAGACATCCTCATAGACGCATATCTTTCAAGAGCAGACTTGTGGAACATTAAGACAATATTAAGAGGTTTGCATACAAACACTCCTGCAGAACTAATTGCTCCAATGCTTCTTCAAACAGGAAAATTAACGCAGCATCTAGATAAACTTTTACAATCAGAATCTGTTGAAGAATTTCTCAGAAAACTTGTTATTGTGGGAATACAATTTGAATCTTTAAGCAATTCTCTTGAAACATTAAAATCAAAGAATAGTATTGTTGACCTTGAGAATTTTTTTGATAGGGAATATTACAACAGAATGATTAAATTCTCAAAAACTATACCTTCAGAAGGCAAACTTTTTAAACAATTCTTAGAAACCGAAATTGAGACAACGAATATTATGAATGTTTTGAGGCTGAAACGCGCAGAGGTAGACAAACACAAAACCCAGAGCTATATTATCGGAAAAATATCAACAATTGTTAAAAAAATAATAGATACTGATAACAAAGAAGACATAACAAAAATACTATCACAACTGGGAGTATCTGAAAAAGCATTGGAAGATTTTGCATCGAACAACAGCTTAACTGATGTTGAAATCGAGCTTGGGAAAAACCTGCTAAAAAAAACAAGATTGCTGCTTCACCAGCACCCACTGACTGTTGACGTGATATTGGGATACATGTTCGCAAAAGAAGTAGAAGTTAAGAACCTAAAGATGCTGCTTAAATCAAGACAACTAAATTTAGACGAAGAATTTATTGAACAACAAATAATAGCTTAAAAATGGAAATCGCAGTTATAGGCAAGGAAGACTTTTGCCTTGGATTCAGACTAGCTGGAATAAAAAAGATATTTGAGACAGATAAACCGCAAGAAGCTATTTCAAAAATCAGACAAGACACTGAAATTGGCATAGTGATATTGGATGAAAATTTGTTTAAACTGCTTGAAACTGAAGAAAAAGAAACTTTAGAAAACTCATTGAAACCGATTTACATTACACTTTCAAAAGAAGCTTCAGAAGACTCGCTTAAAAAAATGATTAGAAAATCAATCGGAGTGGAAGTATGAAAACAGGCAAAGTCTACAGAGTTGCCGGACCTGTTGCTGTTGCTGAACTTGATGCAAGAATGTTTGACATTGTTCTTGTAGGAGAGGAAAAGCTTCTCGGAGAAGTAATCCAAATAAATGGAAACAAATGCACTATTCAAATTTATGAAGACACTACTGGATTAAAACCAGGAGCAACTGTGAGCAATACTGGAGAACCTCTTTCAATCGAACTTGGGCCTGGTTTGCTAACATCCATCTATGACGGCATACAAAGACCATTACCTGACTTAAAAGCGCAACTAGGAGACTTTATCAAAAGAGGAGCAACTGCACCAGGACTTAATCACGAGAAAAAATGGGAATTTAAAGCAACAGCAAAAAAAGGCGATGATGTTTCAGGAGGCAAAATAATAGGAACAGTAATGGAAGGACAAATAAACCATAAAATAATGATTCCTCCGAATAAAAAAGGAAAAATAACTGAAATAAGCTCAGGCTCATTTACTGTTGATGAAATCGTATGCAAACTAGACTCAGGAGACAAAATAAAGCTGATGCAAAAATGGCCTGTCAGAACACCAAGGCCAACATCCAAAAAGCTACCGCCAAACATTCCGCTTATCACCGGCCAAAGAATATTTGATTCATTATTTCCCCTTGCAAAAGGAGGCGTAGCAGCTATTCCAGGCGGATTTGGAACAGGCAAAACAGTCACGCAACAATCTTTGGCAAAATGGTGTGACGCTGAAATAATCGTTTATGTTGGCTGCGGAGAGCGCGGCAATGAAATGACTGAAGTTCTTACAGAATTCCCTAAACTTACAGACCCACGCACAGGAAAACCACTGCTTAACAGAACAATTCTCATAGCTAACACTTCTAACATGCCAGTAGCTGCAAGAGAAGCTTCTGTCTATTGCGGAATGACTTTAGCAGAATATTATCGCGATATGGGTTATAATGTAGCAGTAATGGCAGACTCCACTTCCAGATGGGCAGAAGCAATGCGTGAAATATCATCCCGTTTGGAAGAATTACCTGGAGAAGAAGGCTATCCTGCATACCTCTCAACAAGACTTGCTGATTTTTACGAAAGAGCTGGCCGTTACTCTAATCTTAACAAAACAGACGGCTCAATTTCTGTTATCGGAGCAGTATCCCCTGCAGGAGGTGACATGTCAGAACCAGTAACACAAGGCACTCTAAGAGTTGTAAAGTGCTTCTGGAGACTTGACTCAAAACTAGCGCAAAGAAGGCACTTCCCTGCAATTAACTGGCTGGATTCCTACTCTCTTTACCTTGACATTCTTGAAAAATGGTTCTCTGCAAATGTAGCAGAAGACTGGAGACCAATTGTCGACAAAATAATGTCTATCCTTCAAGAAGAAGAAAAACTCCTTGAAATTGTCCAGCTTGTTGGAAGCGATGCGTTGCCTGAAAAAGAGCAAGTAACACTTGAAATCGCAAGGCTTGCAAGAGAAATGTTTCTTCAGCAAAACGCATTCCATGCAGTTGATACTTTTTCAGAACCAAAGAAAACTTACTCTTTTATGAAAACAATCCTGAAATACGGAGATTTAGCCTATAAAGCCCTTGGAGAAGGCTCAAAAGTCTCTGACATCGTGTCGATAAAATCAAAAGAAAAACTTGCAGACGTAAAGTTTGAGAAAGAATACGAAAAGCTCCTCAACAGCATAGTGAAAGAAATGGAATCAGAATTCAGAAAAATGAAGAGTGATAAGAAATGAAACAAACTCACTTCGTTCGTAGCTTCATTTTGAAAGCTATAAGGAGACAAGCAAAATGAAGGAATATAAAACAATAAGCAGAGTTGCAGGACCACTTGTATTTGTTAAGAAAACAGAGCCTGTTGCGTATTCTGACATGGTTAAAGTACTCATGCCTAACGGCGAAGAAAAAAATGCCCAGGTATTGGACACAAGCGAGGAAACTGTTGTTGTTCAGGTATTTGAAGGAACAGCAGGAATAGACTTAAACAGCAGAATTAAATTCCTTAACCAGCCAATAAAGCTTCCAGTATCAGAAGAACTTTTAGGCAGAATCCTTTCCGGCTCAGGAAAACCAATAGACAGCGGCCCTGAACTGGTTGCTGACAAGATGATGGACATAACCGGAGCAGCCATAAACCCTTACTCAAGAGGAAACCCTGAAGACTTTATCCAGACAGGCGTCTCAACCATAGACGCAATGAACACATTAGTCAGAGGCCAAAAGCTTCCTATTTTTTCAGCTTCAGGGCTTCCGCATAACGAAATTGCACTTCAAATAGCAAGGCAAGCAAAAGTTGTTGGAAAAGAATCAAACTTTGCAATTGTTTTTGCTGCAATGGGAATAACAAACGAGGAAGCGCAAAGATTTATCCAAGATTTTGAACAAACAGGAGCTTTGGAAAGGTCCTCAGTTTTCCTTAACCTGGCGAGCGACCCTGCAGTTGAGCGATTATTGACACCGCAACTAGCACTAACTGCTGCAGAATATCTTGCTTTTGAAAAAGACATGCATGTTCTTGTTATCTTAACAGACATGACAAATTATTGTGAAAGCCTGCGAGAAATAGGCTCAGCTCGTGAAGAAATTCCAGGAAGACGCGGCTATCCAGGATACATGTACACTACACTTGCAAACATCTATGAAAGAGCAGGCATGATTAAAGGAAAGAAAGGCTCAATAACCCAGCTTCCAATCTTAACAATGATTGGAGATGACATAACACATCCAATTCCTGACCTTACAGGCTACATAACAGAAGGACAGATTGTATTGGACAGAGAATTGCATAGGCGCAACATATACCCTCCAATTGATGTTCTGCCTTCTCTTTCAAG
>CEQE01146180.1_pt1 | contig 23691 bp, 26 predicted proteins | sample 356201 | NCBI WGS metagenome assembly CEQE01 (sample SAMEA2619970, study PRJEB7988) | marine metagenome | biome: marine biome (ENVO:00000447); feature: mesopelagic zone (ENVO:00000213) & marine oxygen minimum zone (ENVO:01000065); material: "saline water (ENVO:00002010), including plankton...
TGCTAGGTCCTAATAGAACAGGGTGGTAGTTCTGGACCAATTACAGCAATAAAAAAGAGAGCTAAACATTCCAATCTAATTTTTCCAAGAGGGGTGGAAAGTTTTTGGATGCAAACAAACAGAGATAAGAGGCTGTGATGCAATTCACGTTATTAAAACCCTCCATTGAAAGGGTGTATAGGAGTTTTTATCACCTCTTTTCTCCTGTACGGACCTCGAGGTGGGGTTTTTATAATCAAAATGAAGACAGCGGAAAATTAGTGAGATGCGAGTGAGCTCGTTGCGAACTCGCTCACAATTCACGATTTTCCAGCTTTCATTTAAAATTACATAAAAAAGAAAGATACTTTAAAATGAAAATAACAAACAATAAAATTTATGAAACTGTTAAAGAAGTTGTTGGGGAAGACAGCTTAAAGGTAGTTGAGTTTCTCAAGGACAAGAAGAATATTTCTGATTTTAAGATTGCAGAGAAGGTAAAAACTGACATACATGAGATAAGGAACATTCTTTACAGGCTTTACAACCAGAATCTTGTCACTTATTACAGGAAAAAGGACAGGCAGAAGGGATGGTATATAAGCTACTGGACATTCAACAAGAAAAGGATTAAGGATTTGATGAAGAACCTTCATTATTCCAAGCTTGAGAAGTTTACAGAAAGGCTTAGGATGGAGGAAGCAAATAAAGGAAATTTCTATCTTTGCCCAAATGCTTGTGTCAGAGTTAATTTTGAAAATGCAACTGATTTTGAGTTTAAGTGTCCTGAATGCGGAGTTGTATTAAATCATCAGGATAATGAAAAAACTATTGAATTCCTGCAAGGCAAGATTAAGGAATTGGAGATGGGTAATGGTTTTGCTGCAGTAGGTACTGGTATTAGCATGGGAAATGGTGGTAAGATAGGTAATGGTCCTAAGATTGGTAATGGTGGTAAGATAGGTAATGGTCCTAAGATTGGTAATGGTGGTAAGATAGGTAAAACCAGCAAGAGTAAGAAAAAGCGTTAGTTCTTAGGATTTCTTTATTTTTGTTACAAAAAAACCTTCGGTATCATTATCCTGAGGCCATATTCTTAGGCATTTTTTTATTTCATTATTATATTTATTATTCTCAAACTCTAATATTAGTGGACTTCTTTTAATGCTGGGTAGTTTTATTGGCTCTAATTTGGCATTTTCGTATTTGTTTAATAAAAAATCAATTACTGCCTCGTTTTCTTCTGGCTCTAAACTACAGGTTGAGTAAACTAAAGTTCCGTTTTGTTTTAATGTGTTAAATGCTGTTTCAATTAATTGTTTTTGTGTTATTGACAAGCGCTTTACCATATTTGGATTCCAGATTCTTAATGTTTTAAGGCTCTTCCTTATGGTTCCTGTTCCAGAACATGGTGCATCCACTGAAATCTTATCAAATTCCATGTTTTTGAACCACTGGCCCTGCATTAGTGTAATTATGCAGTTTGTAATTCCGCATCTCTGGATGTTTAAACTTAAAGGTTTCATTCTTTCTGTTGTGAGGTCATTTGCAATCAAAATTCCTTTATTATTCATTAAAGCTGCTATTTGTGTAGCTTTGCTGCCTGGAGAAGCGGCTATATCTAAAACCATATCATTTTCTTTTGGCTCTAAAACTATAGGGGGTATCATAGAAGCAGCTTCCTGAGTGTAAAAATAGCCTAAAGAATGCTCAATTAAATTACCAATATCTCTTCTTTCTTTTTTTATGTGCTCAATATAAAAACCTTCCTTACACCATGGTATTTGCTCTAAAACCCAGTTTTTTTCTAATCTTTTCTTTAATTCACTTATTGATATTTTTATTGTGTTAACTCTTATTGATCTTCTTAAGAAGGATAATGAATATTTTTTAAATAGTTCAAAGTCTGTTAATTTTTCATATCTTTCTATGAATTTTTCCTTGAATTCAATTTTTTCTGAATCTGGAATTTCTGTTGGCATAATATAAGAAAATAGGAGTTACAATTTAAATATTGTTAAAAATCAATTATTAAATATGTAAAATTAAGGTTTTGATGATGTTCTTAACTTCCCTTCCTTTTTATAAATAAAATATACTATTATGACAGACTATGTGCTTAATGTCCCAACTGAGTAACTTACCATTAATGGTGTATCTTGAATACTAATCCCATACATTAGCCAGAATACTGCTGTAATGAACAAAATTATATATGTTAGTAATGCAACATCTTTAGATTCGTGTAGGTGCATAATTTTTAGTGTTTGAAATAAAAAACTTAAGGATGCAAGCACTCCAAGAGACATAGTAATAGTGGCTAAGAGAGCCATAATTTGTTTTAAGCAGCAATGGTTAATAGATGTTTGGGAAGTTAATACAATACTTATACATGTAAGGTCCATCCTTTTTATATCCTAGTTTAAGATAATATTCTTTTGCTCCTATTCCTGAGAGCACTAAGATTTTTTTCTTATTATTTTGCTTAGCGATTTCTTCTGCTTTTTTCAATAGCTTTTTACCTAATCCACGGTGCTGGTAAGAATCTTCTGATTTACTTCCAATAGCTACTGATGGCGAATATATATGTAATTCACGGACTAAAGCAGAGTCTTTTGTTATTTCTTTTCTTAAGAATTGTGAGGGAAATCTTAATCTGCAATAGCCAAATAAAACATCATTTTTTCTATCCTCAGCAGCAATAAAAAACTCTGTTCCATGAGAAGCTTCATATTCAATTATTTTAATAGTTGCATTTTTCAAATTAATATAATTATTAAATCCCGCTTCCCTGCATCTTATGCACCTGCATTTGATGTTTCTTTGCTTGCATAATTTTTCAACATATTGTCTCAAATTAGTTTTATCAACTCCTGAAGAAGTTATATATGTAGGTATGTCGCGTTGTACGCGCATTATTCTACAATATTCCGGAACATATTGCTTAAAGGCTGCTATCAAAGAAGCAGCTTTTTTTGTTGTTAATGGTTTATACTTGCTTTTTTTCCATTGTTCAAAAAGCTTAGTCCCTTTCATGACCATGCATGGGTATATCTTAAGCATATCTGGTTTAAGGTTTTCATCTTTAAACAAAGTTTTCAAAGCATCTAAGTCTTGTTTTTTTGTAATTCCTGGCAAACCCGGCATGACATGGTAATTTATCTTAAAGCCAAGATCTTTCAGAATTCTTGTGGATTCTATCGAATCTTTAACTGAATGCCCCCTTTGTATTTTTTCAAGAACTTTATCATATACTGTCTGGATGCCAAGCTCAACTCTTGTGCAGCCAAGCCTTAACATTTCGTTGCCTTGTTTAAGTTTTCCGTAATCAGGCCTTGTCTCTATTGTAAGTCCGACACATCTTATATTTGACTTTTCGTTCTTAATCTGCTCTTTTTCAAGAGTTGTTTTTCTGCTGTTCTTTATTTTTAATAACTTGTTATGTATATCTTTTGTTCTTTTTTTATCTGCAATATTTCCTGGTAGCTGAAAGAATTCCTTGAATTTGGTTACATTCCAATTGCTATCTTTGTTAACAAACAAGGATGAGAAACCGTTCATTGCTTTAAATGCATATTTAATGAAATTTTCTTGGTATGCTTTTGGAAAACTTGGAAAAGTTCCACCCATAATTATTAATTCTATTTTATCTGGAACGTGGCCTGAAACAATGTATTGCTCTAAACGATTAATAACTTGCAAATAAGAATCAAATTTATTCCTAATAGCACGTCTAGTAGCTGGCTCTTTTCCAGTATAAGACTGAGGTACGGTGCCAAAAACGCTTTTAGGACCACCTGGACAATAAATACATGGACCAAAACCTTTTTTGATGTGTGGACAAGGAAAAGGTTTACTCATAATAGCTACTACTGCTACACCAGATATAGTACGAACAGGTTTTGTAAGGATAAATTTTCTTATTTTTTGGATGTCTTTAATGTCAGCGTGTAGCATTATCTCTATGTCAGTAGGAATTTTCTTAAAATGGTACTTTCTGCACAGCCTTGTTTTTTCTATAGCAATCTGCTTTTTTGAAGGCTTTTTCTTTTTTATTAATTCCACTATCTCACTGAAAAAATTTTGTTTCATAGAATAAAGAGAAATTCTGAGTATATTTAAGGTTGACTGTTCTAGCTAGTTAATTGTGGATTTGTTTTACTTATTACAAATTTGTATATTTCAACTATTATTAACACAGTGCTTGAAACCAAAACAACATAAAACCAGTCCATTAACGTTAGGGGTATAGTATGGAACTTATCATTAAAAAATGATATTTGCACTACAATAATCTGCATTATAATTGAGAGTAAAATTGCACCCCAGAGTTTCATATTGCTAAAAACACCAACTTTAAACAAAGAAGTAAATTCGGAGCGACAGTTTAAAACGTTAAACATCTGGTACATCATTAGTGTTGAAAAGGCCATTGTTTGTGCATAAATTAAATTTGTTTCTGGATTATATAATTTAAAAACAGCCAAGGTTCCTATCATCATTGTAACACCTACTATTAACATTCTTACAACAATAGGATTTGAGATTATTCTTTCTTTGGGATTTCTTGGCTTGCGTTCCATTATATTGGGCTCTGAAGGATCGACACTTAATGCTAAAGCTGGTAAACCATCTGTAGCAAGATTAATCCATAAGATCATTATTGCTATCAATGGCAAAGGTAAACCAATCATTATTGCTATAAATATTGTTAATATTTCTCCTAAATTAGAAGAAAGTAAATACTCTACAAATTTTTTTATGTTATCATATATGTCACGTCCTTCTTCTACTGCATTAACAATTGACGCAAAATTATCATCTGTCAAAATCATATCAGAAGCTTCTTTTGCAACATCAGTTCCAGTTATGCCCATAGAAACTCCGATATCTGCTTTTTTCAAGGCTGGAGCATCGTTAACACCATCCCCAGTCATTGCAACAATATGGCCTTTTTTCTTAAATGCATTTACAATTTTAATTTTGTGTTCTGGATTTACTCTTGCATAAATTGCAATTTCCTCAACATGCTTTTCTAAATCTTTTTCTTTAACCCTTTCCAAATCGTGTCCAGTCATTGATTTTCCTTCTATGCCAATTTCTTTAGCAATTGCTTTTGCTGTTATTTCATTGTCTCCAGTTACGACAACAACTTTTATTCCTGCTTTATTGCATTTTTTAATTGCTTCCTCGGCCCCTTCTCTTGGAGGATCAATCATACCTTGTAGCCCAACAAAAGTTAGGTTTTTCTCTGCCCTTTTTTTGTCCAGAACAGTTTTATAAGCAAAACCTAAAACTCTTAAAGCATTATTTGCAAATTTGCTGTTTATTTCTAGAATTTCTTTTTTCCTACTAACTGATAATTTCTTTATTTTACTATTTTCATAAATAGAGTTGCATAAGCTTAAAACCACTTCTGGTGCACCTTTAACATAAGCAACATTCTCACCTTTAATGTTGTGCATAGTAGTCATAATTTTTCTTTCAGAGCTAAATGGGATTTCATCCTTTCTTGGATATTTTTTTTGTATTGCATTTTTGTCAATACCTGCTTTTGTTCCACTTACAATCAAAGCTGCCTCTGTAGGATCACCAATTACGTTTTTATCATCAAAAGAAGCATCATTATTTAAGACACCGATTTTTAATAATAATTCTAATTCTTTTGTATTTATTTTCTTATTATCAATTAGAAATTCTCCTTTTTTATCATAGCCAGAACCACTAACATCTATGATTTTTCCATTTGTGTAAATCTTTTTTACTGTCATCTCATTTTTAGTTAATGTTCCTGTTTTATCAGTACAGATAACAGTGGTTGAGCCTAAGGATTCTGCAGAAGGTAATTTTCTGATTAATGCATGTCTTTTGACCATTCTTTGGACGCCTCTTGAGAGACCAATTGTCACAACAATCGGTAACCCTTCAGGTATCCCAGCTACTGCCAAAGCTACTGCGAAAATAAAAAATTCTAGAAAAGGTTCCCCTTTTAACATACCAGAAATAAATACAATTAAAACTATTACCAATATTGCAGCACCAAGTCCTCTACCTAGTGTGGTCAGTTTTTTTTGTAATGGTGTTGCTTCTTCTCTTGCTTCCTCTATCATCTTAGCAATTTTCCCTATTTGACTTTGCATTCCTGTTGATGTAACAATAGCTTTGCCTTTACCTCTGGTTATAATTGTTCCAGAATATATCATATTGACTCTGTCAGCTAAAGGTGTTTTTTCTTTCAGAACTTTCAATTCTTTTTTAACTGGTAATGACTCGCCAGTTAAAGCTGCTTCTTGAGTTTGTAACTCTACAATTTCAATTAGTCTAGAATCAGCAGGTATTTTGTCTCCGGTTTCTAGTTTGATAATATCTCCAGGAACCAGAAGCTTTGCATCTATTTCTTTTTCTTTTCCATCTCTTATTACAGTAGCTTTTAAGCTAGCTAATTTTTTTAACGCTTCTATAGATTTTTCTGCTTTGTATTCGGTTCTAAATCCTGTAATAGCGTTTACAATTACAATAATACCAATTACTATTGCATCATCTCTTTTTCCAAGAAAAATAGATATAATTACTGCTACAATTAAAATATATATCAAGACATTATGAAACTGTTTTAGAAATATTTTTAATGGTGATATTTTCTTTTCTTCTTTTATTTCATTATAGCCGTATTTTTTTAGTCTTGCTTCTGCTTCTTTCTCTGTTAAGCCTTTTTTCCCTATTTTTAATTCTTTGAGTATCTCTTCTATTTTTTTGTTATACATTTTTTAAACATTAATCAAGATTATTTTTTTAATAATTATTTAATATATTTATTCAATTTTTTCTGCATTTTTCTCATCTTTTTTCATTTGTTTTAGCTTTATTAAGAAATACTCCAGGCAGTCCAGACCGCAAAATGAAGCCTTTTTCTTGAAGTCCTCTGGGCCAAAGATAATTGTATAGTTGTTTGTATTGTAGTAATCTAATGTATTGGAGCAGGTTGCGCAGTAACTTGAATGCTTCTTTTCATGCTCTTTTATCTTTTTCTGGAGTGACTTTGCAATATCTAAAGTGCCTTTTTCCAGCTCCTGCTTTAATCTAACTAATTCGTAATGCTCCAGCGATTCCAAAAATCTCGTAAACCTGTACATATCATCACCTCATTTGTTGTTTATTTGTTCAAATTTAATGTACCATTTATTTGCATCAGCATCAAATAAGAAAATAACATTGTATTTTTTGTTTTTGTCTAATGCAAATAGCAAGGGCATAGGAATAGTTGTCTCAAAACTAGAACCTCTTTTGTAGAGTTTTCTCTTAAATTCTGTTGGCATTTTATACTTATTTTTTTATTTATTTTTATTCTTATTTATATACTTATATTTAAAAGTTATGTTTTTTACTCTTGTTTTAAGAAATTTATGCTTATTTTTATACTTATTTATTTGCTTATTTTAGAGAATGGTAATTATTATAAACCCATTTCAAAACCCTATTCTAATGAACATAGCAATTATTTCATCTTTGAAAGATAAAGCAAGTACAAATATTAAGGAACATTTGATTAATTATTATAATTTTTCAAAATTAGAACAAGAGTTTGATGATAATATTATTTATTACAAAAAAATAAACAACAATGAAATAAAATTGTATACTATTGATTCTAAATTAATTCATGCAGAGGATCTGGACAAGCAAATAGAAGCTGATGTTTTTATTTTTATATCAAAACATGCTGCAAAAGAGGAAAGAAAAATCTTAACTTTGCATGCAATTGGTAATTTTGGAAAAGCTGATTTTGGTGGAAGAGAAAAAACATTATGCATAGCTCCATCTGTTTATTTAAAGAATATTTTTAATGAATTGAGCAAGAATGCTCAGGATTCTGATTATGAAGCAAGCATAGAAGCAACTCATCATGGTCCTTACCTGGAAAAGCCAGTCTTATTTGTGGAGATTGGAAGTTCTGAAAAAGAATGGATTGATGAAAATGCGGGAAACATCATTGCAAAATCAATAATAAACATAATAAAAAAGGACAATAATATTTTCAATGAAAAAAATTTAATAATTAATAATGAATCAATGAAAAAAATCAATAATGACAAAAATAACAATTATGAAAGTGTTTTTGTTATTGGAGGGAGCCACTACAACCATGTCGCAAACAAGGTAATGCTAAAAACTGATTTGGCAGTTGGGCATATATGCGCAAAGTATAATTTGGAAAATTTAGATGAAAGTTTAATTAAAGAAGCAATGGAAAAAACTATTCCAAAAGCAAAATTTGTTTTATTGGACTGGAAAGGTTTGGGAAAAGAAAAACAAAGGGTTGTAGGAATTTTAGAGAAAAACAATATTGAGTACAAGAGAAGTGATAAGATTTTCTGATTAATATTAAAAATCAATCATTTATCATTCTAAATATAAAAAACAAAAACATAGAAATAATTGGAAGGTAATAAAAACTATTAATTGCATATGCACTATAAAAAACTTATTTCTTCTTCTCTTTTTCTTTTGCTTCTTCTTTCTTGGATTCGGGTTTTGCTTCTGCTGGCGCTTCTCCTGGTTTTGCTTCTGCTGGCGCTTCTCCTGGTTTTGCTTCTTCTCCAGCAACAGCTTCTCCTTCTACCGGCAATAATTCTTTAATCATGGTACCAGGAATATTAGCTTCTACCAATTTAGCCTTTATTTCTCCTCTTTCTTTGCCAGCCATTTCTGCAATAATCTCTTTAGCAGTTTTTTCAAACTCTGCGCGTCTTTTCTCTATTTCTTCAGCAAGCTTTTTCTTTTCTTCCTCTAGTTTGGCTTTTTCCTCTACAGTAAGTTCTGTCTTTTCTTCCTTAATTTCCTTGTCATATTTTCCTTCATTAACTTCCTTGATGGTTTCCACTGCAGGTTTTCCTTCCACCAAAATGCCCATTGAGTTGCATGTTCCGATAATTTCTTTGACTTTTTCCTTTAAGGTTTTACCCAGTAAATTGGTTTCTTTCATCTTTGCAATTTTAATTATCTGCTCAATAACAACATCTGCAACTTTGTCTGTTTTAGGATTTCCAGAGCCTTTTTCTACACCAGCTTCCTTTAACACCAATGAAGAAGCAGGAGGAGTTCCTACAGAAATTTCAAATTTTTTTGTATCCATATCTACTTTAACCTTGACTGGAACCTGCATTCCATTAAACATAGAAGTTTTTTTATTTATATCTGCAACTATCTGGCCAATATTTACCCCTAATGGTCCTAATGCGGGGCCAAGCGGAGGTGCTGCAGTTGCCTTGCCTCCTGGCACCAATGATTCAACTGTTTGTGTTGCCATTTTTAATTGTATATTAATACTTAGAAATTAAATTTTGTTTATAAACCTTACCCCTTAGGCTCCTCTTCTGTTTCCCTTCTTATTACTTTAACAGCATCCATTTTTACAGTTATTGGTATTGGGACAGCTGCTTCCAGAAGTTCTACAACAACCTCTTCTTTTTGCTTGTCTATTCTTGTTATTTTTGCCTGTTCGCGCTTAAACGGACCGGAAATTACCTCAACAATGTCATTCTTTTTTATGTTTATTTCGTGCTTTACCTGCTCAAGCATGTGTTCTATTTCATTATATTCAACTGTTTTGGGTAAAATACCTCTAGCATAAGGTACATTGAAAGCTGCTTGTTCAGCATCAGTCCTGTTGCCTGCTTCCAAAAAGATGTAACCGCGCATGCCATGCGGCCTTATAACTGAGTAAACCTCAAGTTTTTTTCTCTGAGCATTGGCTACAATAAAGTCCATAACCTGGTCTTCTCTATTTGCTGTAACCCTTAATCCGTATATTTCTGATTGTTTTGCTTCTTCTTCCATTTTAGATAGTATTGAAAATTAGCCCTTATTTAAAAGCTTTAGGGAAAAATCAGTTGTTTTAGCATTGTTATAACAAAGCCGATAAGACCTATTATTATCATGCCCAAACCAGACACTTTTACTATTGTTTTAAATTCTATTTTACTTGGTTTTCTTGTTACCCTTAAGACTCTTGCACATTCACCAAGAAAGCTTTTAAACCTTGCCCAGTAAGAACCTAGATTCATTTTTAATCAAGAAACTCTATACCCAGCTCTGTTTCTATTTCCTGTTTTCTCTTATCTGTCTCTTTGATGCCAGCGCCTAGTATCTGTGAGCTTTTAACCCCTGTTACAATGAGCATTGTCCTTATAGTTTTTTCGAAATCCTTGCTTATCTGGGCTCCCCAGATTATTCTTGCATCATCATCAAGCTTTTCTGATACTGTTTCTACAACTTTTCTGGCCTCATCCAGAGTCATATCTTCTCCGCCAATAACATTAATCAAAGCGCCATTTGCTCCTGAAACATCAGCATCCAGCAAGGGATTATTAATAGCTTTCTCAACTGCCTCTACTGCGCGGTTTTCAGTATCGCTTTCTCCTACACCAATTAAAGCTACACCGCCTTGTTTCATTACAGCACGTATATCAGCAAAATCCAGGTTAACCAAACCGGTTTTGGTTACAAGCTCTGCAATGCCTTTAACTGCGTTTGTCAGTATTTCATCCGCTACCTTGAATGCTGTGTGCAATGGAAGTTCCGGAGCAAGCTCCAGCAATTTTTCATTTGGAATTACAATTAATGTGTCAACAATCTGCTCCATTTTCTCAAGACCTATAACAGCATTTTCATACCTTCTCTGGCCTTCCATTGAAAAAGGTAGTGTTACAATGCCTACTGTCAAAGCGCCTACCTTTTTTGCAATTTCAGCTATTACTGGTGCACTACCTGTACCCGTACCCCCACCCAGACCGCAGGTAATAAAGACCATATCTGAGCCATGTAATATTTTTTTAATCTCTGGCTCTGTTTCCCTTGCTGCTTCTTCTCCTATTCTTGGGTCAGAGCCTGCGCCTAAACCTTTTGTCAGGTCTCTTCCAAGCAGAATTTTTTTATTAGAAGTTGTATAAAGCAAATCCTGGGCATCTGTGTTAACAGCTATTGTTTCTGCTCCAATAATGCCTATTTCAGACATTCTTTGTATTGTGTTGTTGCCACCGCCGCCTGCGCCTACAACCTTTATTGCTGCTCTTTGTTTGGCTAAAAGCTGCTCAAGCTCAGCATCTATATTTTCATTAGGGGTTGGCTGAGAGATCGAGGGACTTTGCTCAGAAATTGGTGGACTTGGCTGAGAAATTGATTCTGTTTGTGTAGTGTTTATTTCTGGTTCCACTTTAACTCCTCCCAAAAAGTAATTAACATACCGCTTATATTTAAATTATTTGTTTTTCTCATTCTTTGTAACAATAAATTCAGCCTTTTTTATGTTTGGAATAAGCTCAGTTATTTTTTTGCTTAGTTTTTCTTTAACTTCTTCTGGTATTTCGTTTTTTAAGCTTATTTTTGCATTGCTGTTATTGATTTCAGTTTCAAAATCTTTTGTGCCAAGGCTCAATTTTAAGTATCCTTTCAGTTTTTCCTTGTCATCTGTTATTTTTTTATTTATTTTTATTTTATAAGAAAGCTCTTTTCCAGCCAAAGGATGATTAAAGTCCACTAAAGTTCTTCCTCCGCTGGCTATTTTTACTGTTCCAACCACACCATCAATATTCAGCTGCATGCCTGGCATTGGCTGTATTTTCTGCTGCTTGAATTTGCTTATAGGTATTAATTGTATAAGTTTTGCATCCTTTTTTCCAAAAGCATCTTCTGGTTTTATTTCAAAATCATATTCTTTTCCTATTTCTTTTCCTTCAATATTTTTATCAAGACCTTTTAATATCTGTTGTTCGCCAATGCATATTATAACAGGACAATAATCATGGTTATGCAGTTTATTCTCTTTAGCAATTTTTTCATCAGTTGTATCAAATACTATATTCTCTTCCTTAAGCTTGCCTGTGTATTCTATTTCAACAAAGTCGTGCTTTTTTATCTGTTCCATATTAATGATATTCAGAAATAAGTTTTTGCAATTAATATTTGTTTATAAGTGTTTTGTTTTTTATTTAACTGCTTCTATTATTTTTTCCACAACCTCTTTTATGCTCAGATTTGTTGTATCAATTATTAAATTATATAATTTTTTGTCACAATAATCAACATTGTAAAGTTTTTTGTATCTTTTTCTTTCGCTTTGTTCGCGCTGCTTTATTTTTTTAGTTGATTCCTTTATGTTTTTGCTTTTTTCGTCTTTTCTTTCATCTTTAAGTATTCTATCTGCCCTGACTTCATCATCACAATCCAGAAAAACTTTTAGTTCTGCATAGGGGCTAAAGTATGCTGTTAAGCGACCATCAATAACAAAGTTGTTTTCTTCCCTTAACTCAATATTTTTTTTATCAAGCTCCAGGTCTATAGAGTTGTCTTTTTCTGCTAATTTGCTTAATTCCATCAGAGAAATATTTTTACCTTTGGCAATCTGCCGCATTAAATCCCCAATAGAATAATGCTTAAGCTTCAGCTTTTTTGCTAATTGTTTTGCAATAGTGCTTTTTCCAGAGCCTGCTTTTCCTGAGATAGTTATTATCATATATTTTGCATAGATTAGCTTACTTATAAATTTTTTCTAATAGAAAGCTTTTTAAAAAAAATAAAAATCGCTATAGTAATGAAGAAGGGCATTATTGATAAACTGGGCGTATTTCTTCTTAAGGATGGTTTTACAGTAAAGACACTTACAAGAACTTGCTTTGATTTACTTGCAAGGAAGCAGGATAAGATACTTCTGATAAAGGTTCTGGAAGACGCTAATGCAGTAACCAAGGAATATACAGATGCAATGAATACTGTCTCATCTTATATAGGTGCGGTTCCTGTTATAATTGCAGAAAAAGCAGGCAACAAGCTGGAAGACAATGTTCTTTATACAAGATTTGATTTGTACACACTGAATTTTACCACTTTTGTCAACTCTATCAGGAATAAGTTTCCATTTGTGAAAAGAACGCAGGCAGGTTTTACTGCGTCGATAGCGGGCAACAAGCTTAGGAAGAAAAGAGAAGAGATGGGTTTCTCGCTTAATTACTTGTCAAAGAAAGTAGGTGTAACCAGCAGGATGATAGACAAGTATGAGAAAGGTGATTCTGAAATAACACTAAACAAGGCTATGAAGATTTATGATATTTTTGGGCATCAGGTTTTTAATGAGATAAATATCTTTTCTGGAAACCATAAGATAGAAAGCATATACAAGTCTGACTTTTCAAAAAAATACATTGATCTTGGTTTTGAGGCTTCTGATACAAACAAAACACCTTTTGATATAATCGCAAAGAAGGATGACGAGCTTATACTTACAAAGGTAGGAGATAAGGAAAAACCTGATTTTTCATCATTATCAAAGCTGTTGGATGCAGATAATTTAGTTATTTTTAAAAAGAAAAAGCCAAAAGATGTTCCTGCAGTTACGAAAGAAGAATTTCTGGAATTTGAAAAAGCAAATCAACTGATAAAGTTTCTTAAGGAGTTTTAGTCACTCAGTAAAAGGAGGATCAAATTTTCTGAAATACTCTGCTTTCTCGACATGGCTCAACAAAGATGAGAATCCCAATGTAGCGCCTTCGTCATGCAGGTTTATTTTTTCATTGTATGGCTGGTTTAGTGCATAATAAGCTGCCAGCTGAAATTCCGGACTTGGCTCGTTTTCAATTTCTTTTATATCATAAACAAGCTCTACTTTTTTTTCTTTTTTATCATACTGCAAAAAAACATTTGTGGTTCCTGTTTGCGGGCTGTAATATGTAATGTATAATTTGCTTTTGGTTTTTTCCAGCTGGTTGGAAAAGGCTTCTGCATCCGAAACAATAGCAGTGCCAAAGTTGGATGTTCCTATTGCCTGCACGCCAATGATTTTTGATGCTGCATTTTCAAAACAGTCTCTTACGCTTTTTTCATTCAAGAGTATTTTTAAGTCAACTTCATTTGTTTTTTTTACCATTTTTAACTTTATATTTTTGTATTTTTTATTAAAACTTTCAACCAAAGAATTGAATTTTTTCATATAAATGTCTACGTCTTGATTTGACTCTGCATAATATCTGTCCATTTCTTTTCCTATTCTTAACATCTGAAGCAGATCTTTTCTGAAAGTATTGATTGCTTTTTTATCAATAGAAGGCAATAATGTATTGTTCATAAATTCAATTATAAAACAGAATGTATTTAAATTTGTCGGAAATCGAGTCAGAAAAATTTATTCAATCCTTCTTGTTTGGGTCCTGAAGTTTCTTTTTCAAGATTTATTTTATTTGTTGGGATTTTGTTTTCAAAAACAGGCTCCCCATAAACTCCATCATAGCCTGGCTTTATCTTTATTTTTCCTTCTCTATTATCTATTATCGCTTCTGCAATCTTTTCATCTGTTGCTTTTTCTATCTCTTCCTTTTTTGCGTCTAGTAAAACATTGAACTCTGAACTGAATTTATTGATCAGATTATAATATTCTTTCCATGTTTTCTTGGAAGATAAACCTGTTCCGAGTAAATGTGACAAAATTTCTGATAAGGGTATTAAAGATTTAAATGGTGCAGCATCTTTTGGTTTGTAACCTTCATTGCGGTCTGCTAATTCCTCTATCCTATGCAAGACTCCTATTGTTATTTTCCTTCCACATTTTGGGCAAATATTTTTGTTTTTTATAGAGCCTTTTGGTTCTAAACAAACATTACATAAACGATGGCCATCTAAATGGTATTTCCCGTAATTTGGATTAACCTCAAGAGTCATATCTATGTTTTTATTTTTCAAAGAGCTTATTATTTCATCATAATCCAGTTTACAATTAAAAATTGTTGCTTCACGGCCAATACGCCAGGGCCAGTAAGAATGCAAATCTGAAAAACTGACAATAGAGAACTTGTCTAGCTGCGAAAGACGCCAATTCATTGCAGGATCAGAACTTAATCCAGTTTCTATTGCATGAATTTCATCTGTCTTTTCCTTAAAACATTCTTTTATTGAATCAAAGCCTGAATTTGAGCCAAACAAACTAAACCACGGAGTCCAGATATGTGCAGGAATTATTTCAATATCTTTATCAATATTTTTCATCAAGTCCACAAATTCCGGGCAGGAAATTCCAAAAATTGGCCTGCCGTCATAATCTAACCTGCCTTTTTTTCTTAACTCTAGGCTAATTTGCTCAACAATATCAAAGTTTTTTGCCAAAACAACATTATGTATTCTTCTTCCTTTGCCATCCTGGGAGTACATTAAGGAAATTTCAGTCTGCAATAAAAAATTAAAACCAGTCTTGGTTTTTAAAATTCCGCTTCCATCCTCAATTAGCTCGTTTTTTAATTCTTTTAACCATTCAGGGTGTGTAAAGTCTCCTGTACCAAGTAAATTGAGCCCTTTGATTTTAGCATATTTTTCTAAATTAGCAATGTTAAGGGTTTTAGAAGTTGCTCTGCTGAATCTGGAGTGTATATGCAAATCCGAAATTATTTTCATTATGGTTTTTGTATTAGTATAAGGTTTTTAATTTTTTCTACTATAAAACAAAGATTTAAATAAAATAATACAAACTAATGACTCATGCTGGATATTTGGATTTATTCATTAATAAGTGTAATTATTGTTAGCTTAATTTCTTTTGTAGGAATATTAACGATTTCAATAAAAGCAGACAAGCTAAACAAAATTCTGCTCTATATGGTGAGCTTTTCTGCCGGGGCTCTTTTTGGGGATGCATTTATTCATTTGCTGCCAGAGGTTGTTGAAGAAACAGGTTTTAGTTTAGGGATTTCTTTTTATTTGATGTTTGGAATTGCATTTTCATTTATTGTTGAAAAATTTATCCATTGGCGACATTGTCACATTCCAACTTCAAAAGAGCATGTACATCCCTTTGCCATGATGAATCTTTTTGGAGATGCTGTGCATAATTTTATTGATGGTGTAATTATTGGAGCGAGCTATTTAGTAAGCATACCTGTTGGCATTGCAACAACAATTGCAGTTATCCTGCACGAGTTGCCCCAGGAAATAGGGGATTTTGGAGTGCTATTGTATGGGGGATTTTCAAAATGGAAAGCGTTATTTTTTAACTTTATCACTGCACTAACTGCGGTTTTTGGTGCAGTTGTTTCTTTGTTGATAAGTTTGTATGTAGAGAACATTACTACAGTTCTAGTTCCTTTTGCAGCAGGCACTTTTATTTACATAGCCGGTTCTGATTTAATACCGGAGCTACATAAGGAAGTTGAAGTTAAAAAATCTTTGTTGCAGTTTATTGCAATTGTTTTTGGTGTATTAGTAATGTTAGCTTTGCTGGTGCTGGGATAATTACCGTCGGAAAAACGAAACCTTTAAATATAAGGTGGCTTTGAGAATTTAAAACATAAGACGGGTGGTCGTCTAATAATTAAAAAATATGGGGGGTAATTTAATGGCACAAAAGGTAGCAAAAGTAGGCGTAAAAAGAGCAGCAGGTTACCTATATTTCTTGGATAAGAAAGGTAATGTTGCTAGGGCCAAGATGGCCAGAGGCAAGAAAAGAGGGAAAGGCAAAATACAAGTTGTTGCCAAAGTAGGAGTTAAGAAAAAGAAAGGATATCTCTACTTTATTGACAAGAGAGGAGATGTTTCCTGCGCAAAGATGGTAAGAGGTGGCAGGAGAAAGAAAAGAAGATAAAGCTTAATTCTTTTTTTTATTTTTTTAATTTCCCAACAAATACTTTTTTATACCTTTAACGATACTCACTTCTTATGCTAAACCAAATAAAAAACGATTTACAAAAACTTGGAAATCCTAAATTAGCAAAAATTCTTTCAAGGTTTTTTAAGACGGGTAAAGGTGAATACGGTTATGGAGATGTTTTTCTTGGTATTAAGGTTGGTCCACAACGTAAAATTGTAAAAAAATATTCTCAAGCAACATTAAAAGATTTACAAAAATTGCTTTCCAGTAAAATACATGAAGAAAGATTAACATCATTATTTATTTTAATTGATAAATATAAAAAAGCAGATGAGAAAAATAAAAAAGAGGTTGTTGATTTTTATCTGAAAAATACAAAAAATATAAACAACTGGGATTTGATTGATTTATCTGCAGGAAAGATTTTAGGAAATTATTTGCTTGAAAAAGACAAATCAATTTTATATAAATTAGCGAAGTCTAATAGTGTATGGGAAAGAAGAATAGCAATAATGTCTACATTCGAGTTTATAAGAAACAATAAGTTTGAGAGTACATTAAAAATTTCTGAAATGTTGCTAGAAGATAAGCATGATTTAGTACACAAGGCAGTTGGGTGGATGTTAAGGGAGATTGGTAAAAGAAACCAGGCAGTAGAAGAGAAGTTTCTGAAAAAACACTACAAAAAAATGCCAAGAACTATGCTTAGGTATGCTATTGAGAGATTTGATGAGAGTAAAAGAAAATACTATTTGAGTAAGTAATAATAAGCCGAAACATATATAAACAAAATTCTAATTCTTAGAAGTGTACTAAATGCCCTCGTAGCTTAGTAGGTGGAGCGTATGGCTGTTAACCATAAGGTCACCAGTTCGAGTCTGGTCGAGGGCGTTTTTCGGGCCTGTAGTTCAGTCTGGTTAGAATGATCGACTGATAGTTATGCTAGAAATCGATTGGTCATCGGTTCAAATCCGATCAGGCCCATTCATTACTTTTATTTTACATTAATTTCTATTCAAATTTATAAAAAATAGAGATAAATTAAAAAAAATGTGAAAATTTTTTTTACTACCCAAAAAGTTTAAATATAAGTTGTTATTTTAGAATAATTACAATAATAAAGGGGATTTTATGGTAAAAAAAGAAATTTTTATTGTATTGATGGTTATTTCTATATTTTTAGTCAGCGCATGCGATGTCTATGAGACTCTCTATGTAAAAGAAGCAGGAGAAGAGGCTGTGGAAGTCCCTGAAGAGGCTATAACAATAGATATAGAAGAAGTGACAGGAGAAGCTGTAGAAGAAATTGATATTGAAGATTTACTTGAGGAAGAAGTTGCTGAAGAGGAAGAAGAAGTGATTGTGGAAGAAATTGATATTGAGGATATATTTGAAGAAGAAGTTGTTAAGGGGGAAGTAATTGTAGAAGAAATTCCTGAAGATGCAACTGTAATAATTGTTGATGAGACAGAACTGGTAAGTCTTGTTCCAAAAGCAGAGGATCCTGATGCAGACGCATTAACCTCCACATTTACAAGCCCTTTAAATGATAATGGCGAATGGCAGACAACTTACGGAGATACTGGTGAGTATACAGTTACTGTAACTGTGAGTGATGGTTCGTTAACAGCAAGCAAGGAGGTTTTGATAATAGTCAACAGGAAAGAGGAAGCGCCTACTCTGGATAGCTTTAATCCTCAAGAGACATCTATAGAGATTGGTGAAACAGACACATTATCATTTGATGTTACTGCTTCTGATTTGAATAATGATGAATTAACATATGTATGGAAACTAGATGGAGTGGAAATAGGAAATAAAAATTCCATTGGGTACCAAACAACATATGAGGATTCCGGATCCCATACTGTAAAAGTCGGTGTATCAGACGGTATGTTTGATACAGAAAAGATATGGGCTGTAACTGTAAATAATGTAAACAGAAAACCTCTGCTTAGTGAGGTAGATGATATAGTGGTAAGAGAAACAGATACAGTTGTTATTGAACTGGAAGCAGTTGATCACGATGGGGATGAATTAAGCTTTGGAATTGATGATGGGAGATTTGTTCAGGATGGAAACTTGTTTACATGGGAAACAACTTATGATGATGCAGGAGAACATATAGTTACAGCAACAGTTTCTGATGGTGTAGATACTGCAAGTCAAGAATTTACAGTAACAATAGAGAACGTAAACAGGGCACCAGTTATACTTGATATTGTCCAGAAATAATTAATTTCCTTTTTATTTTTAAAATGAAAAATGAAGAAAATAATAACGTTATTTCTGATATTATTCATTAGTTTTGCTTATACTGCATATTCTTTAAAGGTTTTTGAAATTGAAGAGACAGAAAAGCTGAGTCTGGACCTTAAAACAGAGGATCCTGATGCTGACAAGCTTATTTATACTTTTACAGAGCCTTTGGATAATAATGGAGAATGGCAGACAACTTATGGAGATGCTGGAGAGTACACATCTATAACTACTGTAAGCGATGGAGAAAATGAGGTAAGTGAAGAGGTTTTAATAATAGTTAACAGGAAGGAAGCAAAACCAGTTATTGATAAGTTTTTGCCAAAAGAAGATTCTGTAAATATAGATGAGGCTAAGAACATAAAATTCAAAGTTGATGTTTCTGATTTGAATAATGATGAGTTGAGCTACAAATGGTTAGTAAATAATGAGGTTGTTTCTTATGACAATGAAATGCTGTTTGAGACAAATTACCAGGATGCAGGTGAGTATACTGTAGGAGTTGTTATCAGTGATGGTGTTTTTAATGTGAGCAAAGAATGGAATGTAAATGTTAATGATATCGATCTTAATAATATTTTAGATCAAATTAAGGGTATTATTGTTTCTGAAACAGAAACTGCAAGATTAAAGCTGCCTAATTTCAAGAAGTATGGGTTGAGTTATAGTATTTCTGATCCTTTGGGAAATGACAATAAATGGAAAACAGATTATGATGATGCTGGAGAGTATACAGTTAAAATAAAAGTTAAGGGAAAGGGCTTTGAGGGAGAAAAAGAGGTAAAAATTGCAGTAAGAGACAAGGACAGAGCTCCTGAGCTTGTTGGATTAAAGAATTTAAGAGTAAATGAAAATGAACAGGCTGTAATAGAGCTAAAAGCTGTTGATCATGATGGGGATGATATAATTTTTTCTGTCAAGGGTATTCCTGAAAATGCAAAATTGGATGGGGATGTATTTACATTTAATCCCGGATATGATTTTGTGCAGAAAAATAGTGCTTTTGATTATGTACTGGATAAGTTTAGATTATTGGGAAGAAGCGTAAATATTGTTTTTGCTGCCCAGAGCAATAAGTTAAGCGATGAGAAAAATGTAAAGGTAACTGTAAAGAATACTAACAGGCCGTTTGTTTTGGAAGAATTTGATGATATAGAGATAGATGAAGGAGAAGAAATTATAATTGAGCCTAAGTATAATGACCCTGATAATGACCGTGTTTCATTTTCATATTCTGGTTTTATGAATGGGAACAAGAAAAAAACTGATTTTGATGATGCTGGAGAATATATCGTTAAGATTGTTGCGACAGATGACTATTTTACTGAAACAATGTTTGTTAATATTAAGGTTAATGATGTAAACAGGAAGCCTGTATTTGATAATCTAGGTAATTTTAAAGTTAAGGAAGGCAGTGAGTTAAGGATAGAATTAAGCGCTTCTGATCCTGATAATGATGCAGTAAGTTTTTCTGCAGAAAATTTAATGAAAGGCGCTGTGCTTAAAGACAATCTTTTTGTATGGAAACCTGGCTACGTTGTTAATGGAACTGAAAAAGAATTTTCAGTTGATTTTATTGTTTCTGATGGAATTAATGAAGCTACACAAAAAGTTAAAATTACAGTTCTGAATGTAAACCAGGCTCCGGAAATAATTAGTTATAGTGATAATTTAGTTGTTTTGAAAAATGAGCCAGTGCTTTTTGAAGTTGATGCAGTTGATGGGGATGGTGATGAGTTGACTTATGAATGGAGCTTTGGATTTTTCAGTAAATACGAGGGCAATAACCAGCACCAAAGAATATTTGCAACTTCTGGCAGCAAGAAAGTTGAAGTTACTGTAAGCGATGGCATTGAAACTGTTTCTAAAGTATGGAATGTTGAGGTTGTTTGATTATGGTGAAGTTTATATATTGGATATTCAATTATTAACTTAGAATTATTTAGTAGGTAAAAAATGGTTATGTTTGATAAACCTTGGATGAGAATAATGAATGGTTGGGTGGAAGTTAGAGATGATGGGGATCAAAACGCTGTAAAAGAGGTTAGCCGTATCACTCAAAAACATCTCTACCAACTTAGTAAAGAATTTGAAATTGAAAAAAAAAACATGAAGAGCTGATAGAATACTATCGTCTTATTGTGGAAATAAAAAAATTAGCAGTGTCGGCTAAAAATATTAAATTAAATCTAAATGCACGTAATTCCTTATATAAGAATGCGGTGGGTAATTTGTTGAAAGCTCGCAAATTAATGGAGAGTATAGAAAAATTAATAAAAGAAGAGTATGATTTAGCTTACAAAACTTTGAAATAGATTCTTTGTTTTTTTTAAGTGCTTATTTAATTTCTAAAAAATTACTCTTATCTAACTCCAAAACAACAAATTTATAAAATTCTTAATTATTTAGGTTTTTAATGACTGTAAAAAAGATTTCTTCTGAGACAGGAAACGCTGCACTGGATTTGGCTCTTGATACGCTCAAAATAGGAAAACAAGCGTTAGTTTTCGTAAATACAAAAAGGAGTGCTGAGAAAACTGCCGAGGATATATCAAAGAAAGTTAAGAGCAAGAGCAAAAAGCTAGTTGAGTTAAGTGATAAGATGCTAAAGGCATTATCAAGCCCTACAAAACAATGTGAAAGGCTGAGTAATTGCATAAAGAAAGGCATAGCATTCCATCATGCTGGGTTAGTTGCTAAACAAAGAGAGTTAATAGAAGATAATTTCAGGAATGGAACAATAAAAATTATTTGTGCGACACCAACACTTGCTTATGGTCTGGATCTTCCGGCTTTCAGGGCAATTCTTAAGGATTTGAGGAGATATGGAAGTCACGGTTTGAATTATATCCCGGTTTTAGAGTATTTGCAGATGTCTGGCCGTGCAGGCCGTCCTAAATTTGACAAATTCGGGGAAGCAATTGTTGTTGCTGTTAGCGAGAATGAGAAGAAGAAATTATATAAAAAGTATGTTTTAGGTGAACCAGAAGATATTTATTCTAAGTTAGCAGTTGAACCAGTATTAAGGACTTATTTATTGAGTTTGATAGCTGCAAACTTTGTAAATACAAAAAAAGGCATTGTTGAATTTTTTGGCAGGACATTCTGGGCTTTTCAGTTTGTTGATATGGAAAAACTTGTTCTGATAATTGATAAAATGTTAAATTTGTTGGAAGAATGGGAATTTATTCAAATGGATAGCAAAGAGGATTTTACTGATGCTGATAAAATTAAAGATGATGACGAAAAGATAAAAGCAACATTAATGGGAAAAAGGGTTGCTGAACTTTACATAGATCCTTTAACTGCTTATTTCTTTATTACATGCTTAAGGAATGCTTCAGACACTAAAACAGCTGAATTTTCATTTTTGCAGATGATAAGCCATACTTTGGAAATAAGGCCTTTGTTAAGAGTAGGGGCAAGAGAGCAGGAAAAAATACAGGAAGAGTTTGTTAAACATTATGATTTATTGCTGGAAAAAGAACCTTCTATGTATGAGCTGGAGTACGAGGATTTTTTTAATAGCATTAAGACTGCTTTAATGCTTTGTGGATGGATTAATGAGAAAACTGAAGAAAATCTTCTTGAGGACTTTAGTGCAAGGCCTGGTGAATTAAAAAGCAAATTGAATATAGCTGACTGGCTTTTGTATGCAAGCGAAGAAATAAGCAGGTTGCTGCATTACCAGTATCTGAACAAGGAAATAGTAAAATTAAGGCTAAGGCTAAAGAATGGCGTAAAAGAAGAATTATTGCCTTTGATAAAAATAAAAGGTATAGGAAGAGTAAGGGCAAGAAGATTGTTTGTAAACAGGATAAGGGATATTGGGGATGTTAAAAAAGCTGATTTGGTTAAATTAACCCAGATTTTGGGGAAGAGTGTTGCTTTAAGTGTAAAAAAACAAGTCGGACAAGAGCAAAAAGAAGTTCCTTCTGGAAAAAGAAAAGGGCAGATTAGTCTGTTGAAAGATTATCATGAGTAATTTCTTAGTCGAATTAATTATTTTTCTATTTTAGTACTTTAAAGTGGTGAATGAATAGAAAGATTTATATACTTAATGTACCAGAGGTATATTGAAATGTCAAATTTAGCTAGTAATCCAAATATTACGTTGATGAAGGGTATAGGTTCGCATAGTTCTCAGTATCAAGGCAGAACACCTTTAGCTGCAACTTTATCAAAAGCAGGAATGTCGAATAGGGCAAAAGATTACGTGTGGAGAGCATTACATCCTGAAGAAAATAAATTTGAGCCCCTGCCAAAAGACCCAGAACCTAGTCCAAATATGTTTTCAGCAGAAAAGCATGGAAGTGTAGAATCAATATTTCAAAAAATGTATAGTGCTATGAATGATTTAACAAAAAGATTCGGAACAAATCCCCTAAGTATGTATAATAAGCCCACATTAGGAAAGAAACAAATAGATTATAATAATCGATATAGTCCTTATAATGGGTTGCAATATAGACCTAATGGTGCAATTAAAAAAGATGATGGGAAAAATAAAATAAACTCCTTAGTAGAACAATTAGAAAAAACATCAGACCAATATTTTAAAAACATCTTTAATCCACAATATAATGAAGCTAAAAGTAATGTAATTTATGAAAGTGGGGATAAAGGAAAGAAAATTCATAATCTAAGAAATAAAAAGTCTGCACTTGAAGAAATAGTGAAAGTATCTGCAGCATAAACAATATTTATAAATTCTTTAATATTACACTTTAACTATGCCCCTATAGTTCAGTGGATATGATACGAGGTTGCGGTTTTGCGCGCGAGCTAAAGCAGAAACCTTGTGACCCGAGTTCAATTCTCGGTAGGGGCAT
>CEQE01148905.1_pt1 | contig 23665 bp, 15 predicted proteins | sample 356201 | NCBI WGS metagenome assembly CEQE01 (sample SAMEA2619970, study PRJEB7988) | marine metagenome | biome: marine biome (ENVO:00000447); feature: mesopelagic zone (ENVO:00000213) & marine oxygen minimum zone (ENVO:01000065); material: "saline water (ENVO:00002010), including plankton...
TCTGGGTGCCTCCCCAGCAGAGCTGGGGGGTCTCCCGATTTACTAGGTGCCGGCAGATTACCTGTCAATCACCGCACTGGTGCTGGATTTGATGCTCCTTTATAGTGGCGGGCACACTGTGGACGGTAAGCTGACAAGTATGTTGATCGGATTCTCTCAGTCGCGGTGCAGACGAGTTTGAGTACAACCGCTTTTCTCTGTGACGACCTCCCCTCCAGGCCACAACCCGGCATGGGTACAATTCTGGTCACCGGCGCCACCGGTTACATCGGTGGTCGCTTGGTACCGGAGTTGCTGGCCCGCGGATACGACGTCAGAGTGATGGTGAGGGAGACCTTTCCGGATCAGAAGGAGCGCTGGCCCAACGCACAAATCGTGGTAGCCGACGCCCTCGATCCGTCGAGCCTGAGGGAAGCACTGGACGGGGTGCACAGCGCATACTATCTGATCCATTCCTTGCCCCTCGGTCAGAAGAAATTTGAATTCAGCAACATACAGGCAGCGATCAACTTCGGACATGCGTCTGCCAAAGAGAACGTCAAGCGAATCATCTACCTGGAGGGACTTGGCGATACCCAGATGTACGCCTCGGTTCCCACTGAACTCAAACGAGAACAGGTGGATACTACCGTCCTGCGGGCCACCAGCATATTCGGGTCAGGCAGCGCCTCCTTTGAGCTGCTCACTCATCTGGTAGCAAATCTACGTATCCTGTTCGCCCCCTACTGGGCGCGCAGTGAATGCCAGGCGATCAGCGTGCGGGATGTTATCAAGTACCTGGTGGGTGTACTGGAAACGCCTGCAACTCACGGGAAGACGTTCGACATCGGTGGGCGCGATCTCCTCACATACGCCACCATGCTGAGAACAATTGCGGCCCCTCTGGACCGCAAGATACTGATCGTTCCGTTTCCCATCTCCTGGATCAGAGCCTACAGCTATCTGGCCAATCTGATCACGCCGGTGCCCGGCCCCATCATCACCTGTCTTCTGGATAGAATTGAGAATCGGGCCATCTGCCAGAACGATGACATCACCCGACTGGTACCTTTCGAGACCCTATCCTTCAAGGAGACGTTGCTGGCTGCCATCCAGAGCGATGAGCAGGACAACGTGCAGACCAGATGGTCAGATGCATATCCTCGCGATTATCACCTGCAGGACAAACTGCATGAAATGGAAGCTGCGCCCTTCTACACCGCTTCCGCCTCTCTGCTCAGCAGCAAGACGGAATCATCCCTCTTTCAGTCCATCTGCATGATCGGGGGTGACGAGGGTTGGTTCAACAGCGACTGGATGTGGCGCTTGCGCGGCATCATGGACCGTGTCCTGCTGGGGGTCGGCACCCTGCGCGGGCGACGCAGTGCCACCAAGCTCAGAGTCAACGACGTGATCGATTTCTGGCGGGTGGAGGACCTCGAGGATGACAGGCGACTGCTCCTCCGGGCCGAGATGAAACTGCCGGGTTGGGCCTGGCTGGAATTCCGTATCGAGGGGGAGGATGACAAGAACCGGCTGTCGGTAAACGCCTACTACGAGCCCAAGGGGTTAGCGGGGAAGCTCTACTGGTATATCTTCCTGCCCTTCCATTCCTTTATATTCAAGGATCTCATCAAGCAGATTGAAAAAAGAGGGTAGGGCCGCCCGGGCCCAGAAAGGGTCGCCCGGATAGGTCGGCTCAAGAGAGAAATCCGCTCGGGCAGACATGCAGACACTTGCCGCAACCTTCACAGACATCCAGTGAGAGCTCAAAATAACTGCCCGGTTTGGGTTGATCCACCCGGGTGAACGCCACCGCATTGCAGTACATCCAGCAGAGCTCGCACCCGGAGCAGAGGCCACAAGAGAAACAACGGGTGGCTTCGGCAAGAAACTGCTCTTCGCTCAGCGTCTGATCGATCTCTACGTCCGGTTTGGTCAGCCATTCCTGTAGCGGCCTGCGCGGCAGGGCACCGGCTGCCTTTTCGCTAAAGAGATCCGTTTTGACCAGCTCTGTCGTAATCGGCTCCTGCGCCTTCACGTCTTCAAGCTTCAGGTTGCGCAACTGGGCATGCAGTTTTTCAGCCGCTGCACGTCCCTGGGATATCGCCTGCGTAGCAATGCCGAGGCCCAGCACATCACCACCCGTCCAAAGAGCATCTGCTACTCGTCCGGCGTTATCCGCCTGCAGCCAGCTCGTCCGGGTCGCGGTCGACCGGGTCGCGCTCGACCGGGTCGCGCTCGACTGGGCTGCCAGTTCACCCAGGTCCTCCCACGCCGGCTCCTGCGCCACGGCGACGATCAGCCCATCCACCGACAGTTCATATTCCGAATTCGGAATCGGCATGGGCCGTCGCCGCCCACTGTCATCCACTTTACCCAACTCCATGCGCTGTACCAGTACGGACTCGATGGCACCATCGACCCGCTTTATTTCAACCGGGTTCACCAGGTATTCGATCTGCACATCCTCCTGCAATGCATCTTCTATTTCTCTGTCGATGGCAGGCATCTCGAGGCGAGTTCTACGGTACAGTACGGTGACGGCCGCGCCCTGGCGTCGAGCCGCCCGTGCTGCATCGATGGCGGTATTCCCACCGCCGATGACCAGCACCTTACTGCCGATGGCTACGTTCTCGCCGCAATTGATCGCATTCAGATAGCCGGTGCCGGACCACACACCCGGCCCCTCTTCGCCGGCAATGTCCAGTTGCAGGGCCCTCTGCGCACCGATGCCGACAAACAGAACATCGTGCCTGGACTGTAGCTGCCCGACTTCAATGTCCCGGCCAATGACCGTATCAAGCTTGAGTTGCACGCCGAGATCCAGGATACGTTGGATCTCGCCATCCAGGATCACTTCCGGCAGTCGGTAAGCGGGTATGCCGTAGCGCAGCATTCCCCCCGGTTTGGCAAACTGCTCGTAGATCGTGACCGCATAGCCTCTTCGGGCCATCTGATAGCTGAAGGAGAGTCCTGCTGGTCCTGACCCGACTACGCCGATGGTTTCCGGATACTCTTCCGAGCCAAGTCTGACCAGGGGCAGATCGTGCGCCAACGCCCAGTCGCCCAGGAACCGCTCCATCGCGTTGATGGGAACGGCACCGTCCTTGTCGTTGCGATTGCACTGATCCTGACAGGGATGGGGGCAGATGCGACCGGTGATTGCCAGAAGAGGATTACGGTCGGCGATCTCCTGCCAGGCTTGCTGGTACGCCTCCGTGAGGCTTAAACCTAGCCTCGCATGCTGGGATATGGATGCGATCCATCCTCTGACGTTCAGACCACTTGGACAGTTGCCCTGGCAGGGAGCCAGTTTTTCTTCCTGCAGTGGCTGAGTGAACGCGGTCTGGAAGGACGACGGCTCAGTTACATTGTCTGGCGCATCCATGTTGTTGTCATGTCACCGTTGCAGATCATCTATAGGCGCAACTCTAGAATATCACAGCCCTATGCTTCGTCCTATAACAGCGGTCCAATAATAGCAGTCCAATAACAGCGGTCCATCTGCAGCGAGACGGCTTTAATGCACCTTTGTGTTACTATTGGAACCAGGCACCCTGGGATCAGTACAGCAAGCCGCTTTTCTCATCACCATCGGCAGAGTTGAATCGTTAGATTCAAAGGCAACACAGCTGCCTTTCGCATGCCGTTGCCCAATCGCAAAGAGCAGGTTAACCGCAAACTTTGAGTTCCTTCAGCAGTCAGTCCCGGCAGGCTCGAGGTCCCGCAAACGGGGCTACACTCTACAAACCAGGCATGTTCGAATCCCTGAAGATTCGTGACTACCGCTTTCTGTGGGTATCTAACCTCGCGGCTTCGTTCGCCATGCAGATGCAGATGGTGGCGCGCGGGTGGTTGATCTACGACATGACTAACTCGCCGCTGGCACTCACCTGGGTGATGCTCTCTTTCATGCTGCCCTCGTTCCTCTTCTCTTTGGCAGGAGGACTCATCGCCGACCGCCTGCACAAGAAGCCCATCATGATCACCTCGCAGATCTTGAATATGCTGGCGACGGTGGCGCTTGCCACCATCATCTATTCGGGCGATATCACCTTCTGGCATTTCATCTACTTCGGCCTGTTCAACGGCACCGTTCTGTCGTTCAGCATGCCGGCGCGCAGCGCCATCATCCCCGAGGTGGTGGGCCCGGAATCCCTGGTGAACGCCATGGCGCTGCAAAGTGCGACCTTCAATCTGTCGCGCATTCTCGGACCCACCCTGGCAGGCGGTCTGATCGCTATGCTCGCTGCAGGAGACACCACATCCACCAGGGGAGTCGGTATTGTATTCTTCGTTATCGCAGCACTTTACACCCTGTCGGTAACAGCGACGTCGCTGATCCACTACGTCGGCGCCCCGCATGATCGCGAGTCCCAATCCATGCTGGCGGATGTCGTGGAGGGATTCCGCTATATGCGCGACGAGAAGCTAATCCTCGGTCTGCTGATCATGGGATTCGTACCGATGACCTTTGGTTTCTCAGCATCGTTCCTACTGCCCGCCTTCAACAAAGATGTCATCGCTGGAGGACCGGACGATCTCGGACTGATGATGACCGGCATGGGCGTGGGTGCCTTGTGCGGCTCCCTGCTGTTGGCTCGTTTCGGAGATGTGGGTGGCAAGGGCAGGATCCTGTTCGTCACCTCCTACTGTTGGGCGGTGGCCCTGGCTGTCTTTGCCCTCTCTTCAAATCTGTGGATGGCGATGGCGGTGGGTGCGGTCAGTGGACTGTTCAGTTCTATTTTCGGCGCGATGAATTTCAGTATCGTGCAGATGGCGATACGGGCGGAAATTCGCGGTCGAGTCATGGCGATTATGATGATGGCCCACGGTCTGATGCCACTCGGCATCATTCCGGTCAGTGCCATCGCGGAGTATGTTGGCATCGATATGGCGCTGCTGTTCAGCGCATGCATGTTAGCGCTGAGTATGCTTCTGCTGGGAATGTGGTTCCCCGAACTGCACCGAATCGATAAGGGGTATGGCCCTGATGCGCTTTCGGAAGAGAGCGACACGAGTCAGGCGCGCAGGGACTGATAGCTCGACTTGCAGGATCCGCAGCAGCAGCGCTAACGCAACCTACTGAATGAAGGGGCGGACCCACTGACTCCAGCAAGGGTATTTTGACACGGTGCCAAAAACGTGGTTAATTCGCATTGCGGCTGGAAGCCGCGTGGCTTACTGTTCCCGTGATCGACGGAGCATCGTGACAGTATGGTTGAAGTTCCCAACGACAAGAATCTCACTGTAATCGGTGCCGGAGCATGGGGTACCGCCCTAGCCAACCTGCTGGCGGAAAAGGGACACGCGGTGACCCTGTGGGCATACGAGCCGGAACTGGCACGGCAAATGAGTGACGAGCGGGTGAATTCTTTGTATCTCCCGGAGTTTCCAGTGCATGCCAATATCAACCCGACGTCGGATCTGGCCGTCGCGGCACAATCCGGCACGGTGTTCGTGTCGGTGGTGCCGTCACACACCGTCCAGGGGGTGTGGGCCGAATTGGGTACGCTGTTACCCGAAGATTCGCTCGTGATCAGCGCCACGAAGGGGATAGAGGCCGAATCGCTGGCAACCATGTCGCAGATTCTCGAGGCCACCATCCCCGCCGACAAGGAGGCGACCGTGGCCGTCTTATCCGGCCCATCGTTCGCCCATGAAGTGAGTCGGAAGATACCCACGGCTATAGTGACTGCGGCGGCTGATCGTGCCACCGCCAAACGCGTACAGCAGTTGTTCAACACGGCTGTATTTCGGGTATATACAAACACCGACGTGTTGGGGGTTGAGCTTGGCGGCGCCCTGAAGAATGTGATGGCCATAGCGGCAGGCGTGAGTGACGGCTTACAGTTTGGCGGCAATGCACGGGCTGCCTTGATGACTCGCGGCCTGGCAGAAATGACCCAGCTTGGCGTTAGCATGGGTGCCCGAGCACAAACGTTCGCAGGTCTGTCCGGAATGGGGGACCTGGTGCTTACCTGTACCGGTGAACTCAGCCGCAACCATACGGTTGGCGTGCAACTGGGACATGGCAAAGCGCTGGACGCCGTGATGGGAGAGATGCATGCCGTTGCCGAGGGTGTTACCACCTCGGTCTCAGCAGTACGCTTAGGTGTCAAGCATCAGGTTGAAATGCCCATCGCCGAGAGCGTCGAAGCGCTCCTGAACGGCCGCATCACGCCGCTCGAGGCGGTTACATCACTCATGACACGCACCTTGAAGCAAGAGGACATCTGACCACAACTGTCGCACGTTCTTCATGGCACTAAACAGGGCGCACTATGACGACTGAAACTGCATTCAACATGGCTTCCTCAAATCTGCGTTTCGGCAGTGGTGCGACCCGCGAGATAGGGATGGAGTTGGCTGACATGGGGGTCCGGCACGCGCTGCTGGTGACGGATCCGAATCTGGCCGCTTTGCCGCCCGTTGCCACCGCCCTGCAAGCGTTGGATGACGAGAAGATCCGCTACACGTTATTCGACAGCGCTCGCGTTGAACCTACCGATGGCTCCCTGCAGGAAGCGATCGCCTTCGCCGACGCGCATCCCGCCGACGCGTTCGTTGCTATCGGCGGCGGGTCGGTGATCGATACCGCCAAGGCAGCGAATCTCTACAGCAGTTGTCCCGCTGATCTTCTTGATTATGTCAACGCACCCATCGGCAAGGCCATGCCGATCCCGGAGCCCCTAAAGCCGCTCATCGCCATTCCAACCACTGCCGGCACGGGCAGCGAAACGACCGGCGTTCTTATTTTCGATCTGGTGCAGATGCATGCCAAGACCGGAGTTGCCGGACTTCGTCTGAAGCCCACCCTGGGTCTGTTGGACCCGGACAACACCAGATCCCTGCCACCGCAGGTGGCCGCCTGCACCGGGTTGGACGTGCTCACTCACGCGGTCGAATCCTACACGGCCCTCAGCTACGATCAGCGACCAAAACCGCAACGTCCGCTGCTACGACCGGCCTATCAGGGCTCCAATCCGATCAGCGACACCTGGTCGCTCGAGGCACTGCGTATGGTGGCGGAATTCCTGCCACGGGCGGTAAAGGATCCGGATGACGACCAGGCACGCGGTATGATGCTGCTGGCTGCGGCCTACGCGGGCATGGGCTTTGGCAATGCCGGCGTACATCTGGCCCACGGTATGTCCTACCCGGTATCGGGCATGGTGCGGGACTACAAGCCGGACGGCTATGCAGTGGATCACGCCATAGTGCCCCACGGCATGTCCGTGGTCATCAACGCGCCGGCCGTATTTCGCTTTACAGCGCCCGCCTGTCCGGAGAGGCATCTGCAAGCTGCAGCGGCGCTCGGGGCGGATGTCGACGGTGCGAAACCTGAAGACGCGGGTATGATCCTCGCCGATCGCATCATCGAGTTTATGCAGGTGCTCGAGATACCCAACGGACTCTCGGCGATCGGATTCAGCAGCAATGAGATACCCGCTCTGGTAGAAGGCACGTTGCCCCAGCATCGGGTGACCAAGCTGTCACCCCAACCGGTGGGTGCCGAGGAATTGGAGGGACTGTTTCAGGATGCCATGCGTTACTGGTAAACAGACGCGGTCACGTCAATTGTAGTGACAGCTCTTCCTTTGAGTCAGGCAACTCCCTCGGGTCATTCGCTCCAGGCGCGCTCTCCCGGTCCCGGGGGCTCTTGTGGGCCACCCGCAAAGCACTGCGCCATCGACATCCATCGAGTGGCCGTATCACCCGTCACGGCCAGTGCGGTGTCCGCAATATTGCGCCCCTGGGTGACGACGCGGCAGAACTGCACGGCATCACCTTCGATCCGATTTGCTTCATCCGGCTCGTTCCATTCCCATATCTCGCCGGACGGCGCGGTGAGGCGCACGTAGGGGGGCGGTTCAGGCACTTCGAGATTGCGGTTCACAAAGGTCCAGCCGTAAGTTCGGACGCCGATCTGTGCAATGTTTCTGAGACGGTCCGTGTGCGTTCGCGGTGCGTGCAGCAGATCGTAGATGTCCTGCCCATGGGACCACGTCTCCATCTGACGGGCGGAGGCGAACATGCGCACGCTCATATCAGGTCCAAACCAAGGCACACGTAGCTTGATATCGACTTCCGCGAGCAGATCGCACAGAGAATTGAGGTCCTGCAGCCAGCGCTCGCGCAGCGCCTCTCCACTTTCGAGGTCAGGCAGCCTGGCGCCGCTCCCGGTGATGGCAATTGCCGGATCGCGTGCGCGCGTCATGGCGCGAAATTCGTCCGGCTGCTTGAGCGCAACGGTCGCTGCGTGATCCGTGGTGTGCAGGTGCGCGACGACGTCGTAAGCGCTGTATTGCTTGAACGGTGTCGTGCGTGCCCAGTCGTCGCTGTCCAGTGTGCTCAGCAGTTCATACAGCGCCTCGCCTTCTGCGCGTAAATCATCGGCTTGTTGCATCGACTAAGATCCTCGTGTCTATCTGTGTGGGTTCGTGGCGTCCTCTTTTCAGCCTGACGCCATCTTATATGGAGTCCTGCCTCGAGACCAGCCCGCGACTATGATCTTCTCAATGTGTCAGTGGCTGCGCTCGTCAACCCCGTCACGGTTGGCCAGAGTCACCGCCGCGGTATAAGCTCTGCCTCAGTTGTCCAATTGCACCCAAACCCGAGGCCATCGTCATGTCTGTTCTTGTTCGCGTAGTCTTCACCGTGTTGTTAACGTCTTCCCTCACCACGCCGGCGGCGGAAAGACGTATCGAGGGCAATCGCACCCTCGAGGGCGTACCTGCCATCCCGGGTGACTTGCTGAGCCGCGTCGCGCAGTACTCCAATATTCGTTCAGCGATTCACCTGAGTTGGCATCCCTCTGGCGAGTCACTGCTGGTCACGACCCGTCTGGGAGATACCAACCAGCTTCATCTGGTATCGCAGCCGCTCGGCAGCCGGACGCAGCTTACGTTCTATAAGGAGCCGGTCAGTTCTGGCCGCTTCTCCCCAATCGAAAATACCAACTCACTGCTGTTTACGCGCGATATCGGCGGTGATGAGAATTACCAGATCTTTGCTCTGGATCTGGACAGCGGCAAAACGAAACAGATGACGCCCACGGGTTCCCGCAACGGCAGCATGAGTTGGTCGAACGATGGTGAGTATTTCGCCTATATGACCAATCGGGAGGATCCTCGACGATTCGACGTCTGGGTGTCCAAGGCTGACGATCCAGACTCAGCCAGGATGTTGGTGAAGGGACTGGGCTTTTACTGGATGCCCGGCGCCTGGTCCCCGGATGACAGTAAGCTCCTGGTCAGGCAGGTGGTTTCAGCGGTGGATACCCGCCCCTATATAGTGGATGTTGTGAGTGGTGCGATGAGTCGTCTAGGCCCGGCCGATCAGACAGCCGCATACGGCAGCGGCGAATTTAGCGCCGACGGACGTGACGTTTATGTCACCAGTGATCTCGGTAGTGAGTTCACAAAGCTTCAGAAATTCAATCTCGCAACCGGGCATATGACGACTGTCACTTCAGATATCGACTGGGGGATATCAGGGATCAGCATTTCCCGCGACGGCAAGCGACTTGCGTTCGCGACCAACGAAGACGGGATTTCGCGACTCTATCTGCTCAAGACGAGTAATGATTCCTACCGACAAGTACGCGATATTCCACAGGGGATAGTCTACGGTTTTCAATTCGCTCCGGACGACGACCGCCTTGCCTTGACTCTGAGTAGGGCCACATCGCCCGCCGATGTGTACGTGTACCGGCCGCGCAAACGCTCTCTGGTTCGCTGGACCAAGAGTGAGGTGGGTGGCTTGAACGCAAATAACTTTGTCGATGCCAAGCTGATCCATTACCCCACCTATGACCAGGTGGATGGCGCCGCACGCATGATTCCGGCATTCGTTTACAGGCCCAAGAGAGTCGATGGGCGATTGCCCGTGATGATTTCCATTCACGGCGGACCGGAAGGTCAGGTGCGTCCCGGCTTTTCCACGCGTGTGCAAAGCCTGGTCAACGAGCGGGATATCATCGTCATCACACCCAACGTGCGCGGGTCAGCAGGCTACGGCAAGAGCTATATTGGCCTCGACAATGGATTGAATCGAGAGCTTTCGGTGCGCGACATCGGATCGTTGTTGGACTGGATCAAGCTGCAGCCGGATATGGACTCGAGTCGGGTGGGCGTGATCGGCGGATCTTACGGTGGCTATATGGTGCTGGCATCGCTCGTGCATTACAGCGACAGGATTCGTGCCGGAGTGGAATACTTTGGCATCAGCAGTTTTGTCACCTTCCTACGGAACACCAGCGACTATCGCCGCGATCATCGCCGCCAGGAATACGGAGACGAGCGCAAGCCCGAGATCTTCGAGTACCTGAATCGGACTGCCCCCATCAATAATATAGACAAGATCAGCACGCCACTATTCGTGTTACAGGGCGCCAACGACCCGAGAGTGCCTGCATCTGAATCCGAACAGATCGTCAGGGAGGTGCGCGCCAACGGCAAGGACGTTTGGTACCTGTTGTTCGATGATGAAGGACATGGATTCCGAAAGAAGCCGAACCAGGACTACAGCAACGCAGCGGTCTTAATGTTCATCGAGAAGTATCTAATGTAGCGCAGGGCGACCTGCAGTTACCTGACTCCTACCGGCTTGAGTTGCTCATCCATCTCTCCCAGACGGGCGGCAACTTCCCCTGGGGAGCCCGTTCCTCTGGCCAACAGGCGATAGAAAACAGGCACCACAAACAGCGTCAGCACCGTGGCCATCAGTACCCCGGAAAAGATGACGATGCCGAGGGTGATGCGACTTTCGGAACCGGCACCACTGGCCAGAATGAGTGGAATGGAACCCATCATCGTGGACAAGGCGGTCATCAGAACCGGGCGCAGGCGGATGTGCGCGGCCTCCAGCAGAGCTTCCTCAAAAGGCTTACCCTGATCGCGCAGCTGATTGGCGAATTCCACAATCAGGATTCCGTTTTTCGTTGAGATGCCGACCAGTATGATGATGCCGATATCGCTATAGATATTGAGGGTCTGCCCGGTGAGAAAGATCCCCAGCAACGCCCCGAAGGTGGCAAGCGGTACGGTTACCATGATGACGAATGGGTGTACGAAGCTTTCAAATTGCGCGGCCAGAACCAGGAAAACTACCAGCAAGGCGAGGGTGAAGCTGAACATCAAACCGCCTTTGGATTCCTTCAGTTCAAGTGATTCGCCCTTATAGTCAATCTGAGCCCCGATGGGTAATTCGTCTCGGACGACACCTTCCAGAAACTCAAGCGCCTGCCCCAGCGTATATCCGGGTGCAAGATCAGCGCTGATGGTGATTGCTCGAAGCTTGTTGTATCGGTTCAGGGATCCGGCATCGGCGACATTGGCGATGGTGGTCAAGTTAGCTAAGGGGATCAGACGGCCCGTTGTTTCCGACTTAACATAGATGTTGGTCAGGTCATCGGGTGATGCCCTCTGATCTTCCTTGGCCTGCAGGATGACATCGTATTCTTCACCACCGTCAACATAGGTCGTTACTCTGCGTTCACTCATCATAGTCTGCAGAGTACGTCCGATCGTCTGAATGGATACACCCATGTCCGCCGCCCGGGTCTTGTCAACTTCCACCAACAGTTGTGGTTTGGTCTCCTTGTAGTCCGACTGAACGCGAGTCAGTCCGCGATTCTCGGCAGCCTTGGCAAGAACGACATCACGCCACTCCGCCAATTCCGTATAGGTGCTGCCGCCAAGCACAAACTGGACTTGCTGCCCGCCACCACCACGGCTCAGACCGGAACGCATAAAGGGAAAGGCGCGCACTGCCGGGATGTTTTGCCACTCCCTGGCCAACTCATCCTTTACCTCTACAGTGGACTTCACTCGATCTTCCCACGGAGCCATGGTCACCAGAATTATGCCGCTGTTGACGGATCCGCCGCTACTTCCCCAACCTGGTAGAAAGACCAAGAATTTGTTTACATCGCCGGACTCGACGTGAGGCATGACGGTCTCTTCGATCGTGCGCATCTGCCGCTTCATAAATGGAAAGCTGGCCCCCTCCGGGCCGCTTACTCGAGCAATGAATATCCCTTGATCCTCTTGCGGCGCGAAAGCGGTGGGAATCTCCCGCAACACCATGTAAATCCCCAACAGTATCAGCGCCAGAACGGCAATAACAGGTATGGGGCGAGGAAGACAGACCCGCAGGCTGTCTCGATAGCCGCGCTGCAGCCAGTGGAAGTAGTCGTCCACTTTCCTGGTCAACCAACTTTCATGGGCCGCACGGTTGAGCAGCTTGGAGCTCAGCATGGCCGTGAGAGAGAGGGCCAGCAAACTAGAAAAAACCACCGCGCTGCCTACGGTTACCGCCAGTTCTGCGAAGATGACGCCGATGTTACCGTCCAGGAATGTAATCGGTACGAACACTGCCAACAGAACCAGCGTGGTGGCGATGACGGCAAAAGCCACCTGTCTTGATCCATGGAAGGCGGCCAGGAGAGGCGGTTCACCTTCCTCAATGCGGCGCTGTATATTCTCCAGTACAACAATGGAGTCATCCACGACGAGGCCAATCGCCAGTACCAATCCGAGCAGCGTGATGAGATTAACGCTGTAATCGAATGCAGCCAAAACGATGAATGCCGCTGTCAGACAGACAGGAATGGTGACGGCCGGAATCACCATGGCACGAACCGTCCCTAGAAACATGTAGATGACGAGGCTAACCAACACCATGGTAATGGCGAGGGTCTTGTACACTGAACTGATTGCGTTCTCGATAAAGACGGAATCATCGGAACTTGCCTCCAGTTCCATCCCTTCCGGAAGGGACTGGTTGATCTGTGCTGCTTTTGCATTGGTTGCGCGCAGTACCTCGAGGGTGTTTGCGGTGGACTGCTTGACGATACCGAGGCTGACTGTTTCTACACCGTTACCGCGAAACTCACTACGTAAACTAGCCGGTCCCACTTCCACCTTGGCCACTTCGCCGAGCCGCATCAGATGGCCATCCGAGCCCCGACCCAGCACCAGACTGGCAAAGTCCTCAACCGTCTGGTAGGACCGCTGCACCCTGACGGTGAATTCGCGCTCAGCGGAATCTATCCGACCAGCCGGCAGTTCCAGATTCTGCCTGCGCAGCGCCGATTCCACGTCGTTTACCGTCAATCCTCTTGCCGCGAGAGCTATGCGATCCAGCCAGATTCTCATCGAGTATCGCCCGGCACCACTCAGACTGACGTTGGCAACCCCATCGATCACGGCAAAGTGATCCTGAATATAGCGGTCGGCGTAATCGGTCAGCGCCATGCTGTCCATCGATGTGCTGGTCAGGGAGAAGTATTGGATTGGACGGGCATCGCTGTCGGATTTGGAGATGCGTGGCGGATCCGCATCTTCGGGCAGTCGACTCACCACGCGCGCCACCTTGTCCCTAACGTCGTTGGCCGCCTGATCGATGTCCCGGCTGATATCGAATTCTATGGAGATTCTGGAACTGCCATCGGAACTGGAGGAGCGTATCGAGGTAACCCCTTCGATGCCGCTAATCTGGTCTTCGACTACCTGGGTGATCTTTGTCTCCACCACGGCAGCGGAAGCTCCTCGATAGGAGGTGGATATTGAGACCATGGGCGAACTCAGGTCCGGATACTCCCGCAGGGGAAGCTCCCTGAAAGACAGGATGCCAAAGGCGAGCAGGAGCAGGCTGATTACCGTAGCAAAGACGGGCCGTTTAACCGATACATCTGATAGTATCATGCAGCTACCCCGAGAATTACCCCTTCACACGTACGTTAGTCACTACCGGCATCAAGTTCCTGCGGCTGGTTTTTTCCGCGAGCCGTCCTGGCTCTTACGCGCATACTGGCTCTGTTGCCCGCCGCCATCACCTTTGAGTCGAACCGTGCTGCCCGGCCTGAGGCGCTGAACACCCTCGATCACTACTTTGTCGCCAAGATTCAGGCCACCCAGCACTTCCACCACCCCCGCTCTCCTGCGGCCGATTTCCACCTCAGCCCGGCTGGCCTTATCTTCCTCGTCAACCAGGAAGACAAATTGCTTGTCCTGTATCGGGATTAGGGCTTCTTCGGGGATGACCATCACGTTTGCACGGTTGCGGATCAACGAGACTGTGAGCAGCATGCCCGGTCTAAGCAGATCATCCTGGTTGGCGACATGCGCCCTGATAAAGACGGCCCGCGTGACCGGGTCCACTCTCGAACCGATGGTCTTAACGTTGCCGCTGAAGGTTCTGTCCGTATAGGCGGCACTTTTGGCCGACACCTCCAGACCCACATGTACCACAGACAGGTAATTCTCCGGAACCGAAAAATCCACCTTGATGACGCTCAGATCGTCCAGCGTCGTGACGACCGTATTGGGCGTCAGCAGCGTACCCGGGCTGACATTGCGGAACCCCAAGACGCCGTCGAACGGCGCCCGCACGAGTCGGTCATCCAAGCGTGCCAGTATCGCTTCCAATCTCGCCTCGGCGGTTTGCTTGCGCACCTGCTCTTCGTCAAGCTGCAGTTCAGATGCCAGGCCCTGTGTGATCAGGTTTTGCACTCGCTCGAATTGCCTGGTCGCTTCAGCCAGCGTTGCCTGGGCCTCAGTGAGTTGTGCGGTTTCTTCCGTGTTGGTGAGTTCAACCAGTACCGTCCCTTTCTGCACCGACTGACCATCTTCGAAATTTACCTTACTGACCGTGTCCGTCACCTTGGCCGTCAGATTCACGGATTCGTTGGCCAGCGCCGTGCCGATGGCCTCAACTTGTTCCACGATCGACTGCATCCGCGTCGGCTGCACAACCACCAGGCTGGCGCGTCCGCCCCACCCCATATTCTGCGCCTGTTGCCGGTTCTTCAGTACGCGGTCGACGGTGGCAGCGGCGAGTCCTGCAATAACTGCGACAGCAGCTATCAGAATAGGATGACGCAATAGGGCACGCAAACTCTACCTCCTCAGTGATTATCTCCGTTTGGGGTGAGCATCTTGTTCTTCATTCGGCAGTATAACGTTTGCCCAAGATTCATGAGTAGTCTTATTTTCGACCGGAAACCGGGCTCTTTTCTTACGATTTGGGCATCAACGCTCCCGTCTTTCTCTCGCCACAGCCCGGTAGCCGATGTCCCTGCGGTAGTAGATCTTGTCCCAACTAATCCGCTCCGTCACGCTATACGCTTTGCTTTGCGCCTCGGTAACCGACTTGCCGAGCGCGGTTACTCCCAACACCCGACCACCATTGGTGACGATTTTCCCGTTCGTCCCAAGGGTGCCCGCATGGAACACTTTCTCAGTGGCATCCTGTTCTGCCGGCAGTCCGCTGATGGGATCGGCCTTGCTATAGTCGAGAGGATAGCCACCGGCGGCCAATACCACCGTCAGCGCCACGTTCGAATCGAAGTCGATGGTGCTTCCCGCCAGGCGACCATCCAAGGCCAGGTTGCAGAGCTGCACCAGATCGGACTGCATGCGCAACATGATGGGTTGGGTTTCGGGATCACCGAAGCGGCAATTGTATTCGATGACTTTCGGCAAACCATCCGGGTCAATCATCAGACCGGCATAGAGGAATCCGGTATAGCTATTGCCCTCCTTCTTCATGCCGTCGATGGTGGGCTGTATCACGTCAGCCAGAATCCTGTCATGCACCGCTTCAGTCACTACCGGTGCCGGAGAATACGCACCCATGCCACCGGTATTGGGTCCTTTATCACCTTCATAGACCGCTTTGTGATCCTGTGAACTGGCAAAAGGCAGAACGTTGTCACCATCCGCAATCACGATGAAGCTGGCCTCTTCGCCGCTGAGAAACTCCTCCACAATGACGCGCTCTCCCGCCTCGCCAAACGCGTTCCCCGACAGCATATCGGCTATTGTCGCAAGAGCTTCATCTATAGTAGATGCAATCACCACGCCCTTCCCCGCTGCCAGACCATCGGCTTTGATCACTATGGGCGCACCCATCTCACGCACAAAGGCGGCCGCCTCGTCATAGTCGTCGAAACTGCCATAATCTGCGGTCGGTATGCCATGGCGCTTGAGAAAGTCCTTGCTGAAACTCTTCGATCCCTCCAGTCTGGCGGCCAACTTGGTGGGGCCGAAGCAGCGCAGCTTCCTCTCCCCAAAGTAGTCGACCACGCCGGCGACCAGCGGATTCTCCGGGCCTATGATGGTCAGATCAACCGAGTTCTCGGCGGCGAATTCGGCCAGCGACTCGAAGTCCATCACATCGATGGCGACGTTCTCCAACTTTTCCTCCAGCTGGGTGCCGGCATTACCGGGAGCAACGAACACCTTTTCTACTCCCCTCGACTGAGCAGCCTTCCATGCAAGAGCATGCTCCCTGCCACCGCTTCCAGTAACAAGTATCTTCATCTTTGCCCCTTCTCTGTTTGGTTGGTGTATATGCAGTTAAAGCAAGATCTGATTCAGGCCCGGCTCTATGTGCCACTCGGGCGTATCGCCTTGCAGGCGCCGTTAATGTCTGAAATGACGCATCCCGGTAAACAGCATGGCCATATTTGCCTCGTCCGCCGCTGCGATGACTTCCGGGTCACGGATGGATCCGCCCGGCTGAATGACCGCTGTGATACCGGCTTCTGCAGCGGCATCTATTCCGTCGCGGAATGGGAAGAATGCATCCGATGCCATGACAGATCCCGTCACCTTCAGCGCCTCATCGGCTGCTTTGATGGCTGCTATCCTGGCACTGTAGACGCGGCTCATCTGTCCGGCTCCTACTCCTATGGTCCGCCCGTCTCTGGCATAAACGATCGCATTGGACTTCACGAACTTGGCGATCATCCAGGCGAACTTGAGATCTTCCAGTTCGACCGCCGTTGGTGACCGCTGTGTCACAACCTGCAGATCACTGCCATCGATTGAACCCCGATCCATCTCCTGAACCAGTAGCCCGCCACTGACCCGTTTAAAATCAACGATAGCATCGATTCCACCTGCAGACGGCGCACAAGCCAGCACGCGAATGTTCTTCTTTTTGGCGAGGACCTCAGCCGCTTGCTCCGAGATCGCTGGTGCGATCACCACTTCGACAAACTGATTGTCCGTGATTCGCGCTGCCGTCAGGTGGTCCAGGTCTCGGTTGAAGGCGATGATGCCACCGAACGCCGAGGTGGGATCGGTAGCAAACGCCAGTTGGTAAGCCTTGTCGATATCATCCGATACCGCTGCGCCACACGGGTTGGCATGTTTTACGATGACACAAGCCGGCTTTTCGAACGACTGTACACAGGCCCAAGCGGCATCCGTATCGGCTACGTTGTTATAGGAGAGCTCCTTCCCCTGCAGCTTTTCTGCAGCGCTGATCCATCTATCAGGATGATTCCGGTCAACATAGAGAGCAGCCTTCTGGTGTGGATTCTCACCATATCGCATATCCTCAGCCTTGCCATAGTGAAGCGTGAAGGTAGAGGGAAACGGTCGTTTTTTCCCCTCCGGATTCGCTATCGAGCCCAGATAGTTGGAGATGGCGCCATCGTAGGCGGCAATCGTGGCAAACGCTTTGCTTGCCAGTGCAAAACGGGTGGCCAGGGAGATGCTGCCGTCGTGTTCCTGCAGCTCTGCCAGCACGCCTGCATAGTCCTCAAGATCCACCAGAGTCGTCACTCGGGCATAGTTCTTGGCCGCAGATCTCACCATTGCCGGCCCGCCGATATCGATATTTTCAATGGCAACTGCCAGGTCGCAATCCGGGTCGGACACAGTCCGTTCGAAAGGGTACAGATTCACGACCACGAGATCGATGCTCTCGATGCCGTGCGCCTGCATCACCTGCGTGTCGTCCTCGTTGCCGGCACGGCCGAGAATGCCGCCGTGAATCTTCGGGTGCAGCGTCTTGACGCGACCATCCATCATTTCAGGGAAAGCGGTGTACTCGGATACTTCCCTGACCGGAATCAGTGCGTCCTTCAAGCTGCGGTAGGTGCCACCGGTTGAGAGCAGACTGATCCCCATCGCCTGCAACGCTCGGGCGAACTCAATCAAGCCGGTCTTGTCAGACACACTTATGAGAGCCTGCTTGATCCTAATCTGGTCCATCTGAGCCCAATTCCCGCTGGCCTTTCACGGTGGATAATTACGGTGACGGAATCAAGTAAGAAAGGACGGCAGTTTACACTTAGAGACAGAGCGTGTCTTGGCGCAATCGCTTATTTGTCAATTCCCCAAATGAAAAGGGGCGCTGTGCACCCCTTTCCTGCAATGGAACCAGCAACTTCGCTCGAATGTGGCGTTAACCGCCGAACTGGTACCGCACTTCCAGTCCTATAAGCCTCGGGTTTGTGGTTGCGCCTGAACGTCTGAAGTTCTCAGTTTCACTGGTTCTGTCAATTTGACGGATCCCGATTTCATCACTGACGTTGTTAACAAACGCAGCAACTGTCTAGACACGGCTCATGCTTTGCCATGAAGCCCGGAGATCCCAACGAGCATAGCTGGGCGCCGCGTCCCTCTCGGACTCAAAAGGTGAAAAGTACACCTTGTCGATCCACGCATAGGTCGTTAACAGTTCGAGGTCACCGTCCATGAACGGCATGTTGTATTGGGCGAAGAAGCTGGCCTTCTTCTCCGGCACCCTCAGCATCTGTTTTCCATCGACATTGATCGGTGAATCAAAGGGTGAGAACAGAGAACCCGGACGATCCGGGTCGTTCTCATCGACGATCTCGAAGTTACTGGTGTATTCGCTCTGCGTAAAGCTAACGGTGGCGCCTAGCGACAACCTGTCAGTCGCCAGCCAGATCGCATCGGCGTCAAATCCCAAAATTTCAGCGCCAGGCACCGCGAAAACGCTCGTGGATATATCACCCGTGGCACTGGGTCCCTGGCCGAATGTATGTACATTCTCATAATCATAGAAATACACAGCCGCATTGATCTGCATCTGACTGTCAAGCAGCGATCCCTTGTATCCCAATTCGAAGGCGGTCAGCTCTTCCGGTTCAAACTGTTCATTAGCACTGAAGAACACAAGGTTGAATCCACCTGCGCGGTAACCCTCGGTCACTGACACATATATAAGCGTGTCTTCATTGGGCGTCCAGTCCAGGTTGATACGACCGGTGACTTCTTCGTCACTTCTGTCCAGAGCCCGCCAGAGCGAATAGCTGATAGGAATTCCGGCGAGGCGCACATTGTCCTGATCGATGATTGTCCCATCCGCCAGCATAGCGCCATTGGCAACATTAAAGTCAAGCAGACTCGGGATGATGAGTGAACCGTCGGTGTCTAAGACCGTCGTGGTGCCGAGGCTTGTAAAGATGTCTTCGTTATAGGCAAACAGGTTTTCTTCACCAGTCAGCTGGTCTTTGGCCCATCGCAGTCCAACGGTCAACGCGAATTCCGCATTAAAGGTATAGACGCCCTGGCTATAGGCGGCAAAGGCCTCCCGGTCGCTGCGCGTCTGATATTCCAGATTGGTACCCACTGTGCTGGGGCCATGCTCGATACTATCCCCGGTGTCTCCGGCCCATTGGCCAAAGGTGAAGAATTCGCCCGCAATCTTTGATGAAAACAGATCCACCTTTGGCACAAAGGGAATAAACCCAAGCGCCGAGCCGGTATTCGAATAGTCGAAGTCGTTAGCATAGCGACCACGAAGGTTCGTATCCCAGAAGTCACCCCGTTGGGTAATGCCGGCTACGTAATAGAATACCCCGCTCGTCACGGAGAGACTCTCCCCGAAATCCGAAAAGAACTGCACTTCGTGTGAGACGTAATACGTATCCTGGCTGACGTAGAAGTGCTCGTCCGCAAGCTGGTTACTGGTCAGGTCATCATCAGTATTCCGATCATAGAAATAGTCTGTGTAGCCGAAGATATACTTCAGCGCGTGGTCTGCGCTGACATTCCAGGTTGCATCAAACGATACAGCCTGATGATCGAAGAATTCATCCTGGAGACCGTTGGTGTCGGTTTTCAGATCATCACCGTCAATATTGCCTAGCCCCAGCATTCTCTGCTTCCTAAGATCATGCTGGAATGCATAGTTTGGCTCCTCGTCTACGGCCGCATCTACTCCTGGTGTTACGCGTTGGGCCAATACTGCTGCGCCGCTGGCAGGATCCGTGAAGTTGAAGGTTGGCTGACCGGCAACCAGGCAGTTTGCACCAGCGCTCCTATCCACCGCGCTAACACATGGAATGGCACTGTCAACGGCACGATATCCCCAGGCAAAGGTATCCGTGTTACGTACGCTAGTATTGAACCGGTCTGTATCGGTGCCGCCGAATTCAGCGAAGTTGACAATACCCGCGGCGGTGGCACCACCCATGCGGCGGCGATAGCTGCGTTCATTTACGCGCAAATTGAATTCAAGGTGTTCCGTGGGGGTCGATCTTAGATAGAGGGCGTAATTCTCGTCCCCATAATCATCGGGGTTGGAATCAAATCCACCGAGATCCTCGACATATCCGTCACGGTCCCGCTTGACGGCGGTGAGGCGAGCCATCAACCAGTCCGGCAGGATCTCACCGGAAACGAGCCCAAAGTACTCGACGAGGCCATGATCCCCAACGATGACTTTTGCTTCAGCTTCAAACTGTTCGTTGGGTACTTTGCTAATGAAATTGATCGCGCCGCCGACGGCATTACGTCCATATAGTGTGCCTTGAGGTCCTCGCAGAACTTCAATACGCTCCACGTCATAGAGGCCGCCTTCGGTGGACGTAATACCAAAGTCTTCTGAATATACGCCATTGAAGTAGGTGGCCACGCCAGGGTCGCCACCAAGTGAGCGGAAATTCCGTCCCACACCCCTGATCGACATGTCGTAAGGTTCGATAACGGCTGCTGGAATGAAATTCTGCAGGTCTTCCTGATTTCTAATCCCAAAATCTTCCAGCATGTCCCCCGTGATAGCTGTGATGGAAATGGAAGTGTCCGAAATCGAGGCTTCCTTTCTTTCGGCGGTCACGACGACCTCTTCAATCTGTCGTGACTCTTCGGCATGGGTGGTAACAGATAGCAGTGAGGCAGTGACAATAGGCATGAGAACCGTCAGCAGCACTGATCTACCTACCGTCCCCCCGCGGTTGGTAATTCGATTAACCATGGAATGTTTCCTTTCTATTCACCGTGGGCACAGCATGCGTATTGAGCACGGGTCAAGCTTGAGCTTTGCTCAGGATGATTCAGGCTACGCGGTCCAGAGCCACAAGCAAAACGTGAATTTACGTTCTGTCTGTATGCAGGAGGGACTGATTGGTTTCAGGGTCCGAGACAGCGTTTGGACTGTTTTCGTATATGAAGCCAGACGTTTAATTACATGTCGCTATATGCGCGGCAGGCAGTCTAGTAAGGTGATACCGAATAAATGGCAGGCTTGTGAAATTGAGAACAAAAAACCGGGCGTCTGGGGCAGAGCGCGATCATTCACGCTACACTTTGTGCAGATCCATGAGATTGTGATCGAGGCCCACTGGGTATTGGCGAACATTGGTCTTCTATATGAACCCATACTTCTTCAGTTTCTTTCTTAAAGTGCCTCTATTGAGACCCAGCATCCGTGCACTCTTGGTCTGGTTGTTGCCGGTGACATTCAGCACACTCTCCAGTAGGGGCGCCTCCACTTCGGACAGCACCAGATCGTACAGATTCGTTACGGGCTGACCATCCAACTGTGCAAAGTAGTCCTCGAGTGCTGTTTCGACGCTCGCTCGCAATGTCTGCGAGTGTTGAGCCAGATGGGATGTGATGGGATGTGCTGATCCGCTAGCCAGGCCTTCTGCCGATAAAACTTCATCGCTACTCATGCTGCCATATCCCCTTCAGTAATAAATCGCGCAAAACATCCATCCAGAAACGTTAGCTGATCCTTTGCCGCCACCAATCCATTGAAGGCTCTTCTTTTCTCCTGTGCACCCGGTTGCTCCTGCAAATACCAGCCCACATGTTTGCGGGCAATGCGCACGCCGCTCGCTTCACCGTAGAACCGATGCAATTCACGCAGGTGACGCAGCAGGTGATCCCTTACTTCAATCGGTCGCAGCGGTCTTTTCTTCTTACCGCTGCTGAGAAACGAGTCGATCTCACCGATGATCCACGGTTTCCCCTGAGCCGCCCTGCCAACCATGACCCCATCCGCACCCGTGTGCGCAAGCACCGATAGCGCCTTTTCCGGTGAATCGATGTCACCGTTGGCGATAACCGGAATTGTCACTGATTGCTTGACTGCGGCGATGGAGTCGTACTCGGCAGCTCCTTTGAAGCCGGCGTCTCCCGTTCTACCATGCACGGTAATAGCAGCCACGCCACACTGCTCTGCAATGCCGGCAATACGCACCACATTGCGACTGCGCTCGGACCAGCCAGTTCGCATCTTGACTGTGACAGGGACGTCGACCGCCTCTACCACGCTTTGCAGGATATCGGCAACCAGCTTCTCATCTTTCATCAAGGCAGACCCGGCCGCTCTCTTGCAGACCTTTTTGGCCGGGCAGCCCATGTTGATATCTATAATCTGGGCTCCCTTTGCCATACACCTTCTAGCGGCCGCGGCCATCATATTCGCATCGGCACCGACGATCTGAATCCAACGGGGTTCTTCACCATGGGCATGGCGAAGGCGCCGTTGCGATTTAGTGGTCTGCCACAGACGATCGTCGCTGCCGACCATTTCACAAATGGCAAATTCGGCACCGAGAGAGCGACACAGATTTCTGAAGGGTCGATCGGTCACCCCGGCCATGGGTGCCAGAACGACACCATTTGAACTTGTAAACTGACCAATCGTAAACAATCTAAAGCTGCCCGTAGTTATTGCGCTGGTTTATTGTTCTCAAGAAGCCTCAGGGGAGCTTAATAGTACAGATTCAATTGGCGGACTTAAAGCTGCAATGGAACTCATTAATGTGAACCGTGTCACAAAACTGCAAGTATGCAGCTCAGCAAGTGGCCACCGGTTGACTTAAGGGGTTGTCAGATTCTTTCTACTTTCAGTTGGTAGCTGACTGCCGATGTACCGGGATCAACGATCTCCAGTGAAAGATGCACTTCCGTTTGCGCCGGCATCTCGTGATTGCCGGTCAACTCACCGGCAAGGTACTCGACCGGTTTGAAGCGACGACTCGCCACCAGTCTGTTGTTCATATCCGAGAAGCTTAAGGAAAGCAGAGGTAACGGCTGGGCAAAGTGGGAATCATTGAAAATAATCGCGTCGACGATCAACGCTTCATCAACGTCCGGATGAGTACGCACCACCAGTTTACGCGTCTTGATCTTGGCGACATCCGTGAACTCCGGCAATTCACACTGTAGTTGGTCACACAGCAATTCATACCAGCCACGAAACTCTTCCTGCTGAGACAGCTCAGCCTGATTAAACCAGCCAAACTGACCGGCCAGCAAGACGATCATCAGCACATTCGAGAACGTCCATCCACACCACCTGAGCATGCTGCGTCCTTCGGGCTGTACTGCAATCTCCTCCGGGTCGAAGCCGATGTTGTTTGCTACACTGAGTTTTTCCTCTTCCGATAACAGGTCAACGCTATCCGGATCGTTCAGATCCGGCACCTGTAAGGCCTGTTCTGCCAGCTGCTGTGCCTCTGCGTCTTCGACCTCGGTCGCAGGCTCCGTGCTCCAATCCGCTTCCTGATGGCGCTCACCCTCCGTGCCGTCAGCCTCGCCGATCAATTGGCCCATCTCTACCAAAACCAGCAGCCGTTCGAGACGTTCGGCAGCCGTTGCTGCGCCAGCCGTCGCTGCGG
>CEQE01148265.1_pt1 | contig 23591 bp, 18 predicted proteins | sample 356201 | NCBI WGS metagenome assembly CEQE01 (sample SAMEA2619970, study PRJEB7988) | marine metagenome | biome: marine biome (ENVO:00000447); feature: mesopelagic zone (ENVO:00000213) & marine oxygen minimum zone (ENVO:01000065); material: "saline water (ENVO:00002010), including plankton...
GTTGGCCTTTTAATTTTTCCCAGTCCCAGTTCATTTTTTATTGTCCTGCATATTTAATGGCATCCCGTAATTTGTCGCAACACTCCCATAAGATTACCGCTTTTTGATAAAAACAAAATACGAATTGATAAATCGATAAGGGATCGTAACACAGAGAAAATATAAAATAAGCTTGTCATAATATGTTGTTAGAAAAACAAAATCAAGCAAAAAGCTATCGGTTTGGCCCAAAGAAAATCAAACAGTTTCTCTAATGTCAAAACAATATCCAGTTGATTATGCTGATTAGACGGAACAGGAATGGATATTGTTCCTCCGTTTGTTAAAAGTGTGAAGTTGGAGAGAAAGAGGATCGGCCTTGGAAAAAGCGGGCGCGCTTCGACAATCTTAAGGGGACAACCTCGATGTTTCGGTTCAATTATTTTGATATAGCCTGTTAATCCGTAATATTGAGATTCTATAATAAAGTTCTTTAAGGATATCGTTTCATCGGTGGGATCTTTATTCTCCACAGAAACCGGATACGGATGAACTCAAAAATATCAAGCCATTATCGAATCACCAGATTCTATTAAATTCATCGAATGCCCAACATGGCGCTTAACAGCGATTAATGGAAAAAAGAATAAACCGGAGCAAGTAGAGGATTGGGTTTTGCCCTTACCCAAAAGTTTTTAAGCAAACGTTGGGCGGTCGTATCTCTGGTGAGGCGAAAAAAGGATGCGGCGAGATTAAAAAAAATCGGTTGTGGTCATTGTTTCCCTATCTTATCCGATGTTACAATCGATGATGTACAAGCTTCCATTCAGGGATTACTAAAATCTTTCGGGAACATCGATGTATTGATAAACAATGCCGGCACTGGAGGCAATAGCGACACTTTCGCTCAAACAACAGCAGACGAAGTGCGTTCCCTTCTAAATATTCATTGTCTGGGGGTCTTACGGGTAACCCAAGCGGTATGGCCCTTTATGAATAAAGACGGAACCATTATCAATATTTCATCGAGATTTGGCTCCATAACCAAAATAGAGACCGGTCAACTTGATGATATATCCTGCTCCTATTCCTACCGCATATCTAAAGCGGCGCAAAATATGCTTACACAATGCATGTGTCGGGAATTTAAAAATTCTAAAATGAAAATCTGCTCAATTCATCCCGGCCGTTTGCAAACCGACTCTGCTTCTACCGATGCCGATCGTACATCCGGAGAAGCCGCAGAAATTCTTTATGAAAAATTAAAAAATATAGAGCATGGGAAGTTTTACAGCTTATTTAATGGAAAGATTGAATGGTAAACAATAATATTACAAAATAATTGAGCAGATGCCTAAAGTAGGGACACGCTGATGGTGGGCATCATACCACAAACTAAGGAGAAAAAACATTCAATATAGCTTTACCAAAATCTTGAAAATATCGTTTAATGATGCTGTAAATCGGGTCACTGATGAACTGAAAAAAAAGGCTTTGGTGTCTTACCGATATTGATGTTCAAATGACCCTTCAGAAGAAACTTGATGTCGATTTCAGGAAATACAGAATTTTGGGAGCGTTCAATCCACAATTTACATACAAAGCCCTGAAAGCGGAGAGCAGAATAGGAACTATGCTGCCGTGCAATATAATCGTTCAAGAAACAGAACAAAAAAAAATCAAAGTATCCGCGATAGATCCGATTGCTTCAATGCAGTCAGTTGAGAATCAGGAATTAAAGGATATCGCTCATCAGGTCCAAGCCGAGCTAAAAAAGGTGTGGAGCGTCTATAACCTAATGTTTAGTGAAGTATTCTACGAAGATCAATTTTTATTTAGGCCCACAAGGCTCCTTGGCGATTGTAGAGTTTAAAAAAATTGATGGATTACCTGGACCGCCTATCAATATCCGACTCACGTCGGAGGAAGTTGAGAATATGGTCATACCCTACGGCTTTAGTAAAAAACTAACAGTTGATATCGGACCGTTCAATTATTTGGTTATATTTGCTCTACTCGGCGTGACATAACAGGTCGTCCACAACTGACGCTTGCCATGACCCCGGTTCAAGCGAGAGAGGATGTTATAGATGACCGATTGTTGGGGAACCGATGTTGCCGGTATATGTAGATTTGGATGATGTGCTGTCGGATACCACAAAATCATTTATCAAAATACTAGAATGCGAATTCGGTAAAAAAGTAAATTTTGAAGATATTTTTTCGTTCGATCTTAAAGTTTCTTTTAATCTCACCGAAATCGAATTTGAACATTTTTTTCAGATGGTACATCAACCTGATGTGATATTGGAATTTGCCCCCATGGAAAGGGCAATCGGCGTATTAGAAGAATGGACCGAGCTTGGCTATGAGGTTTCTATTGTGACCGGTCGACTCACCGCAGCATATGAGACATCAATAGCTTGGCTTGCTAAACACAATGTACCTTACCATTCTTTTGCAATGGTAGACAAATTTTCCCGAAAAAATATTGATAGGGATATTGCTATTTCATTGGAAGATTTTTCTGAATTGAAGTTCAGTCTTGCCATAGAGGACTCAGCAAAGATGGCACTGTATTCATCGCAAAAAATGTGCATACCGGTTGCGTTAATAAACCGACTCTGGAATCGAATGGCAAATTTGAACAACAAAATCAAACGATTCAGATCTTGGTATGATATTCTGAATGATTTTCCAACCCCATAGCACAATAGAGGATTTCCTTGTACCAATCAATCTGGTGAAGCTGAAAACCGTTGCGTTCTTTCCAGACAGCTGATCTCCAATGTGTTGCAGTACTGAACCCAAAAAAGAAGGCGCATATATAAAAACCGATATGAACCGATCGGGCGAGATGGTCCGAAGCAGTCAACCCTCAGCATCGATCTATCCCATCGATCAAAAGGTGCATATCACGGTCAACCTCGACCATGTGGTCGTTTTTTCTACGACGAGATAGAAGATGATTAGGGAGGAAAGGATGCCGATTTTTAGCTATCTGGCATACCCTGCCCAAGGTGTAAAGGATGAACTTCTCAAAGACCTTAACGCCCTTGACCATTGCGAGGCAATGGCTGTGAAAAACGAAGAGATCCTGATCCTTGTGACCGATACACCGAATGAGAAACGTGAAAACGTATTAAAAAAAAGCTTGAGGGATTAAAATCGTTGCAGTCTCTCAGCATGACGCTTGGCCATGACGATTAGCGATTAACTGGCAAATAATCCATTCAAATCGAATCCGCTCCTTTCGATCTGTCGACGATTGTAATATCTCTTTTGGGAAATGGTATTTTAACGCCCGCCAGATCAAATGCCTCCTTTACCTGGTCGGTGATATAAGAAATCGTGTCCATCCGTTTGCGCGCATCCTCGATCCATACCCTTAACTGCAGATCCACCGATGACTCTCCGAAATTGCGTACCACCACTTTGGGCGGTGGCTCTTTCGCTATCCACCCCGCATCTTTTGCAACCTGCAGGATGATGGTTTTGGCTTTATCAATCGGTGTATCATAGGCAACACCGATATTAATGCGAACTCTGATTTTAGAGGAAATGATGGTGTAATTGACGATATCCCGTTTCATGATTTCGTTGTTCGGGATGATTATCACCAGGTTGTCCGTGGTTTGGATCTTGGTGGCGCGCAGACCGATATCGATCACGTCTCCCCATGTTGAACTGCCTTTCGGCGCACTCCAAACCTCGATGCGGTCCCCGACCTCAAAAGGACGGTCGATAATGAGCAATACGCCTGCAATTAGGTTGGAAAGTGTATCCTTGGCGGCAAAACCGATTGCAATACCCGCAACCCCTGCCCCTGCTACAAACGGCATGACATTTACGCCGAGCATATCCAGGGCTAAAATGGCGGCAACGGAAAAGGTGATAACCCCTGCAAATTTGTTGAAAAGATCGAAAATAATATTGTCGATTTTTGTCTCAGTTTTTTTGGCAATATTCTTTTCCAAGTATACCAGGGTAATCATTAAAAATTCTTTAACCGGCGCCGCAAAAAAAATGATGAACGTTGCATAAAAGATGTTTTCAATCAGACGGGCATTAAAAATCCGAATGATGTAGGCACCGGTCGCCAGCATCAGAGCATACCGCACCATTTTTTGTGCAATAATGTAAATTTGAGGATGAATTTTAACAAATTCATATTTTTTTTCGCGCTTTTCAATAAATCTCAGAATACTTTTTAAAATGAACCACAATATAAATGCGCCTCCAACGACAATGAAAACCTTGTAAAACGCAAGAAGATACGCTTGCTCTCCTCCAAGAGGGGCAAGGACTTTATCAAAAAAACCATATATTTTGTCCATAAATCGCTCCGTTTGTGGCGTCCTGTTTTTTCCGGTTTGTTGACAACTTACTAAATTCATAGTATATATTCAACAATTAAACGTATATTTTACATGCATAGAAAGATTTATTCATGATCAGGAGATGTTCGAACAACGAATTTGATACGATTTATGAAATCATTAACGATGGGGCCAAGGCCTACAAGGGTGCAATCCCCGATGACCGGTGGCATGAGCCGTATATGTCCAGGGGTGAGCTACAGCAGCAGATCAAAGAAGGCGTTGATTTCTGGGGATTCGATGAGAATGGAACGCTTTGCGGGGTGATGGGCATCCAGGAGATGGGGGACGTGACGTTGATACGACACGCCTATGTTCGCTCAAGTGAACAAAGACGTGGGATTGGCGGGCAACTGCTTGAACTGCTTCGGGAACAAAGTGAAAAACCGTTTTTGATCGGAACGTGGATAGCGGCAACATGGGCGATCAAATTCTATGTAAAACATGGGTTTCAACAGATCCCAAAAGACCGGATCTCGGATTTGCTAGAAAAGTACTGGACAATTCCAAAGAGGCAGGTTGAAACTTCAACGGTTTTGGCAGATGATAAATGGTTTAAGACCGAAAAGAGACACAACAATCGACTTTAAGGACGATCGATGAACCGACTGCTTGTACTGACCGAAGATAATGATGACTACGGCAAATTACTCAAAGAGAGGAGACTCCCCGACATTGAAATCGTCACCACTTCTGATGAATGCCATGTCCGGGAATCGATCCGGTGTTCTAACATTATTCTGGGTGCACCCGATATGGTTGCAAAAATCCTGGATCAGGCGAAATATTTGCAATGGGTCCAGTCGACCTTTGCCGGTGTTGAAGTCCTTTGTGGAGAGAACCTTCGTCGAGACTATGTTCTGACAGGAGTCAAGGACATATTCGGCCCTCTGATGAGTCAGTATGTCTTTGGCTACATCCTTTCCCTCGAACGCCATCTGGTCGAAACCAGGCAAAATCAGAAAAACAGAGTATGGATCCATATTCCCTTTCGAAGTCTGGCGGGATTAACCCTCGGCATCTGTGGTTTGGGTTCAATAGGAAAACATGTGGCTCAAACAGCCTCACATTTCGGCATGCGGGTAGTTGCCTGCAAAAAGACCCCTGAAGAGTTCCCGTATATCGAGCGTGTTTACACCGGTTCATCGTTTGAGGAATTCCTCAGGATTTTAGATTACCTGGTTCTGGTGCTGCCCCATACGGTCGAAACAACCGGCCTGATCAATTCCGAAACTCTGAAGCAGATGAAGACTTCGGCGGTACTTATTAATATCGGTCGCGGTAACGTTATAGTGGAACCCGACCTTGTTCGTGCGCTCAAGGATCGCGCAATTCGCGCGGCCGTGCTTGATGTTTTCAGGGAGGAACCGCTTGATGCTGACAGCGCGCTTTGGGCGCTTCCAAACGCATTTATTACGCCCCACAACTCTGCGGTCAGTTTCCCACCGGATATTGTCCAAATTTTTTATGACAACTACCAGCGGTTTCTTGAGAAACGGACTTTGCAATATGTGATCGATTTTAAAAAAGGGTACTGAAACCGACGATTCAGACTATCTTCATAGACCGGATGAATCAAAGGAGCAATCATGCCATCGAACAAAATAAAGAAAAATATCAAGGCGATGGACCGGATCGTTGCCGGGGCTCGCCGGGATCGTGAACTGCGGGAACGGACCTATCGGGAGAGGGCCCTTAAATTATTTCCAGGGGTTTGTGCACGGTGTGGGCGTGAATTTGCCGGTAAAAAGCTTCGGGAGTTGACGGTCCATCACAGGGACCATAACCATGACAACAATCCGCCCGACGGCAGCAATTGGGAACTCCTCTGTATCTACTGCCACGACAATGAGCACTCCCGCAATATAGATGCCTCAGAATACAGTGAGATAACCCCTGGCGGCGAACAGGGATCAACCGCTACCTACAAGCCGTTTGCCGGTCTCGACGCCCTGCTGAAGAACAAAGAATAACCTGTCAAAACCTATCGCCTGCTATTCTGGAATTCCCGGGCAAAAATAAAAATAACTGCATTTTCGCATGGACACTTAACACGCTGCCAGATCTTGTAACGATAGAAGATATTACGGATAAAACCGACAACAATGCTGAAAATATCTAACCAAGTAACCGTTCCTCTCACAGATATAAAAATACTTCCGATCCGTGCGATGGGTCCGGGCGGACAAAACGTCAACAAGGTTTCTTCAGCGGTTCATTTGCGTTTCGATATCAAAGCAGCATCGTTGCCTGATTTTTATAAAGAAAAACTACTGAAGTTAAACGATCAACGCATTTCAAAAGACGGCGTGGTTGTCATGAAGGCACAAAAATATCGAAGCCGGGAGAAAAACATAGAAGAGGCACTCGCGCGGTTGCAAGCATTGATCAAGCGTGTATCGATTGCGCCTAAAATACGAAAAAGAACCCGGCCGACAAAAGGATCGAAGCAAAAACGATTGGACCATAAAAAAAAGCGGGGACAACTGAAAACATTAAGAGGAAAGGTTGATGATTAAAAACAACGAAAACGTTAAATATTTGGAGATTAAATATGGATGATCCGATCAGCACGGATCTATTCCGGACTGCTCACGAATCATACGGGCCATGGCAGACACATCTTCATCTCCAAACCCCCGGCCGATCAGTCCGTTTTCAATTTGATCGACCAGGGCTGCCAACGGTAGGACTACACCGAGCTCCCTTGCAGCCTCCAGGGCGATACGCAGGTCTTTGTGGTGCAGCTTTACCCGGAAGCCGAGAGGATAATCGTTAGCGATCATATTTCCAGCCCTGTTGGTTAAAACCCAGGAAGCAGCAGCGCCTCCGCCTATCGCCTGGACAACCTTTTCCATATCCAGGCCTGCCTTTAGACCCAGGGCGACCCCCTCCGCCACGCTCAAATAACCGCCTGCAATAATTGTTTGATTGATCGCCTTTGTGATCTGACCTGCCCCGATCGGTCCGACATGCGTAATTGTTTTTCCCATGGTTTCAAGGATTGGCCTTGCTTTTCCCACATCCTCCGGGTCACCCCCGATCATGATCGCCAGGGTTCCATTCTCGGCGCCTTCAGAGCCGCCGGAAACCGGCGCATCTATCATTTTTACGCCTCTGCTTTTCAGGCTTTCGGCCATTTTCCGTGTCGCTTTAGGGCTGATTGTTGACATATCAACCACAATCGAACCGGGTTGTGCGCCGTGAATCACCCCATTTTCTCCCAAAATGACCTCTTCAACATCAGGGGTATCACTGATGCAGACAATGATGACCTCGGCTTCTGCGGCCGCTTCTTTTGGTGAAGCCGCCCGTTTTGCCCCCGCCTTGACAACAACAGCTTCTTTTCCCTTGGTCCTGTTGTATACCGTTAGGTCATGGCTTTTTTGCAAAATATTTATGGCCATGGGGGCTCCCATCGTCCCCATTCCGATAAACGCAACTTTCATTTTTTTCTCCTTTTATGCTAAAGTTCAGATTTAAAGGTTTGGTTTTGACATGATTCCGGAATAGGAAAATATGACCTCAATTGAGGTATGAATCAAACAGACGCCACGAACACTTTTCAAGTGCAACTTATTTTCTTTAGAAAAAACACCTGCAAATGGCAAGAGTAAGTTGATAATTTTTTCGATTTTTTCATGCGCCCTAATGGCATTCAGCTATTTCTCCCGCCGTTAGCGTGAAGCGAATATCGATGGCAAAAGGCTTTTTCCCAGAATATTAAATCTATTTTCAATTTTTTAGCTGCGTTATTTTATTTTATGTATTATTTTACTAAAAAGGTCTTTATCAATAAAAATCAAAAACCTGTTTGCCACGAAGGCGGAGCTTTTTTTTGATTTAGTGCACTGAAGCAGAATAAAAACACGATTGGATTTATTTTTGGTGTCCCTATGCCTTGGATCAGAATGCCGGGAATAGAAGGGCTGCTTTACGAACCTCAAAAACAGCCCTCAATCGATCGCAAGCATAATTGCCAGGATTGTTACTTTTGTCAGAACTGCAGCGATGTCAGGTGCACGGTCTGCAGGGAATGCGGTAATCCCACCTCGACCTCCGAAGCCGGAGCAGAAAATCTGAAAAAAAGTCGGTGATAACCAGAAAATTCATCAAAATTGGCAGGAGAGTATGAAAAATTTAATTGATCTCAGTCATACCATCGAAGATGGGTTGGTCACGTACAAAGGTTTGCCTGCCCCGGCCATCTGTGATTATTTAAGCCGGGAGGCATCAAAAGCGCACTATGGGGAAGGGGTCTCTTTTCAAATCGGGAAAATTGAGATGGTAGCAAATACCGGTACATATATTGATTCACCATTTCATAGATATGCAGATGGCAACGATTTGTCCGAATTAAGCTTATCTTCCATGGCAGGTCTTGAAGGGATCATGTTTCGAATGGACTCAACACGCATCGGCCATGATATTTTTGGGGATAAAGACCTGCGGAAAAAAGCGGTATTGATTCATACCAACTGGTCTCGCCATTGGATTACCGAACAATACTACGAGAATCATCCATTTCTCACAAAAGATGCTGCCGTACATTTGAGGGAAGCCGGTGCATCATTGGCTGGAATAGATTCATACAATATCGATGACACGTCAGACGGCACGAGACCGGTACATTCTGTTCTGTTGGCAGCTGGCATCCCAATTGTGGAACATATGTGCAATCTGCACCTGGTGCCGGATGCAGATTTTAAATTCTATGCTGTTCCGGCAAAAGTTAAAGGTTTTGGCACATTTCCGGTAAGGGCTTTTGCGGAAATTGAAACAGAGCCGGCAAACCCGCCCAGTCCGTGAATTCGACCTGGCTCCATTTTCAACCGATGGTTTGCTTTTTAATGTTTAAAACGCGAGATTCGATATGACTTCCTGTAACCACTGCAAACTCATGCTGTTGCCTGAACAATCAGACAAGCTCCAATGCCGGTACTGCCATTTGACCATTAAGGCGGATGAACTTTCAGGTGATTACTGCCCGGAATGTTTTGAAATCCACGGTGAAAAACGAAATGACTTTGAAAAAATCGCAGCAAAAGAAATAGCAACAGCCAGGTACAGGTGTGAAAAATGCGGTATAATGATCAACAGTGAGTAACGGCCATTTGAAGAACTCCTTAACGCTGAATTTTTCCGTGAAAAAAATCAAAGAGTCCAGCTCGCCCCACGCTGAAGCCGACGTGCCAAATGGATTGGGGGTGTGAAATCTGAGAAAATAATTTGTGTGGACAATTTTTTGTCCATGCATACGTTATGGGTTTAGAAAAAGGGGGTTTACTTGGATGATCTTTGGACAAGCGCTACGGCATCCATTGCTTAGATCCAAACGTTTAGGTTTATAAACCGCTCGGTGTTGTTTGGCATATCATCGATAGGGCCAAAAAATAATGACAAAGAGAACAATTGAAAACCGGCTTAACTTCTTCCGAAAATCCTGTTCGCAACACCAGATCGATACTTTCCTGGTTCTTATCGAAGAAAACCGCCGCTACCTCAGCGGCTTTACCGGCGAGGACCCTCAATTTGATGAATCAGCAGGCGCACTGTTGATCACCGATACGCAGCTCCTGCTCGCAACAGACTCACGATTTGAAACCCAAGGCAGGATGGAAGCGCCTCTTTATGAAATTTATATCTATAAAGCCGGATTAATAAAATCACTTCCCTATTTGCTCAAAAGGTTTGAAACCAAAAAACTCGGGTTTGAAAGCCTGCGTGTTTCCCATAACAATTATACCAAAATCGCCGAACAGCTGACATCCGATCTCCCCGCGGTTGAACTGGCTCCAACGGAAAACATTATCGAGAATCAGCGGGTTTTGAAAGAGCCGGATGAAATCGAAATCATCAGAAAGGCACTTTTGATTGCAGAAAATATTTTTAAGGATTTTTCAAACACGTTGAAGCCCGGGATGACGGAAAAGGACGCGGCATGGGCGATAGAGAAAGGGATGCGGGAAGGTGGAGCGGATATGCTTTCGTTCCCGGTCATCGTCGCTGCAGGTGAAAACAGTGCCCTGCCCCACGCCATACCTTCAAATAGGCAGGTGCGAAGGGGAGAGCCGATTCTGTTTGACTGGGGAGCACGCTTTAACGGTTACTGCTCGGATATTTCGAGAATCCTATTTCTCGATACGATCGATAATAATTTCCAAAAGGTTTATCAGACTGTTTTTGATGCACAGCAAATGGCAATCGATGCAATCAAACCCGGTGTGAGTTCAAAAGCAATCGACGCGGTTGCACGCAACCACATTGATAAAATGGGGTTTAAAGATAAATTCGGCCATGCTTTGGGCCACGGTGTCGGGCTTTCAGTTCATGAAGCCCCAAGGCTCAGTCCGTTGAAGGATGAAACCCTTGAACCCGGAATGATCATAACCGTGGAGCCCGGGATTTATCTGCCCGGCAAGGGGGGTGTCAGGCTTGAAAATATGATACGGGTCAAAGAAGATGGTGCCGAAGTGCTCAACCGACTGGACATGCCTTACGTGATAAAATAAAACAATTTTCTCCCAGACAAGGACTGTTCTTCAATGGCGTTTAAGATGTCCAATATGACTTCTAAGTGGTTTCAGCGGACAGTTCCTCACCTGTGGCCAAGCAGACCAGATTGCTCAAATGGATCGGCCTGAGCCCTGCTTCGCGGGATACCCGGCGTAAACGAAAGGTGCACATCGGAATACGGCTAAGTTTTTATTTGACCATCGCGTTCACATTCGAGTAAGATAAAAGTTCTATATATAAGACAAAAAAGATCATTTAACCGATTTCAAGGTGTCAAGCCCTCAGTTTAGGCTCTTTTATCTGATAGTTGAAAGGCTTTTTAATAAAATGAATGCAGGAAAAAAGAAGGCCACATCGGCAAAAAGCATGGAAACCGCCCGGGAAGCCGGATATTTTGGAAAAAAGATGATGAAAAACGCCTATAAGGCTCGACAGGAGGGTCTGCCGGTGGCCTGGTCCATGGTCACCTGGTGGCAGGGCGAACTGATTGCCAAGGCAATGGGCATTGAACTGGTTTTCCCTGAAAACTATGCAGCATTCTGTGCCGCCCAGCGCCTCGCCGAGCCTTACCTGGAGCGCAGCGATAGCGAGGGTTTCCCCGCCACCCTTTGCGGGTACGCACGAAACTGCTTTGGCTATTCTAGCATGATGGCGGAAAACAATATGCAGCCGCCCGAAGGCGCCCCTGCAGGCGGAATGCCCAAACCGATGTTACTGATCGGCTCGGGTGCTGCATGTGATGGTCGTTTTAAGTGGTTCCAGGCCCTGAAGCGCTACCTGGAAATCCCTCAATGGACACTGGAACATCCCCAAACCGGTGTAAGAGAATATTTTTTACCCGGTCATAAAGAAGAAACAATTCGTTTCATAAAAAACCACCTCAAAGAATTCGTCTCTTTTTTGGAAAGGCTCCTGGGCCACAAGATGGATTGGGAAAAATTGGCGAAAATTGTTGATCAGGCGTTTAAAACCCTTACCCTAGCCCACGAAATCGATCGGCTTCGTAAGGCCGTACCTTCTCCGATGATAGCCCAGGATTTTTGGTCAATCATGATCCCACACCTGTTTATGCCACATGACCCGGAAGCCTATGAATTCAACAAAAAGGTGTATGCTGAAGTGAAATACAAGGTGGACAATAAAATCGGCGCAATTCCCAACGAGACATACCGGGTAATGTTTGCTGAAATTCCGCCATGGCACACATTGGGCTTCTTTGATAAATTAGCGGAAAACTACGGAATAGCGCTGGTATATGAGAGCAGCGGGTATCATGCACCCAGTCCGATTCCAGATGAAGAACTTGAAGGCGTGACAGATCCGTTAGAGTTGATTGCGCGATTAACGTATCAGAAATTCACCGATCAGCAAGAAACGGCCAGACAGTATGACCTCGATATACCCGGATATACCGTCGCATATCTGAGGGCTGCTTCGGAATATCTGGCGGATGGTGTGATTTGTCATCCCCTCAGATCATGCCGCGCGGCGACTTATGAGCTGCTTTCGATCAAAAATGTATTATCTGAATATCTCAAAATCCCAAGCGTTTCTATCGAGGGCGACCTTGTCGATTTACGCGTATTTAATGAAGAAGAGGCCCTTTACAAAATAGAGGCGTTTGTCGACACAATGGACCACAATCGAGGAGAAAGGAAAATCGCAGGAATATCCTGGTAATCGAGAACTCAGACAAGAAGATCCTCGTGCTGCAATGTTTCTGCAATGTCGTCTAAGCCGAGCTCTTCCAGTTTTGTTTTTGTCTGCAATCCGGTGGAAACATCCCAACCGCGAATCGCATAGTACTCATCTTTTATTTTTTCGAACTTCTGTCTGTCAAGAACCATTCCTTTCCTTGAAAAAACCTCTCCATTCCTACCGGGAACAATACAATCTGGATTACCGAATTCGGCCTTGAGGGGAATTGTAAAATTAAATTCTTCGATGGTGTCGGACGCTCTCCCAGTGCGGCCTTCCCTTGCAAGAACCGCCCTCTGGAGATTAAAAATGCGTTGCCCGAATTTATCCAAATCTGTCTTATCCATATCCATGCCTGTCACAGCAGAACAAACCTGGCTTTCCAGCGCCGGGTCGCCCACATGATCGTCGGTTATCGGACTATGGGTGATGGGCCAGGAGAAGTCACATAGGATCAAGGATTCCTTGGCATACTGGCGGTCTTGAATTTTGACGGCGGACAGGGCCTTGCCTTCGAATGTGGAAAAGTCAGCTGCAATCTCATCACCCCAAAATTTTTTGGATATGGCCCTTATAACCTCCGAAGTCATATAATTGTTCTTGAGGAGCGTGTCACTGTTTCCACCAATGCGAAGGGCCCACAGCAAAACCGGCAGACCGACCTCATGCAATTGCTGGATCGGCATTCTGGGTTCAGTGGCATATAGCAGCCCGGTTGTGATATGCATTCTGGACCCGTAAGGGGAATCTTCTCCGGTTTTAATCATATAATCGGTAATATATCGATCCGCATTTTTCCCCACTATGTTAGCAGCTTGTAGTGTACCTTCGGCCAAAATATCCCCGAATCCTTCCCTGAAGGCAATCGTGTGCAGCAATGTCTGGATGAATTCAAGACTTCCTAATTTGGAAAGCGGGAGGCCGGTCTCATCCTCACTAAGAATATGCGCTTTGTAGCAGCGGCTCAACCACATCATCAATGTCTCCACCGCGCGGGTATCAATGCCGTAATCATCACATAATTTAGTCGCCTGAAATGGAACGTCGGTAACCTTTCCATAGTACCGTTGTGCACGTACTTCGTAGTAACCGGCCGACTGGCAACAATATTTCCCTGATCGTCTGTTTTCCGGATGGTATTTCACGCGCATACATCCGTTGATACACCCGAAGCAGATGTCCTTTTCCATCCGTTCCTGTGGCAACGTTGTCGGCCAAATGAACGGCTCATACTTCAATTCCCTCACTTTTTGCCGCATCAGCTTTGCCGCTTTTTTGTCGGCAACCTCAACCTTTCCTTTGCCGCTGACAGTGATCGCCTTGAGATTTTTAGCGCCCATCAATGCGCCGAAGCCGCTTGACCCGCTGGAATCCGAATCCGCCAAAAGGGTGGCGTAATTAACCATGTTTTCACCGGCCGCACCTGTTGCAACGACGCAAAAAGAGTCACCGAGCTCATCTTTCAAAATTTCGCGTGTTTCAATAGCGCCCTTGCCTTTTAAATGCGAAGCGTCCTTCAGCTCTACTGTTTCATTATTGATCGATAGATATACCAATGAATCCGCTTTCCCATTGAGAACAAGGCCGTCATATCCTGCAGATTTCAGTCGTGCGCCCCATGCTCCCCCTAGGTTGGCGTATGAGAACTGATTGAGAATAGGAGACTTCCCGCAGACTTGCCATCGAGACCCGGCAAACCCCGGGACACCGCAAAGAGGGCCTGTCATGAAAATCAAACAATTTTCAGGATCAAAGGCATCGATTTGCGGTATGACTTCATCCCAATATATTTTAAGTGCTATCCCCCGCCCGCCAAGAAAGCGATCGAAATAGTTTCCGGTCGACACCGTGCCGACATCACCTGTAGAAAGATTGACCCGTAGAATTTTTCCGGCATATCCATGTTGCTTATCCATATTGACTGGGGCCCCTTATCTAAATATAAATAATCACTCGATCTTTTGCCTCTTTAGCTCTTCCAGTGCTGCGTGGGCTGCTGCCAGACGGGCGATCGGGACACGATAGGGAGAACAACTTACGTAATTGAGGCCAATTTTGTGGCAGAAAAATATCGATTTTGGATCACCACCATGTTCACCGCAAATACCAACCTCCATCCCGGGCCGGGTTTGTCTACCCAGCTTGACACCCATTTCCATAAGCTTACCCACGCCCTCCTCATCTATATTGGCAAATGGGTTTTCGGGCAAAATTTTGTCCTCCATATATTCAATAAGGAAACCCCTCTCAGCATCGTCACGTGAGATACCGAAGGTGGTCTGGGTCAGGTCGTTAGTGCCGTAGGAGAAAAACTGGGCATACTCAGCCATTTGGTCAGCAGTGAGCGCAGCACGGGGAATCTCGATCATCGTCCCAAATTTATAGTTAACGATCACTCCCCGATCTTCCATGACCTTCCTGGCTTCTTCTTCCAGAGCCGTTTGCTGGACTTTCAACTCATTGACATGGCTGGTCAGCGGGATCATGACCTCGGGATGAACATCCACGCCCTCTTTGGCCACCTGACAGGCAGCCTCGAAAATTGCACGTACCTGCATCCGGGTCAGAGCGGCCAGGTGAATACCCAAACGTACGCCACGCAGACCCAGCATTGGATTGCTTTCATGCATTTTTTCGACGGCATCGAGTTGTGCTTTTTTTTCAGCCAAGCCACGGGAATTTTTATCTGTCTGCTCCAGCTTATCAACTTCCCGTGTTAGATCGAGCTGTGCCGGCAGAAATTCGTGCAGCGGTGGGTCGATCAGGCGAATGATGACCGGTAATCCATCCATCACCCGGAACAAACCGGCGAAATCCTCACGCTGGTAGGGTAAAAGCGTATCTAACGACTCCTTAACGACATCAGGATCACCCTGGTGCATAATCAGTCTTTGGACATGGGGCAAGCGCTCGGGTTCAAAGAACATATGCTCCGTGCGACAAAGGCCGATGCCCTGGGCACCGAATTTACGCGCCTGCTCAGCGTCCGACGGATAATCGGCATTGGCCCAAACTTCCAAACGGCGGGCTTCATCGGCCCAATCGAGGAGTCTGATCAGAAATGGATCATCGATATCCGGAACCAACGTTTCCAGTTGACCAACAAATACCTCCCCAGTGGTCCCATCGATGGACACCCAATCACCCTCTTTGATAATCAGACCGGCAGCATTCATCTGACGTTTGTCAAGGTCAATCTCTATCGCAGCAACACCGACCACAGCGGGTTTACCAAACTGGCGAGCAACCAGAGCAGCGTGGCTGGTACGCCCCCCCCGGCTTGTCAAAATGCCCCTGGCCGCCAGCATACCGTGAACGTCGTCTGGTTTGGTTTCAGGTCGAACCATAATGACATCTTTGCTTTTTTTCGTGGCCCATTCATTAGCCAAATCAGCATCAAAAACAACTTGGCCCACTGCCGCTCCGGGAGAAACATTTAGGCCAGTGGCAAATCTGTCACCGGAATTATTAGCAGCGTTTTTGGCTTCGACCTTAAATTGGGGATGAAGAAAGAAATCAACTTGCTCGGGCGCGACCCGCAGGACCGCCTGCTCCTTGGTGATAAGTCCTTCTTCAACCATCTTCACAGCGATACGGACCGCAGCCTGGGCGGTCCGCTTCCCGTCCCGGGTCTGGAGCATCCATAACTTACTTTTCTCAATGGTAAACTCAACATCCTGCATATCACAATAGTGTTGTTCCAACCTGTGGCAGATCTCTTCAAACTCGGCGTAGGCGTTCGGCATCTCTTTTTTAAGTTTGTCAATCGGTTTGGTGAGCCGGATGCCGGCCACAACGTCCTCTCCTTGGGCGTTGGTAAGGTAGTCACCTTCGATATTCTCTTCACCCGTGGTAGCATTGCGGGTCATTACCACACCGGTGGCCGAGGTGTCGCCCATATTGCCAAAAACCATCGTCATGATGTTTACACCGGTACCCAAGTCATGGGGAATTTTAGACGCATTGCGGTAATCGATGGCCCGTTTACCGTTCCAGCTCTTGAAGACAGCTTCTGTGGCCAACTTAATTTGCCCAATCGGATCCTGAGGAAAATCAAAACCGGTTTCACCCAAAAAGATTTTTTTAAATTCCTCGTTAACCGCTTTCCAGTCTTCAAAAGTCAGGTCCGAGTCACTTTCGACAGCAGCTTTCAGACGGGCTTTGGTGATGACCTCCTCAAAAAGCTCATCCTCTATTCCCATGACCACACTCCCAAACATCTGCACTAGACGGCGGTAGGAGTCATAAGCGAAACGCCCGTCACCGGTCAGATCTGCCATCCCCTTGACGACTTCATCATTCATACCGATGTTGAGAACAGTGTCCATCATACCGGGCATCGAAAATTTAGCACCGGACCGACAGGAGACCAACAAGGGGTTTGACGGGTCGCCGAGCTTTTTGCCGATTTTATTTTCTACAGCTTTGACCGCTTCCAATTCCTGCTCCCACATCCCTTTGGGGAACTGCTCGCCCGCAGCCAGGTAAGCGTTACACGCCTCCGTGGTCACTGTAAATCCAGGGGGGACAGGTATGCCGATTCGAGCCATTTCAGCCAGGTTGGCCCCTTTACCACCCAACAAGCTTCTTACGTTTTCCCAATCATAACCGACATATTTTTCGGCCTCTTCAATTTCTTCAAATAAATACACATACTTATTAGTCATAATTGTCCTCCTAAAAAAAGGCCAATCAGGGATTTTGAAATGGTTATCCCGGTATCGGCTTACCCTACTGTTGATCAACAAATTGGATTGCTGTTTAATTCTATAAAGTTGGATTCCCATACAACCTTTAATCCATTGTATCAAGTCTTTTATGTCGATAACTGGCTTTTATTAATGTGGTTTCGATTGTCATATGATCAACTGTCACCAAACCATTGCTTGAAATTTTTATCTATTTTCTATAAGTATTCATAACATGGAAGGCAAAAAAAAATTAAAAACCACTGCGCCGGGCAACAGAGAATCTTCCATCCACATTCCGGTTGATCAGTATTTAAATTATATCCTGATCGAAAAAGGCCTTTCAGACAAAACCGTTGAATCGTACAGTATTGATCTTACCAGATTCCTTGAATTTCTTGAAAAAAACAGTGTTTATAACCTTTCAGAAACCGATACCCCTATCATTTTGAGATATTTGATTGCGCTTCGGAATGCCGGACTTTCAGCAAGATCAAGGGCGAGACATCTCGTTACGTTGAGAGGATTTTACCGTTTTTTGGCCCATAAAGGGATGATTAAACACGATCCGGTGAGAATCATCGACCTTCCAAAAGCAGGACTCAAGCTGCCAGACGTTCTCTCCATTCAGGAGATTCAGGATCTTCTATCTCTCGCAGATGGCAGTAAACCGCAAGGAGCTCGGGATGCGGCGATGATCGAGCTTCTTTACGCCGCAGGGCTCAGGGTCTCTGAATTGATCAGCATAAAGCTCCAGGACATCAACCTGGAAGCTGGTTTCGTCAGGGTATTTGGAAAGGGTTCAAAGGAAAGAGTTGTTCCTATCGGTCTTTATGCCAAAGAGCGTATCGATCATTACATTGTAAATGCCCGACCACGGCTTTTAAAAAATAAAATGAACCACTTCCTGTTTGTCACACGGCTGGGCAAGCCGATGACACGGCAGGGCTTTTGGAAGCTTTTAAAACGCTATGTTTTAAAGGCCGGTATAAATAAAAATATTACACCTCACACACTGAGGCACTCTTTTGCAAGCCATCTCCTGGAAGGAGGGGCTGATTTGAGATCTGTTCAATTGATGTTAGGGCATATCGATATTTCCACCACCCAGATCTATACCCATGTTGCCCGCGAACATTTAAAGAAAATGCATGAAAAATTTCACCCACGGGGTTAAAAAATTCACGAAACTCCCTGCAGTCAATTCGAGAGATATGCTTATCGTTCTTGACACATCACCTCATTTTGTTTAAATATTAAAATTTCAACACAATTTTCAATCTCAACAAAAATGCTTCAAAAAACCGTTTCAAACAAAAAAACGTCGGGATGGTGGAAAAATGGCGGCATGCAGCCTGAGAAAGGGATTGTTGCGGTAAAGCGTTTGATCCGCGATCTGATGCGTCCTGTCTTTTTGATCGATTTTAGTGGCCAACTGGCAGTTGCCCAGGGAGGCAGCATTACCATCGGTGACACCCCCTCTGTCGGACCAGCCGGGTGTCCGCTCCATGCGTACACCCCACCGCTTCACCCAAAAGATCTGGGCGATCCCGTCTTTAAAAAAGCACATAACCTTCGCTATGCATATATTATCGGTGCGATGGCCAATGGTATCACATCAACCCAAATGGTTGAGGAGGCGGGGCGTGCCGGCATGTTGGGTTTTTTTGGCGCCGCCGGTCTCTGTTTAAATGAAATTGAAACCGCCATTTGTACATTGCATCAACGGATGGGCTCCATCCCTTTTGGCTTTAACCTGATCCACAATCTAAATGAACCCGAACTCGAAGCTCAAACAGTTCAACTCTACCTGAGACATAAAATACGGCTGATCAGTGCTTCCGCTTTCATGGATCTTACCCTGCCCCTTGTTTATTTTCGTGTAAAGGGAATCCATCGAGATCCTAAGGGCAATATTATCTGTCCGAATAAAATCATCGCAAAGGTCTCAAGGGTTGAGGTTGCTAAAAAATTCCTTTCCCCTCCCCCTGAAAAGCTGCTGGACCAGCTGGTTGAAAAAAAAATGATCACCCAGGAAGAAACCAATCTGGCAAGATACCTGCCGATGGCCGAAGATCTGACGGCAGAAGCCGATTCCGGCGGCCATACCGACAATCGGCCCGCCTTATCGCTACTACCGACCATGCTCGCACTGCGCGACAAACTGAATGAGAAATACGGATATCAACGGTCGATCTGCATCGGTCTTGGCGGTGGCATCGCCACACCCGAATCCACGGCAGCCGCATTTTCGATGGGTGCAGCCTATGTTCTGTCAGGATCGATCAACCAGGCCTGTTTGGAAGCAGGCACTTCAGATGCTGTCCGCCAGATGCTTGCTGAGACCCGACAGGCCGATGTCACCATGGCACCGGCCGCAGACATGTTTGAAATGGGTTCCAAGGTTCAAGTGTTAAAACGCGGCACCTTGTTTCCGTTTCGTGCAGCGAAATTATATGACCTCTATTTAAGATACAACAGTTATGAGGATATCCCCCAAAAGGAAAAAACCGTCCTTGAGCGGGACATTTTCAATTTCAGTTTTTTGGATGAGTGGAAACAGACCAAACAGTTTTTTATGTCCAAAGATCCAAAGCAGATTACCCGTGCTGAAAAAGATACCCATCATAAGATGGCCCTCGTTTTCAAATCTTATCTCGGACGCTCATCAGAATGGGCGAATTCAGGTAATCCGGAAAGAAAATTTGACTATCAAATTTGGTGTGGCCCGTCCATGGGTGCCTTTAATGCGTGGGTGAATGGATCTTTTCTCGAAAAACCGGAAAACCGAAAGGTGGTTACCCTCGCAATGAACCTTCTTTTTGGCGCTGCAGTTTTAACCCGTGTTAACTGGCTTCGAAACCAAAATGTTGAATTACCCAATAGCGTTGGGCATGTCGCTCCAACGCCGCTCTCGGAAATATATACACTGCTGAATGAAAAAGAATAAAAATAAATTGAACATTGCTGTCATTGGAATGGGTTGTCTTTTCCCAAAAGGACCGGGGTTAAAGGAATACTGGCGTTTACTTTTTCAAGGAGAAGACGGTATTGGCGATGTTCCCGAAACACACTGGCTGATAGACGATTATTTTGACGAAGATCAAAAAAAGCCGGACCATGTCTATTGCAAACGGGGTGGCTTTCTATCGCCAGTATCGTTTGACCCGGCTGAATTCGGAATCCCCCCCTCTTCACTCGAAGCGACAGATACATCTCAACTTCTCGGGTTGGTCGTCGCCAAGATGGCCATGGAAGACGCAGGGTATGGAAACCATCGTGATTTTAACCACAGCAGAACAAGCGTCATCCTCGGTGTCACTGGCACCCAGGAGCTTGTCATCCCGCTGGGCAGCCGACTTGGGCATCCGATTTGGCGCAGGGCGCTCCAAGAAGAATCGATCGCTCCTCAACAGATCGATAAGGTGATAAAAAAGATATCCGAATCCTATACTCCCTGGCAGGAAAATTCATTTCCGGGACTCTTGGGCAATGTCGTTTCCGGGAGAATATCCAACCGTCTCGACCTGGGCGGAACCAATTGTACGGTTGATGCCGCCTGTGCCAGTTCGATGAGCGCCATCCATCTTGCGACCATGGAACTGTCGTCCGGCCGAAGCGATATGGTCATTACCGGCGGTGTTGACACCTTGAACGACATCTTCATGCACATGTGTTTTTCTAAAACACATATTCTTTCTCCCACCGGAGATGTCAGGCCATTTTCAAAGGATGCGGACGGCACCTTGCTCGGCGAAGGCATCGGTATGCTGATTCTAAAACGGCTTGAAGACGCGGAGAAAGAAGGAGACCGCATCTATGCGGTGATCAAATCAATCGGTACTTCCAGCGATGGAAAATCCCAGAGTATTTATGCCCCCAATCCCGAAGGCCAGGAAAAAGCTATCCGCAATGCGTACCAAATGGCAGCGGTCGATCCATCGACCGTCGACCTCTTCGAAGCCCACGGCACAGGCACACGGGTGGGAGATTTTGTTGAATTTCAAGCGTTAAACAATGTGTTCAGCCAATCTTCCGCAAAAAAAAATACCCGCGCCTTGGGTTCCGTGAAATCGATGATCGGGCATACCAAGGCGGCCGCCGGCGCCGCTGGAATGATTAAAACCATTCTCTCCCTATACAACAAGGTGCTGTTGCCCACGCTGAAGGCGGATAATCCCGATCCCAACCTAAAAATTGATGCATCACCATTTTATCTCAACACCGAGACGCGGCCGTGGTTTTCGAAAAACAAGCACCCCCGCCGGTCCGGGGTCAGTGCATTCGGATTCGGGGGAAGCAATTTCCATGTGCTTCTTGAAGAATATCAGAAAAAGAAAGAAATCACTTCCTGGGACTGTTCAGTTGACATTGTCGCGCTATCAGCCCCAACCCCCCACGATCTCGCAAAAAGTATCAACAACTTTAAAAGGGACGTGGAAAAAGAGTCTTCAAATGAACAATTTTCCATCAGTGCAGCTATAAGCAGACATAATTTCTCAATAAAAGATCAATATCGTCTCCTGCTGACCATCGATCGGGAAACAAAAAAATCAACACTTTTTTCTGACGCGCTGAAGATCGTTGAATCCGGACAAACCAAAGACAAATCCAAAAACCCAAATATATGCTACTCAGACAATCAATTTCCGGGCAAAATTGGGTTTTTGTTTCCTGGCCAAGGTTCTCAATATATCGGAATGGGCCGTGATCTGGTCTGCACCTTTGCAGATGCTTTCGCAGTTCTGGAGGACGTAAATAAAAGGTTTCATCAATCATCTCTTTTGAGCGATCTGATCTACCCGCGTCCTGCCCGCACAAAAGACCAACTGAAAGATCAGGAACTCGAACTCCAGAGAACCGATATTGCCCAGCCCGCTATCGGCGCCATAAGTCTCTCCATGTTAAAAATACTTCAAGGATTTGGCGTCAAGCCAGAGGCCACCGGCGGGCATAGTTATGGTGAACTGACGGCGCTTCATGCGGCCGAATGGATCGACTATGACACCTTTTTTCACCTCTCGATTTTAAGGGGTCAACATATGGCCCATGCATGCGAAAAGAATGGTCATAGTGCCGGTGGCATGTTGGCGCTGTTTGCGCCACTTGATCGACTCACCCAGCTGGTCCTGGATGTGCCCAATCTCATCCTGTCAAACCATAACAGCCCCGACCAGGGGGTTTTATCCGGCTTAATAATCGCAATTAAGCAGGCTGAGGCTTGGTGCAAAAAAAGAGGTCTTCAGGCTTTCCGACTCCCGGTTTCCGGAGCATTTCACAGCAAATGGATGAAGAGCGCTGGGGCCTCTTTTCAAAAGACATTAAAAAAGATCAACATTTTCCCGTCCAATATTCCGGTCTTTTCCAACACGACAGGGAAGCCCTATCCCCATGACATGGACAGCGTAAAGGATCTGCTTTCGAGTCACCTGTCATGCCCGGTTGATTTTGTCAGTGAAATTGAAAATCTTTTCGATATGGGAATCCGTACATTTGTCGAGGTCGGGCCCCGTTCGGTTTTGACCAAACTTGTCAAATCGATATTAAACGCCCACACTGTCGAGGCCTTCTCCATCGATCATTCTGAAGGGACACAATCCGGTACGGCTGATTTGGCCCGAACCCTTTGTCGTCTCGCATCACTCGGTCATTTCGTCGACTTGAAAAAATGGGAGGACCCGGTCAAGAGAACAGAAACACCTCTTATGTCGATCCCCATTTCAGGGGTAAACTACAAAGAGGACAAAAGAGATGTCAACGCTTATCAGCCTGACGAACCAAAAGAAGAAACCCTAGGGTTTGTCCCAAAAAAGAAAAATCGATCCGCAGTGGCCGAACAGAAACCACTATACTTAATGCAAAATATGACACCCATGGAAGAAAAAGAGCCAAAAAAACCATCAGATGTGATCACAGACAGCTTAAGGGTCGTTCAAGAAGGTCTGAAATCGATGCAAGCACTTCATCAACAGACCGCCGAAGCTCACAAAAAATTTCTTGAAACCCAAATCGAGACGAGCCGAACTTTACAGACCATGATGGAACAAACCCAACGATTCGCCGAAGCTACCCCCGGGTATAAAATTGTAACCGATCCCGTTGATTCAAGCTTTGCAAATAAATTGGAGCAGGAAACCAAGCCTTCGGAGCACCCCTTCCATAATCGGTCTGTTCCCTTTAACGAACTCGATGATGGACACCCCTTGGAATTCAAACCTGCCATCCAAAATCAAATAGATATGAATATTGATGGAAATGAACTGGAAGCGATTCTGTTGGGGCTAGTCAGCGAAAAGACCGGGTATCCGGTTGAGATGATCGGTCTTGAAAT
>CEQE01137283.1_pt1 | contig 23563 bp, 17 predicted proteins | sample 356201 | NCBI WGS metagenome assembly CEQE01 (sample SAMEA2619970, study PRJEB7988) | marine metagenome | biome: marine biome (ENVO:00000447); feature: mesopelagic zone (ENVO:00000213) & marine oxygen minimum zone (ENVO:01000065); material: "saline water (ENVO:00002010), including plankton...
GCCAACCGCGACACCAGTTCCGACTACAACCATGACGCCCATTCCGCCACCGACTCCCAGACCCGCTCTCATTCCGTTGCCGGCGCGTAACTCCGGCGAAATACCTCATGTTTTCGTCGGCACAGTGACTATTGATGGAGCTCCAGCTCCCGACGGGTCCGACGTCACCGTATGGCTCTCTCAATTCGATGGCCCCGCCGGAGTTGCGATATCGTCCGGCGGCGAATACTCGGTCCTGGCCAATCAACATGGCTCTGACTCCTTCGCCGGCGAGACGCTGATATTCAAGATCAACGGCCAAAATTCTGGCGAGACTGCCGTTTGGGAGAAAGGCGGCGCAACGATATTAGACCTTTCGCTGAATTAGACGCCAGGCAAGCAGCTTTCAACGATCAGCTTCAATGAGAAAACGGCCCAGGTTTCAGGTCTGGGCCGTTTTCTTTAAGACAGTTCCCTCATCTGCCGAAGCTGTCGAAATTCGTCTTGACACTCAAAATCTAAAGACATACACTCGAATTGCCGGACTACGATGGTCCGGCGTACTGTGTGGCCCGGTGGTGTAGCGGTTTAACATATCGGCCTGTCACGCCGAAGATCGTGGGTTCGAATCCCATCCGGGTCGCCATTTTTCTGGTTCTTCTAGCCTCTTCTCCTCTTTCCTATCGGGATTTCTTCGTCAATTTTATCTACTCTGAACCTCCGTAGCCCAAGATTGAGGTAGACCTTCCTAGTAGCTAGGTTTATTCGGGAATGCGGTCAATTGTATCTCGTGGGTCCAGCAGGATTTGTCTTGGGTGTGCAGGTAATAGAAAGCCTCAGCGATCTTGATGGGATTCATGATAACATCGGGCTGCTCTTGGGCAACCGGCAGGGCACGAGTCCCCGGAGAGTCGATCAGACCGTCAATCACCACGTTGGCCACGTGCACGCCATGCTCGGAATACTCCTCGGTCAGCACCTGCGCCAGCGTGCGCATCATCACGCGGGGATAGTAGAGAGATTGTCCGGTGTAGCGCTTTTTTCCGCGCAAAGAAAACTGGTTATTCGAGATGAGGAAAGAACCTTCGCCTCGCTTCCGCATGGCGGGCAGCACCTCTTTGGCGACCAAGAACGGCCCCCGGCTGGCGATGTGCTGCGCGGTCTCGAACATCGCGTCGGGGATGTGCTCCAGTAATTCTTTCTCCGGAGGAAGGTCGCGCCCCTCTAGATAGCCAGCGTTGTAGACCAGGACATCCGGGTCGCCGGCATGGTCTCGAATTTGAGCGAACGCATTTGAAATGGATTCGGTCGATACCAAGTCCAACTCGACGATCATGCTTTCGCCGCCCTGCTCCCCGATCGCTGTCTGCAAAGCAGCAGCATTACTCGCGGTACGGGTCGTCAGCACGACGAAGTAGCCCTCATTGGCGAACTTCTGGGCGATGGCGCCGCCCACGCCCCAACGAATGCCGACGGGGATATCGCTGTCGTCTAGCACCTTGCCGTGCGCGAGTTTGGTATTGCGGCCGTCTGATTGCCATTTGGACGTGGCGCCCACCACGACGGCGACCGGTTTCCGGCTAGCATTCATGTGAAGTTCCTTTCTTCCCGTACCAGCTTTTTCGCTCCGAGGCTTGTCTCTATTTACCGACCCATCCGCCATAGACCGGGAATTGGCTGCAGATAAACTCGATGTAGGCCGGCATCCCCGCCTGGTTGGCGGAGAAGGCGCGCTTCAGGGCCAGGACCACTTCCGAAGGCTCGGTTACGCGCTCGGTGTGGTAGCCCAACTCGCCGATGACCTTCGACATGTCGACTTCGTCATAACCCAGAACCTTGTGGGTGAAGGGGTCGTGGCCGTCGCCCCAGAAGCCGGGGCCGTACCCCGAGAACCCGCCATTGCTGACGTGGACCACGGTGATCCCGATGTTCTGGCGCAGCGCGACTTCCAGCTGGCCCAGCATGTAGCCTAGGCCGGCTTCGCCGGTGACCGCGACACAATCTTTGTCTGGGTGGGCCAGCTTGGCCGCGATGGTTGCCGCGAAGCTGAATCCCAGGGACGAAACGTTGCCCCAGCCCAAGAAGCCCCGCGGAATCAGGGTTTCATACACCGTGCTCAGTTGGTCGCGGGTGTTGCCCGACTCGTGGGTCACGAAACTCTTGTGGGGATCCAACGCCTCCATCAGCCCGGCATAGACCTTGTAGGGGTTGATGGGCTTATCGGTGGAAGCCATCGCCTCGCGGTACTTGGTCATGGCCTCGTAGCGGACCGACTTAACCTCGGCGGCCACGTTTCCGGCGGCCCGGCCGTTGCCAGCCGTCTTGGCCGAGACCTCGGCAGTCAGCGCTTCCAGGGCGAACTTGGCGTCACCGATCACGGCTCGGGCAGTGGGGTAGGTCTTGTTGACGTGCAACTCGTCGATGGTGCAGTGGACGATGGTTTTGCTCGTCGCGTTGGGAATGGCGTGGCTGAACCTGCCCGGCGACAGGCTTGAGCCCACTGCGAACAGTAGGTCGCATTTGTCCAGGTAATGGTTCACTTGGTCGCCCCGGACACCCACGAATAGAGGATGGTCCTCCGGGAAAGCGCCCTTGGCCTTGAGAGTGGTGATCACCGGTGCGTTCACCAATTCGGCGAAAGCCTTCAACTCGGCTGATGCTCCGGCATAGATGACTCCCTCTCCGACGTAGATCAGAGGGTTCTCGGCCTTCAGAAGTAGCTCGACAGCTCCGGCGATATCGGCGGGGTCGGGCGCATATTTGGAGCCTTTCACCGGGATATAAGGGTCAGCCGTTTCGTCATACTGGGCGTGGGTGTCGGGGATGGCGATGACCACGGGTCCGGGCCGTCCGGTGCGCAGCATGGTGAAGGCGCGGCGCATGAACTCGGGCAACCGTTCTGGGCGGTCCAGATGGCCATACCATTTGCTAACCGTCTTCAGGGCAGATGCGACGTCGAATTGGCTGTTTTCAGAGGCTCCGGCTGGGATGCCGTCGGTGATACAAAGAACGGGGGAGCCGTCTTCAAAGGCTTGGGCCATGCCGGCGAATGCGACCTGCAGCCCAGCGGCGTTCACTCCACCTTGGAAGGTGCAGACGCCATTCTTGGCGCCGCCGGTGATCCTGGAATAGGCGTCGGCCACCGCCACGGCGTAGCGGTCATCGCGCATCATGACCATGGGCACGCCTTCGCGGCCGAGGGCGTTATTCACCTGACAGACTGGAAAAGTGGAGACCCACTCGATCCCTTCCTGTTTGAGTATGCGGGCTATTCCGGTGCCAACATCAATGCTCATTATTCGGTTCCTCCAGTTGATTGGTAAGTACGGCGAGACGGCCTTTTGGGGGCTCTTTCAGGTCAAGCCGACGAGTTTACATTGTTGAAACAAACAGATGCTACTCTAGTTGAGCGGTGCCTGGATTACAACTGGAAACAGGTGGCCGGCGGATTCGGACCTTGGGTGTCGCAGTGGTTTTCGCAGATTTGACCAAGTCTGCCCATTCTCGCTATAGTTTGCCCTCGGCACTGGTGCGGAAATCGCCACAAATCCTGCAGTCAAAATCCCAGCAGGGACAACGAAAATAGGACGGAGAGTTATGAGTTACAAGGCTGAATACATCTGGGTTGATGGGCAAAAACCCACGGCCAAACTACGGTCCAAGGGGAAAGTTATCGCCGACGGGGAGCAACCCCCGGTTTGGGGTTTCGATGGTTCGAGCACGAACCAGGCGCCCGGCGAGAATTCCGACTGTGTCCTTAATCCGGTTTTCGTCTGTCCGGACCCTGTTCGTGGCGGAGACAACAAATTGGTCATGTGTGAGGTCCTTCTAACCGACATGACACCCCATCCATCCAACACCCGGGCTGCTTGCGCCGCGTCGGCTGAGAAGTTCGCCGGCATGGACATGTGGTTCGGCATCGAGCAAGAGTACACCTATTTCGACGGCGTCAAACCCTTGGGCTGGCCGGACAATGGGTTCCCTGCTCCCCAGGGTGGCTATTATTGCGGCGTCGGCTCCGACGAGGTGTTCGGCCGCCCGATAGTGGAAGCCCATTTAGAGGCCTGCATGCAAGCTGGACTGGCCATCGCCGGGATCAACGGTGAAGTCATGCCCGGCCAGTGGGAATTCCAGATCGGTCCCATCGGCGCCCCCGCCGTGGCCGACCACCTCTGGATTGCCCGCTGGCTGTTGTACCGGATAGGCGAGCAGTTCAATGTCAGCGCCACCCTTGACCCCAAACCAGTCCGGGGCGACTGGAACGGCGCCGGCGCCCATACCAACTTCTCCACGGAGTTGATGCGGAACGACTATGACGCATGCGTCGCGGCCGCCGAGGCCCTGGGAACGCGGGCAGAGCTCCATATCGCCAACTACGGCGACCGGATCGAGGAGCGCCTGACCGGGGAACACGAGACCATGTCCTACAAAGAGTTCAAATGGGGCGTCTCTGACCGGGGCGCGTCCATCAGGATCCCCTGGCAGGTCGCCCGCGACCGGAAGGGTTACATCGAGGACCGCAGGCCCAACGCCAACTGCGACCCATACCTCGTGACCCAGCTCATACTGGACACCGTCTGTAGCGCAGCTTTGGCCGCCTAGCTGCTAGCGATCAAGCAACCCAAAAGCCCCGCTTCTGTCATTCAGGAGCGGGGCTTTTTTTATTTGGGGGGATTGGAGATTGTGGTGGATCAGAAACCGCATCAACCCCGCTCATCCTGAGCCTATAGAGCCTATAGAAGGACGCGTTGGTCATGCTTGACTTATGCCCGGCAGGGTGGTTCGACAGGTCTGGACTCTCGACCTTCAGTCGGAGCTCACCATGAGCGGATGAGAGATTTGACTGGCGGAGTGGATTCCGGCTTTCGCCGGAATAACGGCGAAGCGCCAACTCCCATCTGTCATTCCGAGGAGGTGCCAGCCGACGAGGAGTCCGATTGCCCGGGTATTACCGCCTAACTACTTGCAAGACCGGCAGCTGGCTGACCCCAGCAACGAGATTCCTCTCCTCGCTCGGAATAACAGGACGTTGGCGGTGTGGTGTCAGGCTATGTTAGGTCCCTATGCGGAAGGGATCAACAGCGTCCTGCACAGAGCGGATGATCGAGAAGGCAGTGAGTTTGCCGGTTTTTGGATTCTCGGAGGGGACGTTTTCTATGTGCACCCTCAGGATCCCAAATTCGCCTTCAACCTCGATATCGTGGCAGTTGCGCTCCAGACCGGGCACGGCGATCATCTTTACCTGAGTCCGATCGGCTCCAACACCGGCTAGGCTAACGGCGGCGGAGACGTTCAGGTTGGCCGGGAACCCCTTCACTGCCTCCCTGGCGGTCCCAGCAAAGACTTCCATCTCCTCTTCAAGTCCTTCCAGGCTGATGCCGTTTTCCACAAGATGGGGCGCGCCCTCCAGGCCGATGGGCGGTTTGCGAGACACCATGGTCACATGGTCCACCCGGCCGGCACAGGCCGACTTTATACCGTCCAAACCCGCGATGGCGCCGGAGGGAGCCAGTAACCGGCAACCCTTCTCCCGCGATTCTTCAATGATGCCGGGGTTGTCCAGCAAGGCGCCGATGCTGATGACCATCAGGTCTTTCCCCGCGGCAAATGTCTCTGTGGCCAGGTCGGCAACGATATGGCCGCCCGCGGTTTCGACCAATAGGTCTGACCGGGAAATGAGCTCCTGGCGGTCCAGGTAGGGAGGAGGGTTGTCCAGGCTGCCGAGGAACTCGTGGGCCCGGTGTTCGTCGCGGCTGGTCACACCGGCCACCGCCACGTTCAAATTCCCAGAGTCGGAAGCCCGCATCAGGGCTCGTCCGATGGCCCCGCATCCAACGATACCTATTGACTGAGCCATAACCTCGTCTCCTCAGCTTTTTATCTCGCAGACAAGATGTTACCATTCCCGGCACCCCACCACTGCGTGTATTGGTTTGCCCGCGCCCAAAGCTGTAAGGAAACGCAATAAAAGTTTGAACAGGAACCGATGCTAGAAACCGAGATACTTAAAAGAGGCGACGATTCAGGAAACGGCACTCTTGTAAAATACACCTCATCCACCGGCGCCGTGATCAAGGCCATCGGCGTGCCGCAAGCTTGGCGGTCGACGCTGGGCCCGACCTGGTGCTACGTGATTGAAGGAGAGGACCTGACGCTGGTGGACCCGGGCTGTTACGGGTCATTGACCTACCTGGAACAGGGATTGGAACGGCTGGGACGCTCAATCACCGACGTTAGCCGTATCGTGGTTAGCCACGGGCACATGGACCATGACGGTAGCTGCCCGCCGGTGATCCGAAAGAGCGGCGCCGAACTCTGGGCCCACGAGATGTACGCTTTCATGCTGCAGGCCGAACGCGGCGATCTGGAGCGGGGTTGGCGAAGGGAGGTTTCGGGGTTCAAGGCTTTTGAGAATTCCGAGACCATGACCAGGGCCATCGAGCACCGCGAACTCAACCGAGACCTGGTCTTGAACCACCCGGTGACCGACGAACACCAGGCTGGCGGGCTCACTTTCTACTACACTCCAGGCCACTCTCCAGACGAGCTTTGTATCCTGTACGACCAGGTGCTGTTCTCGGGAGACCACATCCTGCCTCTGATCACGCCCCATCCGTCGGTGGCGATGAGCTACAACTCATACCAGGCGACTCTTCCGCCTGCCTACAACGGCGGCAATGAAATCTACGGACTGAAGGCCCTGCTCACTTCATTGAAGCGGATGGCCGCGCTGGAAGGGGACATCACCGTCCTCCCGGCCCACCGCGCGTTTCACCGAGGGCAGTTCAATCCCATCGGGGTAGAACGGGCCACGGAGATCCTGGAGCACCACCGCGACCGCTGCTATGAGCTGACCGAGGTGATGAAAAAAGGCCCCACGGACATGGCCTCACTGACTCGCAATTATTTCTCCAACCGAGAAGTGGAATCCCACAACTTCTTCCTGGCCTTCACCGAGGTCATGGCCCACATCGAGTTGATGCAAGAGGCCGGGGACATTTCCACGACTGTGGACCCAACAAGCGCCAGGACCTGGACCAACGGTCTGGGACCGGACGTCTTGGTCAGTTGGGCCGGCACCGACCTGTTTTCAGCCTTTATAGACCAGCTTTAGCCCTCTTTTATCCAGTCAGCTACCCGTTCGCCAATCATAATAGTAGTGGAGTTGGTGTTGGCCCGCACGACGTTTGGCATGACCGAGGCGTCGGCCACCCGGATGTTCTCCAGCCCATGCACCCGGCAGTACTGGTCAACCACCGCGCTTTTGTCCGAGGCCGGCCCCAACTTACAGGTTCCTGAGCTGTGGGTGGTGTTGACTGTCGTCCGCAGCATCCACGCATCCAAAGTGTCATTGGACTCAAGGTCGGCCTCTTTGGGCTGCAGACGTTCCTCGATGATGTTTTCGTATAACGGATGTTCCACCAGGTCCATGGCCAGCCGGACACACTCCCGCATGCGCTGCCGGTCCCAGGCATCCTCGAAGTAACGGTAGTTGAGGTGGGGTTGGTCCGCCGGGTCGTTAGATGCCAGAGTCAGCTCGCCGAAGCCGTTGGCCAGCTCCAAGACACAAGTGAACCGCACGCCCTCTTGTTCGTAGGGGTCAGGCGCTCCGATAGGTGACGAGAACGCCGACGGCAGTATCTGCATGTCGTTCCGGTCATCAGAACCCGTGGCGGTGTAGCGAAGGGCCAGTTGATACCGGGGCTCCGCCGGGTCTTGGGGGTGTTCCGGTTTCACCTTGTAGACCACCGGCACGATGGGGTGGTCACGCAGGTTCTGACCCACACCAGGAAGTTCGTGAACCACCGGGATGCCATGTTTTTCCAACTGGTCGGCCGGTCCCACCCCGGAGAGCATCAGGAGATAGGGCGAGGCGATGGCGCCGGCGCTGAGAATGATCTCGTCGGCCTCAACCGTGAAACGTTCACCGCCACTCTCAACTTCGGCCCCGATGGCTTTCTTGCCGTCGAATAGCACCCGCCGCACCATGACATTCGCCTTGATGGTCAGGTTGAGGCGGTGCCGGCTGATGTTAATGTAGGTCAGCCCGGTGCTCATGCGCACACCGTCGGGGTTGTTCATTGGTATGGGCCCCACTCCTTCGGACTCGGGGTGGTTCATGTCTGGATCGTAGGGAAAGCCCTTGTCAATCAGCGCGTCGTGAAACGCCCGGTGGAAGGGCAACCACTCGCTCTGCTTGAACCGCCGCACGGGCATGGGGCCTTCGGAGCCGTGGAAGTCGTCTCTGATGTCGGCGTCGGTCTCCTGCTTCCTGAAATAGGGCAGCACCTTCAGAAATTCCCATTGGTCGTTGCCCAGGGCGGCCCAATTCTCGAAGTCCTCTGGGATGCCGCGCAGGAATACCTGGCCGTTGATGGCGCTGGAACCGCCAACCACCTTGCCGCGTGGCACGGGCAAGTCATGCCTATCAGGCGTTCCTGTGCCCACGAAAGACCAGTTGTGGGGTCCGCCCATCGCTGAGGCGTCGGGCGTGTAGCCGAATTTCAGGTCGTCGGGGTAATTCTTGAAGTCGGGATAGTCTGGCCCGGCCTCTAACAGCAGCACGGACCGGTCTGGGTCTTCCGTAAGCCGGTTGGCGATGGCGCTGCCCGATGACCCAGCGCCAATCACAATAATGTCGTACTTCAAATCAGGCTCCCCTTGTGCGTCTAGATTGGATGAACGGCAGTTTAAGACCTCAGTCAGACGGGCGCAATGTTTTCAAAGATGCGTAGAATTTTTCCATTTCACTCACTCTCGCCTTGACCAGGGTAACGGCGACGTTATCTGATTCTTTCACTTGGTGGCTGCACCGCCTTCCGAGATGGTCCACCTCGTTTTGTCACTGGCTCCTTTGTTATACTTGTGGCCAATTCCAGCGGAACCGTGTTTAACCGGTCGCCACGAATATCTTGGCTAGATAAGGACCAACATGGACGTCGGCTTATATGTCCGGGATTACATCGACGACCCCACCAGGCCGCTGTACGACCAGATTGAAGAGGCAGCCGAGATCTTCAGCCAGGCCAGGGAGATGGGGTTCACCACCATCTACATGCCTCAACATTTCATCGCCTACCCAACCGTTTGGCCCCAGCCCATGGAGATACTCTCCCGCCTAGCGCCCGACGCAGAGGGACTGCGGCTGATGACGGGCATCCTGCTGCTGACCTACCACAACCCGGTAGATATCGCGGAACAGACGGCGACGCTGGACCAGATCAGCAACGGCCGGTTCACCTTGGGAGTGGGCCTTGGCTATGTGGAGAAAGAGCTGGAGGCCTTCGGCACCAACCGGGCGGAGCGCGTGAGCCGGTTGGAGGAATCCATCTCCCTGATGAAGGATCTGTGGACCGGGGAAGAGGTCAATCATGAAGGCGAACACTGGACTGTTCATGGCGGCCGGTTGGGCATAACTCCAGTCCAGAAACCCCATCCGCCCATCTGGCTGGCGGCGCAGAGCCTGGGAGCCGTGCGCCGGGCGGCAGCCATCGCCGAGGCCTGTCTTCTGGGCCCGCAGCCCAACTGGACAGACATCGACAAGCTGTCCGAGATGTATTGGGAAGCCATCGCTAAGCAGCCTGGAAAGACGGGTCACCTGACCGCCAACCGGTCCATATCCATAGCACGAGATCGGGAGACCGCGGTCTCTGAAGCCGTCGCCGCCGGCGAAGCAAAAGCCGGTCTGTACACCAATTTCAACATGCAGGAATCCAGCACCGTCGACTTCGGTCTGGGCGGTTCGCGGGAACTGGCCAATTGGGCCGTGGTTGGCAGCCCCCAAGATTGCGCTGAGACCATCGTCCGCAGTCACAAAGAAAACGGCATGGAGTACATCGGTTTCGGCTGTTTGAACCTACCCAAGGAAAAGGTGGCCCGGCTGGAGTACCTACAGTTTATCTCCGAGGAACTACTGCCCTTATTGCCCTGATTCCCTAGAAGAATGTCCCGGCCGCAGGAGTATTTTTATGGCGGAAGAAGCGATCCGGGTCGGCCTCATCGGGGCCGGAGGGAACGTCCGCAACCGGCACATCCCTGGCTTCCAGCAGGTCAACGGGCTGGAGATTGCCGCGGTGGCCAATCGTTCTTTGGAATCCGGACGGACCGTGGCTGACCAGTTCAATATTCCCCAGGTCTACAATGGTTGGCAGGAACTGCTGGAAGACGACAGCATCAACGCCGTCTGCATCGGCACCTGGCCCTACATGCACCGGACGATGACTTTAGCCGCGTTGGAAAAGGGCAAACACGTGTTGACCGAGGCGCGCATGGCGTGCACCGCCCAAGATGCGCGGGACATGCTCGACGCCTCATTGGAACATCCCGAGTTGGTATGTCAATTAACGCCCACGTCGACAACTTATAAGATCGACAACCTTCTGAAGAAGTTGATCGCCGAAGGCTTCGTGGGCGAAGTACTATCCGTCGAGATGCAGGCGTTGCAGAACCGTTTCGCCGACTTCGGTGGTGACTTGCACTGGCGCCATGACTGGAAGATAAGCGGCTACAACACACTGAACATCGGAGCTTCGTACGAGTCGATGATGCGCTGGCTGGGCCGGGGCAACCGGGTCATGGCCATGGCCAAGGTCCACGTGCCCTACCGGACTGACGACAGGGGGGAAACGGTGTCTGTCTCGATACCCGACCACGTGAACATCCTCTACGAACTGGCCAACGGGGCCCAGGTCCACATGAGGATGAGCGCCACCACCGGGCTATCAACCGGCAACCAGACCTGGATCTACGGCACTGAAGGGACGATCCACGTGGACCAGCAGCAAAACGTCTTCGCCGGACGCCGGGGCGATGACCAGTTATCCGAAATACCCAATTCCGTGGAAGAACAGGCGCACTACCGGGTAGAGGAACAATTCACCAACGCCATCCGAGGCACGGAACAGGTGGACATGGTCCCCTTTGAGACCGGGGTCCATTACATGGAGTGGACCGAGGCGGTCGTCAGGAGCGCCCAGACCGGACAGGCAGTATACCTACCCTTGTGATTCGTTCCCTGCGCAATCCTTACGAGGAGTAACACCATGCTTCAACAGAATGACCCCGCAATCGGGCGCCCAGCTACCCAAGACCCGTATCCAAGATACGAACAACTGCGCTCTGAAGACCCGGTGCATTGGAATGATGGCGCCCAGGTCTGGGTGTTGACTCGCTACCAGGATGTTCTCGATGGCATGAGGGACCCGAGACTCTCTTCGACGGGCATCACCGCCCTTACGCAGAAGGCCGGCGGTATAGAAGGGGTCAAGGACCTGGAGCAGACTTTCCTAGGCATGATGCTCTTCTCAGACCCCCCAGATCACACACGCCTACGCTCTCTGGCAAACAAGGCGTTCACACCCGGAGTGTTGGAACGGATGCGTTCTCAGATACAGGATGCAGCCGACTGCCTGCTGGATGATATCCAAGAACGGGGTAGCATGGAGGTCGTCTCCGAACTGGCTTACCCGCTACCGGCGATGGTCATCACAGAGGTCTTGGGAGTCGCCGGCGGAGACCCGGCAACGTTCAAGAAGATGTCGAACGACATCGCGACATTCGCGGGGTACATCCGCGAGGTCGAAGAGAACGTCGGGCCTGTGATCCAGAGCATGACTAAGTTGAAAGAATACCTCCGGGAAGCAGCCGCACAGCGAAGGAAGGAACCAAAAGACGACTTGCTCAGCGCTTTAGTGGCGGCAGAAGACCAAGGTGATTCATTCAGCGAGGGCGAGCTCTATTCCATGTGTGCCATGCTGATCTTCGCCGGACACGAGACCACGACGAACCTGATCGGAAACGGGATACTGACCCTGCTCCAGAACCCGTCGGAACTGAAGCTGCTGAGGCAAGACCCCACCCTGCTCGAATCGGCCGTGGAAGAGGTCATCCGTTACACCGGCCCAGTACAGGCGATATCACGTTTCGTGTTGGAAGACTTGCAGATCGGAGACAAGCAGATCGCCAAGGGTGAGCGCATCTCCATGAACATAGGCTCTGCCAACCGGGACCCGGCCCAATTCAACGACCCGGACCGGTTCGACATCCAGCGGAACAAGGTACGTCACTTGGGCTTCGGTTTTGGAATCCACTTCTGTCTAGGAGCGGCGTTGGCCAGAATGGAAGCGCAGGCGGCGATCGGCGCGGTGGTGCGGCGGATGCCGGAATTGCGTCTGGAAGAACCGGGCTTAGAGTGGCGGAACCATCCGGTTTTGCGAGGTCTCAAGACCCTCCCCGTAACGTTTTAGCCGGAGCACAGTTCGATTAACCCAATGGATCAAGGAGGCAGATGATGGCCTTGGACATCACCGCCGCCCAGGGCGCCATGACCGGCGCCCGATACATCGAGAGTCTCAGGGACGGCCGCGAGGTCTGGCTGGACGGAGAGCGAGTCGATGATATTCCCTCTCACCCGGCATTCTCTGGGATGGTAAACGAGCTTGCCCGCATCTACGACCTCCAACACGGCGAAGAGTTCCGAGATGTTATGACCTTCGTCTCCCCCGAGTCGGGCAATCGTTGCAGCATGTCTTGGCTGTTGGCCCGGTCCGACGAAGACCTCAAACGAAAGCGGCGAAACAGCGAGGTCTGGACCAGCCAAAGCTGGGGGCAACTGGGCCGCGCTCCGGACGTGTTAGCGCCCTACATCATCTCCCTCTACAAGGCGCGGGAGAAGCTTAGCTCCGTGAAGCATCCCCACTGTGACTACGGCGAGAACGTGGCGAACTACCACCGCTATTGCATGGAGAATGACCTATTCCTGACCCACGCACTGGGAGACCCCCAAGTCGACCGCAGCGAGCAACCTCAGAATGAGCAACGCGCCCAGAGGGAAGAGGACCTGGCGTTGCACGTGGTCGAAGAGACCCTTGATGGGATAATCATCACCGGCGGCAAGCAGTTGGCCACCGCAGCGCCTATCAGCAACGAGACTTATGTTTCGCTATCGGCCACCTTCACTCAGCGTTCAGACCCAAGGTTCGTCCTGGCCTTTTCCATACCGACCAATAGCGCAGGCATGAAGATTCTATGCCGCGAGCCGGTCTCCCTCTGGAACGGCAGCTACGGACACCCTCTGGGCGTGCCCTACGACGAGCAGGACTGCATGCTCTTCTTTGAGAACGTGTTGGTGCCGTGGGACCGGGTGTTCATGCTCTATGAATCGGGCCCGCTGCTCCGCAATTTCTCAGCCGGGATCAATTTCACCGAATGGGGCAATCTCTGCCGAATACACGAACGCATGAAGGTGATGACCACGGTGGCGACCATGATTGCCGAGGCCATTGGGGTACTGGAATACCGTGAGGTGTCGGCCAAGATCGGCGAGATGGTCACCTACACTGAGATGTGGGCTCACGCCATGGACGGCGTCGAGCACGGCGCCCACATGGATGAAGGTGGGCTGATGTCTCTGGGTTCCATGACGGGTATGAACATTTACTTCGCCCAGACTTCCGCTCGGATGGTCCAGATATTACGTGAGGTCTCGGGCTCCGGCCTGATCATGCAACCCAGCGAGAATGACCTGGCCAACCCGGAGTTGCGGCCTTATCTGGACCGCTACATGCGAGGCAAAGGCGTGGACGCCGAGTACAAGTCGCGGTTGTACCGCCTGGCCCACGACCTGGCGGTCTCCTCATCGGGCATGCGGCAAGAAGTGTACGAGTACTGGCACGGCGGCGACCCCAACCGTAACCGCATCAACCTGCTCCGGGGCTTCGACCAAGACGCGACCCGAGGCCGCATAGAAGACCTAATCTCCCGGCCCCTGCCCCACGGTTAGTGGCTTTCGAAGATCTCCTGGAACTCCGCGATCTTGGACAGTAGCGCTTCCTTTTCTTTTGCCGTGGGGTTCCGCGGGTCTTTGGCCTTGGGGAACCGGCCCAGCTTCAGCATCGACGCCATGAGCAGCAGCCGGGCTTTGTTCGCGTCTAGATTGCTGCCCGCGATGCTGTGGTCATGCATGAAACCCGGAACCCTGCCGCCTGGGTCGGAGCGTCCCACCCGCACCACCGGCAGTCCGCTATAGACCGCGATACGCAGGGCTGCCATCTGCGAAGTCGAGCCCAGGCCGTAGGGAGAAGTCCCCTCCAGCACCAGGCCGTGCAGCTTGGGAGAACTTGCGTCCGGGTTGCTTTGGTCGGACAGGGCCTTGGCGATACGAGCCTGGATGTCTACCTCTTGGTCGGGATTCGTGCTGTCGTCCTCGCCCATGTATGAGGCGTGTTTGACGATGTTCACCCTGGGGATGGCAGTGGCCAACAGCCCGCCGCCCGAGTCCTTCACCTTGACGCTGACGGGATTGGAGTCGCCCACCGTATTGGTGAAGATCACATCGGCCGGCAGACGGGTCAGGTTCACGTCGGACGTCGCCGTGTGCTTGTAATTGGGCCGGTACCAGATGGTCACGGGAGGCCCGGACGTCCCTAGTATCCCGCCATGGCCGCCGGTCGCCTTGTAGTTGCCGGGCCGATCATCGGCCTTCTTGAACTCGCGGGCGGCGTAGATCCTTTCATCCTGGACGCCCACCACTCCCATCCCGGCCGACTGGCCGGAGAGGATCACGTCCACGGCATCCACGATGTTGCGGTCTCCATCGTTGGCCAGTTGTCCGTGGGTGCGCTGGGAGGCGCAGGTGGTGATGGGGAGTTGGGTGTCTACGAGCAAGTTGAGCCAGTAGGTGGTCTCTTCGACCGTCGGGCTGCCCTCCAGCCAGATGGCGCCGGCGAGACCGGCCTGGGCCATGGTCCGCGCCACCGTGTTGGTGACCCGGGCCAGGTCCGAGTAGCGGGGGCGGCGGCTCATTGGGAAGGGCTGGTAGGCGAAGTAGTCTTCGCCAGGCTTCTCGCCCTGTTGAGTGTAGCCGGCGGGAGGCAGGGCCCGGATGAATTCGAACTCAGCTTTGCGGTCGAGGGAGTTGGCCTCGCCATGCTCGTCCCGGCCGGAGATACCACGGTCGATATCAGCGAACACCCTGGACGCGTCGGGATAGAAGGTCTGCCGGCCCCCGTATCCGATGGCAGGGTCAGTCAGGTCACCGGCCTCGAAGGGGGCCCCAGGCCCTGAACCGTCATTGCGGCGGGCCATGTAGGGCAGCAGATACGGGCCGTCCTCTGGATGGAGCTCCACTTCGTAGTACTCTTGGCCGTTGTCCCAGTAGACATCCCGGCCGTCCTCTTCCATGGGATGGCCGCTGAATTTCTTGATCCGGACGGTCACCGGCTCGTGCAAGGATTGGGCTACCAGATGGTCGAACCTTCCCGGCAGAGTTCGGTCTCCGCCGTTTCGGCCCTTGTTGCTGGTGACCAACGAAGGCGAGTTGGCGATGGTCGACGTGGGTCCGGAGAATACAGCGATCTTCGGCCTGGCCATGGCAGTCCCTTAAATGTTGTGTGTTTTTTTAATCCTGGCGGTCCTAGATAATTGGCCGTTGCAGCACGTTTTGTTCGACCTTGCGGAGTAGATGCTGGCCGTCGTTGCCGTCGCCGTAAAGCTGGCCGTTATCGACCATTATCTTGCCTCGCAGGATGACGGTGGTTGGCCAACCCTCCACCTCCCAGCCCTCCCAGGGGCTGAAGTCGCGGACGTGCAGGTCGGACATTGCCAACGCTTTCTTGACTGAGGGGTCGATGATCGCGAAGTCGGCGTCGCTGCCCACGGCGATGGCGCCCTTCCGCGGGTACATGCCCAATATTTTGGCGGCGTTGGAAGACGTGATGTCGGCAAAGCGCTCCAGGGACATGCCGCGCTTGACCACGGCCTCGCTGTAGTTGACTCCCATGCGTATCTCGATGCCGACGTTACCGCCGCGCATGTCCTCAATGTTTCTTCCGGCAATTTTGTCCAGATAGGTGGTGAAACTGCTGTCAGTGGCAGTAAAGGCAAGGTCGCTCTTCATGATGCCGTCCCACAGGCTGACCGTGTCTTCTTCGCCCTTGAGGGACGGATAGGTGTGGTACTTCATGCCGTCGTCTTCCCGGTAATTGGTGGCATCGAAGGATAGGGCAAGAGTAAGGACCTCACCGTAGACCGGCTGCCCGTTGCTGCGGCACTCGGCAATCACGTCGACGCCGTCCTTGGCTGTCACGTGGACGAAGTACATGCCGGCCCCGGTGCGTTCGGCCATGCGGGTGACGTGCCTGAAGGCCAGGTCTTCCACCGCCTTGGAGTGAATCAGATTGGCGTTGTACCAGTCCCATTGGCCCCGCTGTTGGGCCATAAGGTAGTTGTACATAACCAGCTCATCGTCCTCGCCGTGGACCGCCAGCATACCACCGTGGCGGGACACCTGCTCCATCAGGTCGTAGAGCCGGCCAGTCTCCAGACGTCCGCCAGGGGTGAGGGTGCGGCCTTCGTTGCCGGGGGGACGGATGTCGGTAGTGAAGATCTTTACGCTGGGGAACCCTGCCGCAACCAACTCGCCGAAGCGGGCGATGGAGTCGGGAGTGTTGGAATTGCGGTAAATGACGTGAGTGGCGTAATCGGTGTACGCCTGGCCCTGCCAGACCGACATGAAGTCGTGGACTCCCTGGGCCAAGTCGCCTTCGTTGTTCACGGGGGTGAAGTCGACTACCGTGGTGGTGCCGCCCCAGATGGCGCCCAGAGAGTGGACGGCGGGTCCGGCGTTGGGGGTTCCGGGGACCAACTCCCGTAGGCCTTCTTGCACGTTGGCCGCGGCGTGGGCGTGGGCTTCAACGCCGCCTGGGAGCACTATCTTGCCGGCAGCCTCAATCGTTCTGACGCCTTCGGACGGCAGGAGACCGGGCATGGCAACCACGGCGATCTTCTCGCCCTCCAGGCCAATGTCCCATTGGCCGACTCCGGCCGGGGTGACCACCGTCCCGCTTTTTATAACTGTGTCAATCATGGCGCTTGTCCTTTGTAAGTAGGTATTCGTTTGGCGGACATTCTAGCACCAGTGCAAATCTTTAGTTTGTGAATGAATTACATATATATTATGTCAATATAGTTTTGTATTACATATGATTTAGGTTATTTTTGGCCGTAAAAGTATAGTTATCGGTTACTTCCGCCGATTAAACCTGATTAAACCGAGTGGAGGAGGAGACCAATGGGGAAGACCACAGTGAATGCTCCGATCGACAAGGTTTTCGAAGCTGTAAGTGACCTCACTAGACATGCGAATTGGGCCGCCCATCCAATATCTATAACCGCTGAAACAGAGAGGCCGGTAATGATAGGTCATACGTATTCGTCAGGGAAATCAGGTAATAAGTCGGGCCGGCTACAAGTGACCGAGCTGGAACCAAACGACCACTTCCGTTTCCAAGTGGTTATGCCTAACGGGTGGGAACTAGACTGGGCGATCACCCCGATGGCAAATGGCGAGGGGCCGGGGTTGACCGGAAAGTCAAAGTAACCAAGATGCCCACGTACATGAAACCTGCGCTGTTGGCCATCGCGATGGTCGGTTCCATCTTCGTGAGGAAGATGGCTAAGAAGATGAAGGCCGATATAGAAGGCGGCGGCTAGACAGCTCCTACTGCCAGCTTTTGGCCTTGGGCAGGTTGTCCATGGCGGGCATGGGTTCCACGTGTTTGGTCACTATGTTCATGGTGCCGTCCCGGCGTGAGACCTCGCCCCGGATTATCAGCAGTGGCTCCCTGATGATCTGACGGTATTTGGCGAATTCGCCGGACCACACAACCAATGGGATGTGGCCGAATTCGTCCTCCAGGGTAAGAAAGACCGCCTTGGCCAGGGGGCGCTGGCGGCGGATCACCAGCCCGGCCACGGTGACGATGTCGCCGTCGGCCTTGGACTCGATGTCGCGACTGGATAGTATCCCCGGCCTCAGATAAGGCCTGGCCAGGGCCATCAGGTGGGATTCGGGGTACAGTCCCAGGATGCGGTATTCCTCGCCCATGGTCTCCCACTGGCTCTGCTCCGGCAGTTTCACCATGTCTTGTTCCACGGGCAGGGGCAGGAGCTGCTGGGTGTTGATGGGCCGGTAGCGCAGACCCACTTCCCACAATGCCTGCCGGCGTCCTGTTTTTGCCCCGCTATTTTCGTAAGTCTTTGTCGGCTCTGCAGCCTCGGCATTCAACGCGTCGAAAGCCCCGGCGGTAACCAGGTTCTCGATGGCTTCCCTTTGCAGTCCGGTGCGTTCCATGGCGTCGGCCAGGCTCTTGAACCTGCCGCCTTGATCCCTGGCCGTCACCGCCTGGGATGCCGCGGTGTCTCCCATCCCACGGACGTATCGCAGCCCTAACAAGACCGACTCGTTCCTGATGATGCATTTCTCCCGGCTGTGGTTGATGTCGGGGTTCAAGATGGTGATGCTGTGGCGTTTGGCGTCTTCCTTCAAGGTCTCGGTGTTGTAGAAACCCATAGGCTGCTGGTTGAAGATGGCGACGTAAAATTCCAGTGGGTAGTAATACTTAAGCCAGGCCATGTGGTAGGCCGTCGCGCCAAAGGCAAAGGCATGGGACTCGGGGAACATGTAGTGGCCGTTGAACTTCTTGAAGACCTTTTGAGCGGAGTCCTCCGGGACTCCCAGTCCGGCAGCCCCCTCCCGGAACTTCTCCCAGTAGTGCTGGATCAAGAGGTCATTGTTGCGCTTGCCAAAGGCCCGGCGCAGTTGGTCAGCCTCCAGCGACGTGAAGCCGGCCACGTCCATGGCCACCTGGTTCACCTGATCCTGGAACAGGATGATGCCCAGGGTCCGCTCCAGGGCCCGCTGCTCCAGGGGGTGGTCATAAACCCAGGGGATGCCCTCAGAGCGGCGTTGGATGAACTGGGTAACGCCGTCGTTCACGCCCACGCCGGGCCGCACCGCGCCCACCTCATAGGCCATGTCGGTCAGGTTCCAGGGCTTGATGCGGGGCACGGTCTGCATCTGGGCGGCCGACTCCACCTGGAAGATGCCAACGGTGTCGGCCCGGTGCATACTCTCGTAAACAGCCCGGTCGTTGAAGTCAATGCGGCTCAGATCGATGTAGTTGCCCTCCCGCTCTTCGATCAAAAGTAGGCATTCTTGCATTTGGGAAAGGGCGCCCAGGGCCAGGAAGTCGATCTTCACGAACCCGGCCTGGTCGATGCTATCCTTGTCCCAATGGCAGATGTAGCGTTCGGCGATGGCCGCCTGCTGCACCGGCACGGTGTCGATGAGGGGGGACGAACTGATGATCATGCCGCCGGGGTGCTGGGCCAGGTACTTGGGGAAGCCATCCAACTGGGCCGACATCTCGATGAGGTTCCGCCAGCCCGGCGCGTCCACCTTGTCCCGGAACTCAGGCAGTTGGAGCATCTCCAACTCCAGTTCCTTGGCGTCGTGGGAGTTGACCCGCTTGGCCAGTTTGTCCATGTCTTGGGCGGGCAGGCCCAGGGCTTTGCCCAAGTCCCGGATGGCTCCCTTCATCTGGTAGGTGCTGATCATGCCGGTCAGAGCGGCCCGGTCCCAGCCCCACTTCCGATGGACTCTGGCGATGAGTTCTTCCCGAATGTTGCGGGGAAAGTCCAGGTCGATGTCGGGCACTGAGCCCAGGTCATCAGACAAGAACCGGTCCAGGGACAGGTTGTATTCCAGGGGGTCGATGTGGGATAGGCCGATCAGGTAGCCCACCAGCATGGCCACCGACGAACCCCGGCCGCGACCAGGCGGGCGTTCCTCCAAGGGTATCTCGGCGTCGCTGAGGCCCATCTCGATCATGATTTCCCGGGCCATCTGGATGATCTCGTAGTAGATCAGGAAGAACCCGGCCAAGTTGTGTTTTCCGATCAGCCGGAGTTCCTCTTGCAAGCGGTCTTCAACTTTCTGGCGGTCTTGGGTTGTTTGATTGCCGCCATAGCGGCGTTCGGCGGCCTGGCGGCACAGGTCTTCCAGGTGGATCTGGGGGGTAGCGCCCTCAGGGACATGGTAGTCCGGGAACCGGTAGGCTAGGTCCTTGGTTAGGTCGAAAGAACAGCGCTCGGCGATGAGCAGGGTGTTCTTGATTGCCTCGGGGCACCGGGAGAACATGGCGGCCATCTCATCGGGGGATTTGAGATAGAACTGGTTGTTGGCCCGGCGTTCTTTGTGGGTCTCCTCCAGGCTGAGGTTGTTCTTGATGGAGACCAGGGCGTCCTGCAGTTGATAGCGTTCCGGCACGTGGTAGTGGACGTTGTTGGTGGCCACTGTGGGAACGCCCAGCTTCTTGGCCAGGTCGATGAGCCGTCGGTTGCGGCTGGTGTCGCCCTGCACCAGGTTCTGCTGCAGCTCCACAAACACATTGTCGGCGCCGAACCAGCCCAGGTATTGCTTGAGTTGGGCCTCGGCCTCGGCGAAGCGGCCTTCAGTCAAGAGGCTGGGCACCCGCCCCGTTCGGCAGCCGGTCAGCAGGATCAGGCCATCGAGGTCGTCGGGCAGGTACTTCAGGTCCAGGGCGGAGTTCCTGCGGTCCGAGGCGACGTATGAATAAGAGACTAGGTTAGAAAGCTGGCTGTAGCCATTCTGGTTCTCGGCCAGGAAGGTCAAGTGAGAGTTATCTTCGCCTTCTTTCCTGCCCTTGCCTGGCTCCCCGCCCTTAATAGTCATCTCCACGCCGGTGATTGACTGCATATTGAGGGTCTTGGCCACCTGGGCGAAGTGCATGGCCCCGCAAAGATTGTCATGGTCGGTCAGCGCCAGTGCGCGCAGCCCCAGATCGCGGGCGCGCACCAGTAAGTCCTCCACGGAGGAGGCCCCCTCCTGGAAGGAATAGCTACTGTGGCAATGAAGTTCGGCGTACATTAGCGAGCTGTCAGCGCTCAGCGGTCAGTTTTTTTGGCGTAAGCATGGTTTATATCTCTGGGGTGTCGGGTTGCTAGGGGGCGAAATCCCCTAACCCCTTTTATGAAAGGGGGGACTGGTGTCATTTATCAGAAGGGTGACAGTGATGGCCAAACATAATTTCCCAGTTTCTTGGGGAGTTCGCTCAGAAAAGCTATTTACGTACTAGGTCACCCCCCTTTCGTAAATGGGGCCAGGGGGGATTTCAACGCCTCCTCTAGCACCTGCCGGTTGGTGAACCTAAGCACTCGCAATCCTTAGCTTTTCAGTGACTCATCTCGGTGGCGTCGTTCTGGGCATGTATCTGGTCTTGATGCTGTGAGCCATCTACCTCCACTACCAATCTGGCCGCAGGAGCGTAAAAGTCCACGACATAGCTCCCTATGGACTTCTGGCGGTAGAACTGCACATCATACAATTGCTTCCTGCGTAAACTTTGACCAAAGCAGGCGCTCGCAATCAGTCATTCCTGAGCGCAAGTATCGACTGATTGGCTTCAAAACACTTTTGTATCTGAGCACCTCACACCCCTTTCTGCCAGTACCAATTCCCGCTCAGCTGGTCCCTAAATACCGTCAGGCGTCTGTCGTCTTTAGTAATGATCTGGTAGTAGCGGCGGGAGATGGGGCGTTCTCGCCACCATTCGTCGTCCACCTGCCATAGGTCGCTGATGGCGGTGATGGGCAGGCGGAGGTGTCCGACTTCTTGCGCCGGGCGGCGGGAGGGGCTGGCTGGGCGGTTGGAGATGGTGGGCGGCAATGAGACGGAGACCGGCCTCTCCATCCTGTCCTCGGCGACCTCTATGGGCACCGGCAGGTTCAGTGAGCGGAATTGCAGGCTCTGGCTCACAGCCCCAGGGGTTGCGGCGCCGGTTTTCACGGCCCCAGGTTTCACGGCTCCGGGTTTTGCGTCCCCGTTTTTTATGGGTCGAAGGGGACCAGCGCCTGGCGTCTTTCTGGTATGCGCGACCACGGCTCTATCTCCTTCATCTGGTAGATGGGCGGTTTGCCGCCCAACAGGGCCTCCAACTGACGCATCATCTCCTTCAACTGCTCCTGCTTGCGGACGTCTGAGAAGAGGTTGGTCTGGATGCCCGACTCGCCGGTGAACCCGGCCAGGGTGAGTTTCATGTCCTCCAGCGGTCCCGGCAGGGTTACGCTGTCCAACCGGCTTTTCAGGGCGAACAGGGCCCGGTCCCGGCTGCCCAACGCCTCTTTGAACCCGAAGCGTTTCACCCAGGGCGGCAGCCGGTACACGCGGCTTTCGATGGTGGCGGTGCGGACGTAACGGCCGCCGATCTCCGGCCGGGCAAAGGCTCGGCCCAGCAGTGTACCCAGGCCCGTCAGGATGGGGGTCCAAGTGACAGTGGGCGATGGGAAGGTCAGAGATTCTTCGACAACCTGTTGCGTCCGGTGGGGAGTCAGCGGGCTGTTGTCCACTCCGCCGGCCAGCAGCCAGACTCGCCGCCCAGCGGTCCCCAACTGGGCCTGGACCGCGCCCTCCGGCAGCGCTGACAGTTGGTCCAACGTGTGGATGCCAAAGCGGTGCAGCCGGGTCTTGTTGGCCCAAGAAAGAGGCAACAGGCCGATGGACAGTCCGTTCAGAAAAGCTGTCATGCCCGCGGAATCTCGGGGCACCCTGGTGGCGCGTCCGCCTTTGGTAGTCACCGCGGCGACGTAGGCCGGAAATTTGCCCCCTGCCACGCCGACCCGGGGATTGAATTCAGTGGGCGCCGCCTGGAGCAGAGACGCAATCATCCGCGCCTCTCCCCCGTACATCAGTTCCAAGCCTTCCAAGTCCACGTAGGCACAGCCAAGCCCGTCCCTCTCCACCACCGGACTGCGCAGTTCCAGGGCCTTGATCAGTTTGTCGAAGGCCCCGTTGTAGTAGGGAGAGTCGGCCTGGATAAGGGATGCGTCTTTGCAGCGGGCCATGGCCTCAGCTAAGGGCATTCCGGCGGTCACTCCTCGGGCCTCCGCCGAGCTATCCAGCACCAGGTCCTTGGAGCCGTAACTCTCGGTGATGATCACGGGTTTTCCCCGCAAGTGGGGATAGCGGCGCACCTCGGCTTTAACCGGGAGGTGGGTGACTAACATGCAGGCTATGGAACGGTCTGTCATAGGTGTCGGTAGTCTGATTTTAAGGTTGTTTTTAGCCTTTATTTGAGGCTATTTCTGGGCCGGGCACGAATTATATAGAACATATGTACTGCATAACAATGGCTACAAGTCACTTTCTTTAAACTTTGGCTAAACAACATTCAAAAGCAATCATCAGAACCGTCCACTTTGCGAGCAAGAACCGGATAGAACAGCCCAAGAGATTGAGGTATTCTGGTGACGTCAAAGAAACTGAATCAGCACCTGGACAGGAATAGCAGGAAACACGATGGAACAATGGCCCGCAGACCTCAGCCCGGAAGCGTTGACTCAATGGGTGGAAGCGCATTTCTAAGGCACTCTGATGGGCCTTTCGGGGATGCGGGCTATACGGGCAGCAAAGAGCGGGCGTGGTAGAGTTGCCGTTCCATGCGGGCATCACCACATCCTCAGGCCACATCCACGCCGGGAGCATGGTGTCCCTGGCCGACACGTCGGCCATCAGACGAGCGGTGGAGCTGGTCGATATGCCGGTGGCGGTGAGTATCTCAACCCAAACCGTGGGCAATGTCCAAGAGGGCACGCTGCGGTCCGAAAGCACAGTGGCCCATCCAGGCCGCACCTTGGTGGTGGTGACCACTCGGGTCACCGCAGACGGCGGAAAACTACTGGCCTTGGTCAACTCAAGTCATTTCGTCCAACAAACGGATCAGGGGAA
>CEQE01058218.1_pt1 | contig 23519 bp, 15 predicted proteins | sample 356201 | NCBI WGS metagenome assembly CEQE01 (sample SAMEA2619970, study PRJEB7988) | marine metagenome | biome: marine biome (ENVO:00000447); feature: mesopelagic zone (ENVO:00000213) & marine oxygen minimum zone (ENVO:01000065); material: "saline water (ENVO:00002010), including plankton...
GCGAGCTCTGGGCTGATGAACGCAGCGGCGCCGCCGATGGGAGCCGTACCCAGATTGCTCAGCGACGGCGCGAAGGCGCCGGCGGCACAGCCGGCAGCGTAGCTGGCTTGCGCGCCGTTGATCGCCCGCAGCGTGCCGATCGCCGAGGCCTCGGCGCCGGCGGCCCGCGTCCGCATAAGCGACGGCACGGCGATTCCGGCCACGATGCCGATGATCGCCACGACGATCAGCAGCTCGATGAGCGTAAAGCCTTTCTGACCTGTCACTTGCCTACGATCGATTCATCGGCCGGAGCACCTCGGGACTTGAGCCGACGGTCGGGCGAATCGTGCGATCCCAGGCCGTCAGGGCACCATCGGTGGTGAATTCTTGTGCACTTCACCGCCTCGCATGACAAAGACAACGCGGCCCAGTGCGGCGGCGTCGATGAGCGGGTCGCCGTCCAGGGCGATGACGTCGGCGGCCATGCCGGCAGCAATGGTGCCGATCTGGTCGCCGAGGCCGAGGGATTCAGCTGCCAGGGAGGTAGATGAGATTATCACGTCCATCGGTCGCAGGCCACCAATCTCCACGTAGGCAACGAGTTCCTGGGCATTGCGACCGTGACCGCCCGCCACGGCATCGGTGCTGTAGACGACCTTCAACCCCGGCACCTCCAGCGACTCCTCGAAGACCCTCCGCGCCCCAGGCCGGGCCGCCTGCAGGTTGACGAACCCCTCGGCCGAATACCCGCCGATCCCGACGTAGCCTGACTCGTGCTCGGCGTAGTTGCGAAACAGGAGGTCGATCTGATTGCCGAGATACATCCCGCTCTCCGCAATCGTCTCGAGCGCGGCTCGATCGACCAACCACGCATGTTCGATCTGCGTGCACCCGGCATCGGCGGCCAGCCGCACCGCGTCGGGCCGATGCAGGTGCACGACCGAGCGGAGTCCCTGAGCGCGCGCCTCGCCGCACGCCGCCTCGAGCTGCGCGGCCGACAGGTTCGTCACGCCGCCGAACCGGATGCTCGTGGCGGCGAAGATCTTGACGACGTCGGCCCCCGCCTCGGCCCGGTCCCTGACGAACGCCCGGATCTCGGCGGGCGTGCCGGTGTCGCTGCGCACCGCGCCGAGCGACGACAGCACGCGCGGGCCGGGAATCGTGCCGCGCTCAATCCAGGCCTTCAACTCGGCGTCCTCGGCCGCCCCCAGACTCTGAACCGTCGTCACGCCGCTCATCAGGGTCCGATAGGCGTTCTCCGCCCCGTAGAGCGTCAGGTGGCCGATGTCGTCGACCTCCTCGGGCGGATGCAGGCGGCCGTCCGCGTCGAAGTGCCGGCTGATGTGCACGTGGGTGTCGATGTAGCCGGGCAGCACCGTCACCTCGGTGAGGTCGTAGACGACGTCGCCGCGGCCGCGGCCGGCGGGCAGGAGTTCCGCAATCGAGCCCGCGCGCACGACGATGTCACGATTCTCGAGCACGTCGCCCGTACCGTCGAGGACCCGTGCCGTCCGCAGCACGACCGTTTGGTTCGCTTCGGCGCCCGGCGCACCGCCGGGCTGCGCCGCGCTCAGTGACGCCCAGGTCAGGGAGACCAGAACGGACGCGACGATTCGCCCCAGGCTGCATCGGCTCGAACATCTGTTACACCTCATGGATCGCCCTCCTCCCTCGACATCTCGCTTCGTCGATCGCGACCGCCCGGTGGTCCTGGCGGCCGCTGCTCGTACACCGACACGGCCGGTGTCAGAGCGTTCACGGGACCGACCACGCCGCGACTCTCCGTGATCAGAGAGTAGCGGGGCTGACCTCGCAGCTCGCCATCGAGGGCCGGACCGACGAAGCGCAGGACCACCTGCTCTTCACCGGTCGACCGGAGGGCGCCGGTGAACATCGGCAGCAAGGGATCGGGCACCGCCACCGCGATGTCCGTCTTGTGGAGCTGCAGCACGACGCTCGCGGCGATACCCCAGACCGACGGCGCCACCCGGATCCGAGCGCTCCGGTAGCCCCTGGCGCGCAGGTGGTCCTCCACCTCATGGAAGAGGTCTGCCACGATCTCACGCTGCCGGGGAGACGACCCCTGTCCGGCCAGCGTTCGCCGGTATTCCAGCCCCAGACTGCCGGCACCAAGGAGAAAGACGACCAGGACGAACGCCATCATCGACACGGGACCGAACCCGGCAGGCAGTTCGAACCGCCGACTGGTCAGGACACGACCTACCCACCAGGCGACGACGCCGCCGAGCGCAGCCAGACTCACCGTACCCAGCATCGACACCCAAAGGATCAGGTAGTCACGCATCACGCCGCGAACGTTGAACACCGACCAGCCCGCGGCCAGCGTGGTCACCAGGCAGAGCAGGCAGAGCGCGGCGTGGAACGGGCGCCCCTGTCGGACCGCCCAACGCCAGGCGAGGGCCAGCAGTACGAGCAGCAGCACGGGCCAGGCCGCGGGCACCGGTCCCATCTCTCCACCGACAACGGTGACATTCCCGATGGCGAGTCGCTGATCCGGCCGCACCGCGCCGGAGAGCCCGTACGCCAGGGCCGTCAGCGACGTGGCCAGCGAGGGTCTGGGCCGGTCGTCACTCAGGAGGAACCTGACGATCTCGCCGGCGTTGCCAGTGCCAGCGACTTGATCTGCGAGCGGCAGCATCCAGAGCACGAGGAGCACGCCGCCGGCCGCCAGCAGCCATGGCCGATGGGATGTCGCCGCGCGGTCATCGGTCGCGATCGCGGGACCCGGGCGCACGCGGTCACCAAGAAACCAGAGGACCAGGGCCACCGTCACAACGGCGACCGTGCATGGCAGCAGCCCGATGTGGGTCTGCACGATGAACGACCCCACGAGGGCGATCGCCGGCAGGACAAGAGACCGGCCGGCAGCGAGGACGGCACACAGCGCGATCAGCAAGGCGAACGGCAGGATCACGACGTGCGGATTCCAGGGACTGATCAGGAGTTGGCTGATGGCCCGACCCGGAAACGGAGCCGAACGGAAGAGGAAGAGCGCGAGTGCCGCGATCGCGCTCCAGCCCAGCGCCGCACCGCCGAACCTGGCAACGATGAAGATGAACGCTGCGAGTGCCGCGATGTTGATCAAGAGCGCCGTTGGATGGAGACCAAATTCCCGCTGCCCGCTCAGCGCGAACAGCGGCGCCGCCGCGTAGAGATAGATCGGGCCGGGATGGTTCCACTGAAATCGGGAGTACGGACCGACCCTGAGGTCTCCGTCGGCCGCATGCATCGTGTAGAGCTCCAGCAACGCCCGGTCGCCCGTCGAGGTGGTCGTCGGGAGCAGCCGCATCGAGGCCACGGCCAGCACCAGGCCCAGGACGGCGACGGCGGCGAGAATCACGCCCAGTCTCCGCGTCGTCACCGGCAGGCCCCGTCGTCCATCGCGGTCGTCACTAGCGAACGTAGCCCAGGGAACGGAGCGCCTCCAGGGTCTCGTCGTCCAGGTCGACCTCGGCGGCGGTGCCGCCACTGGCAGCAGCGAGCGCGGTCTGCAGCACGTCGCGCAGCCGCTCGACGTCCTCGGGTCGGGCGGACGCGAGATCGTGGCGCTCGCCGGCGTCGGCCGACAGGTCGAACAGCTGGACCTCGTCGGTGTCTGAGCGGCGCGTCATCTTGTACGGCCAGCTCACGACGGCCTGGCGCTCGGCACCGTACAGCGTCCGCTCCGCGAAGAGCGGGCGATCGATGAGACCACCTCCCGCCAGCGCGGGCCAGAGCGACCGGCCCGGCAGGTCGTCCGCAGCCGCATGGCCGAGCGCCTCCAACAGCGTCGGAAAGAGATCGAGTCCGGAGACCGGTACCGCGTGCCGCCCCGCCTCGACGCCCGGTCCGCGCACGACGAGCGGCACGCGCAGCAGCTCGTTGTAGGCGGTGTGGCCATGCTCGAACCCGCCGTGATCGAACAGCTCCTCCCCGTGATCGGAGGTGAGCATGACAACCATGTCATTGGCGCGATCTGTCGACGCCAGCCACTCGAACAGCCGGCCGAGCTGCTGGTCGACAAACAACACCTCCTCGTCGTAGAGCGCCACCAGGTAGTCGCGATCGAAGACATCGCCGCGACCCAACGCCGCACGGATCCGCTCGGTGACCCTCGGCAGCTCGGTGTCGGGAAGGGCCGACGAGAACCGTCCCCGGGTCGCGGCCGGCGGGTCGTACTGCATGTGCGGGTCGAAGAGGTGGAGGACGAGGAAGAACGGCGCATCTACCCGATCGCCCAACCAGCTCAGTGCGCGATCGACGACGACGTCGGCCCGCCGCAGACGCCTGTTCCCCGCCGGCGAAAAGTCGTAGGTCTCGAACCCGCGATCCAGGCCGAATCGCGGGCCGAGGAACGCATTGTTGATCACGGCGCCGGTGGCAAAGCCTCGCGCGGCCGCCGCTTCCGCCAGTGTGGGCAGCGACGCGTCGAGCTGGCCAAACTGGCTACGGTCGGGCGGTCGACCGTCGGGGCCTCGGGCAAAGGTCCCGGCCAGATGGCGCGACGGCAGCTGCCCCGTGAAGATCGTGCCGACGGACGGCAGCGTCCAGGGCGACGTGGCGAACGCCTGCTCGAAGACGGCGCCGCCCTCGGCCCACGCGTCCAGGTGCGGGCTGGTCGGGCGGTCGTACCCGTACACGCCGAGATGATCGGCACGCAGCGTGTCCACGACGATCAGGAGCACCGAGTGGCTCGGTGCCCCCTGACAGCCCGCCACCGCAAGCAACGACGCGAGGCATGCCGTCAGCCCGAACCACCTGAAGTGACGCGCGCGCATACGTGAAATGATAGGTTAGCCGCCGGTATCGACCAACAGATTCGGAGGGTGTACGTGAAACGACGCCAATTCTTCTCCATCGCCACCCTCGGGTCCGCCGCCCTCGCCGCGCGCCCGAGTCGAGCGAACCAGGCCCCCACCGCCCGGATGAGACTCGGCACGCAGCGCGGGCCGACGACCGATGCGATGCTCAGCTACTTCGCGCGGCACGGCGTGGAGGGAATCTGCGGGTATCCGCCTAGCGAGGACGAAGGCGGCGACTGGAGCCTCGAACTCCTCTCACGGCTGCGCGAGCAATGCGAAGCGCACGGCATCGCCCTCGACATGGTGCAGTTCCCATTCATGTCGTCGTCGTACGTGGACCGCGCCCGACGCAGAGCGATCATGCTGGGCGACGAGCCGGACCGGCAGCGCGAGGTCGACGAGGCCGGCGCGATCATCGCGAACTGTGCGGCGGCGGGGATCCCGGCGGTCAAGTACAACCTGTCGATGCTCGGGGTGCTGCGCACCGACCCGACGCCAGGGCGCGGCGGCTCCAGCTACTCCACCTGGCGGCTCGCCGACGCGACCGAGGGTCCGCTGACCCGGGCTGGCCGCGTCTCGGCCGATGCGATGTGGGAGCGGATCACGTACTTCCTCGAACAGATCGTCCCCGTCGCCGAGGAGCACCGGGTTCGGCTCGCCTGCCATCCGCACGACCCTGGCGTGCCGCCGGCGGGGTTTCGGGGCATCGCGCGGGTGCTCGGCACCGTCGACGGGTTGAAGCGGTTCGTCGCCATTCGTGAGAGCCCCTATCACGGCCTCAATCTCTGCCTCGGTACCACGGCGGAAATGCTGCGGAACCCGGCCGAGGGAATCCACGACGTGATCCGGTACTTCGGCGAGCGGAAGAAGATCTTCAATATTCACTTCCGCAACATCGTCGGCCGCCGAGACGACTTTCAAGAGGTGTTCCCAGACGAAGGTGACATGAACATGGTCGAAGTGATGCGGACGCTGCAGGCCGTCGACTACCCCTATCTGGTCATGCCCGACCATTTGCCGCGGCACGACGACGACCCCGGCGGGCGGCAGGCCTTCGCGTTCGGCTACGGCTACATCAAGGCGCTCATCCAGGCGGTGAACGCGTAGCCGGCCGCGCCCAAGGCCCGGGGGCGGGCGCAGTGGAGGTGATAGAGTACTCGCTTGCTCGCCCGCGCCCTGCGCCGTCTCGGCGCTGCCTTCACGTTTCGCGACTTCCGCGTTCTCTGGCTCGGCGCCTTCGCCTCCACCGTCGGCACCTGGACGCAGCGCGTCGCCCAGAACTGGCTGGTCCTCACGCTGACCGGCTCGGCCTTCTATCTCGGCCTCGACTCGTTCCTCGGCGAGCTCCCGGTCCTGCTCTTCACGCTGATCGGCGGCGTCATCGCCGACCGCCACGACCGCCGGTATCTCCTGGTCGGATCGCAGTGCGGCCAGATGGCATCGGCGTTCATGCTGGCGGTGCTGGTCTACTTCGACGTCATCCAGGTCTGGCACATCCTGGTGCTGTCGTTCGTCTCCGGCTGCGCGCAGGCCTTCGGCGGCCCAGCCTATCAGTCGCTGCTACCGGCGCTGGTTCCGAAGGAGCATCTACCGAACGCGATCGCGCTCAATTCGATCCAGTTCAACCTGGCCCGGGTGATCGGCCCGCTCATCGCCGGCGTGGCGCTCACCACGCTCGGCTTCGCGGCCTGCTTCGGCCTGAACGGTCTGTCGTTCCTGATCGTCATCGTGGCGCTGTTCTCGCTCAGGGTGAAGCACCTGCCGCCCCAGACCCGCCAGCGGATGGTGGACGAGCTGCGCGGCGGGTTGTCGTACGTCCGACACGAAGGATCGCTGGCGACCCTGACCAGCCTAGCGTTCGCCACGACCTTCCTCGGCCTCCCGCTGCTGACGCTGCTGCCGGTCGTCGCCCAGGATGTCTTCCAGCAGGGCGTCGGGCAGTACAGCCGGATGATGGCGTTCTCGGGCGCGGGCGCGGTCGTCGGTGCGCTCGTCGTCGCCTGGCTCGGCAAGTTCCGCCACATGGGCCGGACGCTGCTCATCGTCCAGGTTGTCTTCGGCGGCCTCATCGTCGCCTTCTCGTTCTCGCGCGTCATGCTGCTGAGCGAAGTCCTGCTCTTCTGCGCGGGCGCGATGCTCATCATGGTCTTCTCGCTCGTCACCTCGCTCGTGCAGCTCGTCGCGCCCGACGAACTGCGCGGCCGCGTCATGAGCATCTTCATGGTGGCCTTCCGCGGCGGCATCCCGCTCGGCAACCTCGCCGCCGGCTTCATCGCGAGCCGCTTTTCGGCCCCGCTGGTGCTGTCGATCAACGGGACGCTGCTCGCCGTCGTCGCCTGCGTATTTCTGATGACGAATCCCGGCGTACGTAGGCTCTGAGGCAACTCCGACGGGAGCTGCCCTTCGTCTTGCACCCTCCTGACGTCGGAGGCTAGACCGAGGCGAGCCAGTAGCAGCCGAGACCGACTGATGCCACGGCAGTGAGCCCGGCCGCTGCCCGCCCCACCCCGACCAGCGCGCGGCTCGAGAGGACGCGCGCCAGCACCACGCCAAAGAGGCACATCGCCAGCATGATGCCGGCGGCGAAGACCGCAATCAATCCGAGCAGGGTCAGGAGCGACGCTGTGGCCGTGCCGGCCGTGCCGAGAGGCGCCAGGAGTGTCAGGGCACGCAGCCCGGAGATGGCGAACACCGCGCCGAGGATCGTCGGCAGGTGCGTGTGCGCTCCAGGCCCCGGATGCCGGTCGGACGCTCCGACATGGAGGTGCCAGCCGTCGTGCAGCGGGTCGCCGTGGACGTGGGCGTGGCCGTAAACCCGGCCGGTCGCAACCGCCCAGAGACCCGCCGCCCCGAGGCCGACCAGTAGCGCGCCGCCCACCATCTCGCCGCCGCGCTCGACGGCGCTCGACACCTGCCACCCGGCCACGACGACCGCCATCGCCCCGACCACCAGGAGAATCGCGTGCCCGCAGGCAAACCGCAGCGCCACGCCGAACGCCCTGCCCCGCGCGGTCTCCGCGCCGCCGGTCGATAGCGCCGCGATCGCCATCAGGTGATCCGCGCCCAGGCCGTGGACGAATCCGAGCGCCAGCGCCGACGAGGCCAGGAGCATCCGTCTAATCCGTCACCATCGGTCGGAGTTGCAGCGTCCAGCTGACCGGAAGACTGACCGGGTTATAGCAGATCGCGTCGTCACACGCCTGGTACTCGAAGACGCCGTCGACGGTGATCGTGCCGCCACTCTGGGCGCGTTCGCGCGTCTCGGGCGTGATCGGGATTGTCACGTCCTGGATGATCCGGAACGGCTGCTGGTAGACCTCGACCCGTTCGTCGAGCGGCTCGAAGTGGTAGATCTCCGACTCGGGGTAGATCACCGGATGAACGACCAGCCCCTCCTGTGCGTCTACCCGCAGCAAGATCACCTGATACGCGTGGCTCCCCGGCGCGTACAGATGCATCTCGGCCTTCGGCGTCACGTCGAGGACGACCGACACCCGGTTGCCGGGCGCGACCGCCTCGTCGGTCGGATAGACGACCGCCTCGAGATGATCCGTTGACAGCCGGGTGCCGTCCACTCCGGTGCCCGACAGCGGATTGCCGAGCTTCACCGCGATGCTCGACACGGTGTTCCGCTGCTGGTAACCCTGCTCGAAGAACCGATCGACGACGCGACCGTCGGGATCGAGGATGAACGTGCCGGGATGCGGGATGCCGTAGACGCGGCTATCCGGCGCGACCGTCTCGTTCAGGATGCCGTAGCGCTTGATGACCTCCGAGCCCACGTCGGACAGCATCGGAAACTGCAATCCCTGCCGCTCGACGTAGGCCTGCTGAATCTCCGTCGGGTCGTAGGTAATCACGGCCAGCTCGAGGCCACCCGCGCGCAGGCCCGCATACCGACTTTGCAGCTCGACGAGCTGCGTCTTGCACCACGGTCACCAGTCGGCCGAGCGGTTGAAGACCAGCATCAACCCTCTCGGCCCCTGGAGCGAGGCCAGCGTGCGTGTCTCGCCCCGGTGATCCTGCAGCGTGAAATCGGGCACGACCTCGCCGACCTGCGGGCCGAGCGTGGTCGTATCGACCGGATCGGGCTGGGCGCCGGCGGTTGTCGACAGGCCGAGCCACCCGACGAACACCAGTGCCATCACGAGCGTCTTCTTCACGAGCACAACCCCCTGAAAAAAGTTCCCCGAGGACGTACGCCTACCCAGTGGTTTGACGCCGTCTCGGCGTGGGGCGATCCAAGTCGTCTGAGGATGTGAGAGATTATAGTCTAGACGGCTCAACCCGCCCGCGACCGCTCTCGTCTAACCGCAGCATGGACACCCTTCGCCAGGACCTTCGCCATGCGCTGCGGGGGATGCTGAAACACCCGGGATTCGCGGCGGCCGTCATCCTGACCCTGGCGCTCGGCATCGGCGCCAACACCGCGATCTTCAGCGTCGTGCATGCGGTGCTGTTGCGCCCGATCCCGTATCCCGCCGACGCTCCCGAGAACGTCCTCGTGCTCGCCGAGCGCTCGCCGAGCGACTTTCGCATGAGCGTTTCCTACCCGACGTTCCGCGACTGGATGGATACGGTCGAGTTCGCGTCGTTCGAGGCGATGGCGGGCTACATGGACCGGTCGGTGGCCATGTCTGGACGGGAAGAGCCGGTCCGCGTGTCGGTGCGTCGCACGTCAGCCGCGTACTTCGACATCCAGGGCGTCAGGCCCCCACTCGGCCGGCTCTACACCGTGGACGAAGATACGCCCGGCGGCGATCCGGTTGTCGTGTTGAATCACGCCTTGTGGCAAGCACGATTCGGCGGCCGGCCCGATGTCGTCGGCGAGCGCGTTGTGCTCGACGGCGATCGGTTCACCGTGATCGGAGTCCTGCCAGAGAACTTCGAGTTGGTGCCGAGGGAGCGCTTCTACATGGCGCTCACGCCGTGAGCCGACGAGAACCATTCGAAAGATCGTGGCGACCACCAGGGAATCTACGTCCACGCCCGCATAGCACCTGGAACCACGTTCGACGAAGCGCGCGCCGAAGTGGAAGCGGTTGCCGCCCGGTTCGAACAGGACTACCCCGATTCCAACTCCGGCGTCAGCGCCTTCGTCGAGCAGCTCGTCGAGCGGCGGCTGCGCGAGTACCGGAGCATTCTGTGGATGCTCCTGGGCGCGGTGGGGCTGGTCCTGCTGATCGCCTGTACGAACGTCGCGAACCTGCTCCTGGCCCGCGGAACGAGCCGGCACAAGGAAACTGCCATCTGTGCCGCCCTCGGAGCCGGCCGATGGCGTATCGTCCGTCAAGGTCTCACCGAGAGTCTCGTGCTGGCCGGGCTCGGCGGGACGGCCGGACTGCTGCTGGCGTACTGGGCGCTCGGGGCACTCCGCACGCTGACGCCGTTCGACGTGCCGCGACTCGGCGACGCGGCACTGAACGGCCAGATCCTCTTGTATACGCTCGTGGTCTCCGTCCTGACCGGCCTGCTGTTCTCCCTGACGCCGGCGCTACACGCGGCCCGCACAGATCTGACCGACGCGCTCAAGGAAGGTGGCCGCCAGTCAGGCGGCATGCCCGCGCGCGGGCGGGCTGGACGGGTGTTTCTGGTGAGCGAGGTCGCCCTGGCCACGGTCCTGCTGATCGGCGCGGCGCTGCTCATCAGGACCGTCGTCTCGCTCACACAAGTGGAGCCCGGGTTCCGGCCGGACGCGTTGCTCACGTTTCAGGTCGGGCTCGACAGCAACGACTATGCCCAGGATCAGCGGACGCCGTTCTTCCGGGAGCTGCGAACCCGCCTGGCGGCGCTGCCGGGCGTCGAGTCGGCCGCCGTCGGGTCGTCGTTGCCGATGCAGGGCTCGAACTGGACGTCGATCTTCATCGTGGCCGACAAGCCGGTGCCCCCGCGCGCCGAGCTGCCGGGATCGGCCTTCAACCCGGTAGACGTCGGCTACTTCCGCGCGCTGGGCATCACGGTGCTCGAGGGGCGCCTCTTCACCCAGTTCGACACGGCAGACTCCCAACCTGTGATCGTGGTGAACGAGACGCTCGCGCGCCGAATCTGGCCTGGCGAGAACGCGATCGGCAAGCAATTGAAACAGGGCTGGCCGGAGAGTGTGGGGCCGGGCAATCCCTGGCGTGAGGTGGTGGGCGTCGTCGCCGACGTCAAGCAGGACGCGCTCGACAGGGACTCACGGATGGAGACCTACATTCCGTTCCCACAGAACCCCGGAGGTTTCGTCAGGGTCGTGCTCCGCACGACAGTCGATCCCTTGAGCCTCGTCGGTGCCGCGCGCAACGTCGTGCAATCCCTCGACCCCGACCTGCCCATCTCCTCGGTCCAGTCCATGGACCAGGTCATGTCGTCGTCCATCGCACCGCGGCGGTTCACGATGTGGCTACTCGGCCTCTTCGCCGGTGTGGCCCTCCTGCTCTCGGCGATCGGCATCTACGGCGTCATCGCGTACTCGGTCGCGCAGCGGACGCAGGAGATGGGTCTGCGCCGGACGGTCGGGGCCACGCCGCGGGACGTGGCCCTGCAGTTCCTGACGGAGAGTTCCATGATGGCTCTGAGCGGTGGCGCGTTCGGAATCTTCGTGGGCATCGTTGCGTCCCGGTTAGTCACGGCCTACGCCGGTTGGAGCACCCACGTCTCACTCATCTCCGTGCTGCTGGCGTTCCTCACGGCGTCGCTGGTCGGCATCGTCTTCGGAAGCTATCCAGCTCTCAAAGCAGCGCGCCTGCAGCCGATCGACGCGGTCAGGTACGAGTAGCCCCTCGAGACCGATGGTTCGAAACCACGACAAGCGCCGGCGAGGCGCTTCGGGCGATCCCGGTATGATCGCCGGACCATGCCTGAAAGAAACGACCCGACAACCTCTGCCCGTACGCCCGGCCCCGGCACCACCTCGGTCTGGGGGGGTGAAGCCGAACCGGCGCAAGGGGCCGGCACGCAGGTCCCGATCGTCCGGAGCGTGGCGTTCGGCTACCGCGATGTCGCCCAATGGGAGGCGGTCGGGCGCGGCGAGGCGCCGGGCGACATCTACAGCCGGAACACGAATCCGACCGTCCGTGCCTTCGAGCGGAAGATCCAGCAGCTCGAGGGCGCCGAGAGCGCGACGAGCTTCGCCAGCGGGATGGCGGCGATCAGCAACACGCTCTTCACCTTCCTCGCGCCCGGCGATCGGGTGGTGTCGATCCAGGACACCTACGGCGGCACGAACAAGCTCTTCCTGGAGTTCCTGCCCCGCCAGTCGGTCGAGGTCACGCTCTGCCCCACCGACGACGCTGCCGTCGAGGCGGCGGTCGCCGGGGGGTGCAAGGTGCTCTACCTCGAGACCCCGACGAACCCGACGCTGAAGATCCTCGACCTCGCGCGCCTCGTCGAGGCAGGTCGCCGCGTCGGCGCGGTGACGGTCGTGGACAACACGTTCGCCACGCCGATCAACCAGCGTCCGCTGGACCTGGGCGCGGACCTCGTCGTGCACAGCGCGACCAAGTTCCTCGGCGGCCATGCCGACGCCCTCGGCGGGGCGGTCTGCGGCGGGCGCGACCTCGTGGCGCGCATCTACCACTACCGTGAAATCACCGGTGCCGCCCTCGACCCGACCGCGGCCTACCTGCTGCTCCGAGGGATGAAGACCTTGCAGCTCAGGATCGAGCGCCAGGGCCGTTCGGCGCTAGCGATCGCCCGACATCTCGGCGGCCACCCGGCGGTCGCCCGGGTGCACTACCCCGGCCTCGACACCGACCCCGGGCACGCGGTCGCCCGGAAGCAGATGCGAGGCTTCGGCGGCATCGTCAGCTTCGAGTTGATCGGCGGCGTCGAGGCGATGCGCCGGGCCCTCCCCCGGCTCCGCTACGCGCATCGCGCGGCGAACCTCGGGTCGGTCGAGACCGTCGTCGGGCCGCCGTCGACGACGAGCCACGTCGAAGCGACCGCCGAGGAACGCGAGGCGGCCGGGATCCCGGAAGGGTTGGTTCGCTACTCGGCCGGGATCGAGGATCCGGAGGATTTGATCGCCGATCTCGATCAGGCGCTGGGCGGCTGATGTCGGCGGAAGTCGGCGCTCGCCTCTAGTCGGGGCGCTGGACTGGGCATTGCGCCCGGGGGCCGACCGCAACCGCGGCGCCACCCGCGCGTCTTATCGAAGCTGCTGCGTGCCCGGCTCGAATTCGAAGAGCGCCGCCGACACCGCCATCTCGGACGCGTCGACGAAATGCATGAAGACGGGCACGACGCGGCCACCAAACGCGTCGATGCCGGTGTAGTCGCCGAAGAACACCGCCGGATCGCACTCGAACGGGTCCAGGTCGATCGCGTAGTTGGCGAACGTTGCGCCGCCGTCCACGCTTCGCGCCAGCGTCACGCCCGTCGACGTCCCCGCCAGACCGCGCCGATCGTAGAACACGACGTTCACCGACCCGTCCGACGGATCGACGGCCATCCAGGTAAACATCTGTGCCGCGTTGTTGCCCACCGGGTCGTCGTTGACCCGCACCGGATCGGACCACGTCGCGCCGCCGTCGGATGACGACATCACGAAGGCGTCGGGATCGCCATGCCGTTCATCAATCCAGTTCACGTACACTCTGCCTCGCTGCGGACCACCGCTCCGATCGACTCCGGTCACCGGCATGCCGTTGTGCCGGGAGAAGCCGTCGACGTCGATATCCCACCCGCCGGGTGTCTCCTGAATGATCCGATCGTCTCCCCAGGTCCAGCCGCCGTCATCCGATCGGTCGAAGACGAGACCCGATGGCCCGGCCCAGACGAGGTAGACCTCACCCCCCAGCCCGATCGCGGGCACGGCGCCTTCGAGCGTGCCGTCGCTGTCGAGCGTGTCCCCACCGACGTCCGACACGCGAACCGGCGACGTGAACGTGCTCGCCCGGTCCGTCGAGTGGCTGACGAAGATGTGCGAGCGGTCGTCGGGATGAGTGCTGCCGTACACGTCGAACCGGGTCCACGCGATGTAGACCGCGTCACGGTGCGGTGACCCCGACACCCGGTCGACGGCGAGATAGGGCTTGTCCTCGAACGGCGTGATCGCGTTCGCGTGGTCGAGCACCGTCACCGGTGCCGACCAGGAGCGTCCGCCATTGCGCGTCGTCGTCACGAAGATGCCGTTCGACGGCGCCTCCGGCCGCTCCTGGCGAAGGCCCTTGAACGAAATGAATGAGTGATGCGCGGTGCCGTCGTTCGCCATTGCGATCGCATCATCACCGTGCGTCCGGCCGCGCGGGCTCTCGGACCGGCGCGTCCGCCAGGTCACCCCGCCATCGTCGCTCACGTATTCGAAATTCGCCGAACGCCCGGTCTCGGAGTCGGACGCTTTCGACACCGCGATGATCCGATCGGGATCGGTCGGGTCGATCGCGACCGAGACCTCGTTGGGGTTGCGGGCGCCGGCCTCGGTCACGCGCACGACGCGATGCGTCTGCGCCGCCGCCGACTCGCACGCCAGCAGGGTCACGCCGACGATCACGCCGGCCCGGGCGACCTTCCATCGGGTCATGATGGGGTCGATCCTACGCGTTTTCCGCACGGATCGGCCAGCGCGGGCGGAGGTCGGGTGCTGCTATAATCCTGGCCCCGTCTTGTTCGGCGGCCACGTCGGCCGCCCTGGAGGTTGCCCGATGGCTCGTCGAAACACGCTGCGACTCACTGCCGCCCTCTTCCTGCTCGCCCTGCCGATCGCGATCGGCCAGGCCGAGCGCGTCAAGGCCGCGCCGGACGTCCCGACCTACGCGCTGGTCAACGCCCGCATCGTACCGGTGAGTTCTCGGCCGATCCCATCGGGGACGCTCGTCCTCCGCGACGGCAAGATCGCCGCGATCGGCCCGAACGTGGACCCCCCGGGCGACGCCATCGTGATGGACGCTGACGGCTGGACCCTGTATCCGGGATTCGTGGATGCCCACTCGGCGCTCGGCATGCCGGGTCCCCCGACGCTCCCCCAGGACAACGCGGCTCGAGCCCGTGCCATTCAGGCCCGCCAGCGTGCCGGCGAGCCGACGCCTGGCCTGACGCCGCAGCTCGAAGCGGTGTCGTCCTACACCGCCGACCGCGACGCCTTGCAGGCCGCCCGGAACGCCGGTGTCACGGCCGCCGCAATCGTGCCGCCGTTCGGCGTCTTCAAGGGACAGAGCGCCATCGTCACCCTGCGCGACGGACTCCTGACCGATCAGGTCGTGCGCGGCCAGTGGGCACAGCACCTCGGCTTCCAGCGGCTGCGCGGCGAGTACCCCGGCACGCTGATGGGCGCCATGGCGTCGATTCGCCAGCACTACCTCGACGCGCAGTGGTACGACGCGGCGTGGACACGGTATCGCGAGCAGCCGGCCTCGACGGACCGCCCCGCCTACGACGAAGCGCTCCAGGCGCTCCGGAACTCCGCCGGAGGCGACCAGCCGGTCGTCTTCACCGCCTGGACCGAGAACGAGATCCTCCGCGCGCTGAAGCTCGCCGACGAGTTGGGACTCGACATGATCATCAGCGGCGCCGTCGAAGGATGGCGCGCGGCCGACGCGTTGCGCGCCGCCGATCAGCCCGTGCTGGTCTCACTCGATCTCCGGCCGCGCAGCGGCCCGGTCGGCTTCGGCGGGGGCCTCGCCACCAGCCCGATCGACGACCCAACCAGCGAGGATGTTGCCGACGCGGAGGCGAATGCGGGCCGCTTGTACGCGGCGGGCGTCACGGTGGCGTTCACCGGCACCGACCTGGACGACTCCGCTGACTATCTCGACAACTTCCGCGCCGCCGTCGGCGCCGGCCTGTCACGCGACGGCGCACTGCGCGCGCTGACAATCACGCCGGCGGAGATCCTCGGCGTCGACGACGTCCTGGGCTCACTCGAGGTCGGCAAGGCGGCGAACGTCGTCGCCGTCGAAGGTGAGATCTTCGACGCGGAGGCCCGCGTGAAGGCGGTCTGGGTCGACGGCGCCCGCTACGACGCCGACGACGAGGGTGACCGCGGCGGTCGACAGGCCCGCGGTGACGACGCTGACGACGCTGACGACGACGCTGACGAAGAGGCGCCAAGCCGGGCCGAACGCGAACGTCGCGCCCCCTACGGTCCGCTCGGCGGCGAGGTCCCCGTGACGGCGGTCCGCCACGGCACGATCATGACCGCCGTGAACGGCACCATCTCGAACGGCACCGTCCTGATCGAGAACGGCACGATCACCGCCGTCGGCCCCGATGCCCAGGTCGCCATCCCGGCCGGCGCGCGTGAGATCGACGCGACCGGCATGTGGGTGACGCCCGGCCTGCTCGACGCCCACTCGCACATGTCGATCGAGGGAGGCGGCAACGAGGGCGTCAACTCGGTGACGCCGGAGGTCAGAATCATCGATGTCATCAACCACCGCGACGACGCGATCTTCCGGGCACTGGCGGGCGGAGTCACGACGATCAACGTCCTGCATGGCTCGGCGAACGCGATCGGTGGGCAGAACGCGATTCTGAAGATGCGCTGGGGCAAGTCGGCCGACGAGCTGCTGTTCGACGACGTCGCTCGCGGCGTGAAGTTCGCGCTCGGCGAGAATCCCACCCGCGCCAGCCGCCCGGCCACGCCCGGCGTCGATCGGCGGTATCCCGGCACCCGGATGGGCGTCGAGTTCCTCCTCCGGAAGAGCTTCGCCGATGCGCGCGAGTACCAGGCCGAATGGGACGAGTACGAAGAGGCACGGGCACGCGGCGGCGACCCGCTGGCCCCGCGGCGCGATCTGAGGCTCGAAGCGCTGTCCGAGATCGTCTCGGGCGACATCCAGGTGCACGCTCACTCGTACCGCGCCGACGAAATCCTCATGCTGCTCCGGGTGGCGGAGGACTTCGGGTTCCGGATCAAGACGCTGCAGCACGTCCTCGAAGGCTACAAGGTGGCAGACGAGATCGCCGCCCACGGTGCGGGCGCGTCGACGTTTACCGACTTCTGGGGCTACAAGATGGAGGCGTGGGACGCCATCCCCTACAACATGGCGATCATGCACGAGCGCGGCGTGACCGTGTCGGTGAACTCCGACTCGGACGAACGCGTTCGCCGAATGTACATCGAAGCGGCCAAGGCGGTGAAGTACGGCGGCCTGCCCGAACAGGAGGCGCTCCAGATGGTCACCTTGAACGCCGCCAACCACTTCGGCATCGACGATCGCGTCGGCTCGATCGAGGTCGGGAAAGACGGCGATCTCGCCATCTTCACGGCGCATCCGTTCGTGGGGAACACGCGCGTGCAATACACCCTCATCGAGGGCCAGATCTACTTCGACCGCAGCCAGGTCGAAACGACCGAGGACGCCCTGTCGGCGCTCACACCAGAGGCGCCGGCCGGCGGTGGTGAGGGTGGCATTCAGCAGGACGTCGACAGCCCGAATGCCCGGATCGCCGAGTGGACGCCGCCCACCCTGCCTCCCGCCGTCCGCGCCGCGCTGCTGCCGGCGAGCTACGGCGACGTCGCCGAACCGATGTTGACCGACGACACGACGCCGATCGCCATCGTGGGCGGACGGATCCTCACGATGACCGGCGCGCCGATCGAGCGCGGCACGATCGTCGTTCAGGGCGGCCGGATCACCGCCGTCGGTGAGGATGTCCGGGTGCCCGACGATGCGCAGGTCATCGACGCCACGGGCATGACGGTGTCGCCCGGGATGATCAACGCCGGCACGTCGGTCGGCCTCTCCGAAATCGGCGCCGTGAGCGAAACGAACGACACGCGGGAGATCGAGGAGATCAACAGCCACGTGAAGGCCTCGGTGGCGATCCATCCCGACTCCGAGATGATCCCGATCGCGCGCGCCAATGGCGTGACGACCGCGATCGCCGCGCCCGCGGGCGGCCTCATCCAGGGCCAGAGCGCGCTCATCGACATGGCCGGCTGGACCGGACCGGAGGTGGTCGCGCGCAGCCCGCTGGCGATGCACATCGACTTCCCCGAGATCGGCGGCGGCGGCGGCGGTCCCGGCGGCGGCGGCGGTGGACCGCAGACCCAGGAGGCCGTGGACGAGCAACTCGCGACGCTGCGCGACTGGATGCACCGGGCTCGTGCGCACGCCGGCGCGCTGGCCGCTGGCCTGATCGCGCCGACCGAGCAGACCTACACACTGGATGCGCTCGTGCCGGTGGTCATGGGTGAACTGCCGGTCGTTCTCGACACGTCGAGCGAGGACGGCATCAAGGCGGCGCTGGCGTTCCTCGAGGAGTTCCAGCTCACGGGGATCCTGGCCGGGACACGCGACGTCTGGAAGGTGGTCGACGAAATCGCCGAAGCGGGCGTGCCGGTGATCCTGGGCCCAATTCAGGCCCAGCCGGGCGAGGGCGATCCTTACGACTCGATCTTCGTCGCGGCCAAGCTGCTGCACGATGCCGGGGTCCAGTTCGCCTTCCGGACCGGCGGCGCATCCGCCGCGCGCAACCTGCCCGACCACGCCGCGCTCGGTGTCGCCTTCGGCCTGCCCCGCGACGCCGCCTGGCACGCCCTGACGCGCGGCGCGGCCGAGATCTTGGGTGTCGGCGACCTCTACGGCTCGGTCGAGGAAGGCATGATCGCGAACCTGGTCGTCTCGGAAGGCGACCTGCTCGACATCCCGACGCAGGTGAAGCACGTGCTCATCCGCGGCCAGGAAGTCAGCATCGAGACGCACCACACGCGGCTCTGGGAGCAGTATGGCGGGCGGCCCCGGCCGTAGCAGTGAGTCGAGTCTGACCGGCGAGTCGCGCCAAGGCCAAGCGCCGTGGCGCGGCGCGCCGGGCTCAGACAGTCCTCGCACGCCGATGGCATAGAGCCCGTGCCTCGGAGGGACGGTGGGTACGGGCCGTCGGTGCGCTGCGGAACTCGCCGGCGACCGCATCCGCGACGCTTGGCCTGATGGAGGACATTTTCGCGTGAAACACTCGATACGAATCGTTGCGCTCTGCGTCCTCGCCTTCATCGTGGTTGGAGATTTTCCCGCCGAGGCGCAGGAGGCGCGCCGCCGGTGGGAGCGGCTGAACCAGATCCGCCGTGAGAAGTTCGACCAGGTCCTCCCCGAGGCGATGCGGGAGAACCGGATCGACATGTGGATCACGATGATCCGCGAGGCCAACTACGGCACGCTGCACCTCGATTTCGGCCAGGGCTACACCGGCGGCACCGGCTACTACATCTTCACCGACCGGGGCGGCGACCGGATCGAGCGGGCGGCCCTCGGCATCAGCGGCTACCGGATCCGCGAATCGGGCGCCTACGACCTCTTCGAGTCGACCGACCGCCTGGCCGAGTTCGTGCGCGAGCGTGACCCCCAGCGGATCGGGATCAACACGTCACGCGCGATCGGCCCGGTCGACAACCTGACCTACGCCGGCCACCAGCAACTCGTCGAGACCCTGGGCGAGCCGTACGCCTCGCGGCTCGTCTCGGCCGAAAAGCTCGTCTCCGACTTCCGGTCACGCCGCACGACGACCGAGATCGCGGCATTCGCCGAGGCCGGTGAGATCTCCCGCGAGATTGCCGAGCGGGCGTTCTCGAACGAGGTGATCACGCCAGACGTCACGATGCTCGAGGATGTCGCGTGGTGGATGCTCGATCAGCTCCTCGCCCGCGGCCTCGACACGTCGTTCGGCATGCCGTCGGTCTACATCACCGGCCCGGACGGAATCGCCGCCACCTCGAACGAACGGATCATCCGGCGGGGCGACCTGCTGATGATCGACTGGGGCGTCGGCTACCTGAACATGTATACCGACATGAAGCGGATTGCCTACGTCCTCCAGGAAGGCGAATCCGAGGCGCCGGCCAGTTTCCAGCGCGCCTTCGACAGAGGCCGGGAGGCGCGCGCCATCATCACCGAGACGATCCGGCCGGGCATCGCCGCCGCCCAGGCCGAACAGGAGATCTACACCGCCCTGGCCGCGGCCGGGTTCCGGAAGATCGCCTTCAACCAGCCGAGCGACGACCCCGCCGTCACCGATGTCGTCATCGGTTCGCACTCGGTCGGTAACTCCGGCCACGGCATCGGGCCGTCGATCGCCTTCTTCAACCCGGTGCGGATCGAGTACACCTTGCGCCCGACCAACCTGCTGTCGATCGAGCTGTTCGCCTACACGGCCGTCCCCGAATGGGGCAACGCGAAAGTGCGGATCCCGCTGGAAGACGACGCCGTGCTCACCGCTCGCGGCATCGAGTGGCTCTACCCCGCCAACGAGCGGATCCTGCTCATCCGGTAGATCGGCCGGCCGGTCGATTTTCTTCTTGCATCTCACGGCCAGTTTATTTACGATACGGTATAGTAATTCTACAAGAGCGACCAGTCAGGAGACGGCGACCGATGATTCCATCCAGCGAAACCGTGGGCACCGCGGGGCCAGGCCGGCCGCGCGACCCGGGCGTCAACCGGGCCATCCTCAAGGCGGCCCTCCGCCAACTAGCCGAGGACGGCTACTCCCGGATGTCGATGGATGCTGTGGCGAGCGAAGCGGGCGTCACCAAGCCGACGGTGTACCGGCGATGGTCAAGCAAGGCAGACTTGGCCACGGCGGCGCTCGCGGAGCTCCAGGGAGCCGAGCCCATCCCCTCCACGGGCTCGGCCCCCTCCGACCTCAAGAGGATCCTCGGTACCCTCCAGAAGACGCTGTTCCGACCGAACGGCATGGCGATCATCGGCGCCGTCATGGTCGAGGAACGCCACACGCCGGAACTGATCACGCTCTTTCGGGAACGGGTCGTGCACCCGCGCCGCCTGATGCTACGGGAGGTCCTCGAGTCAGCCGAAGCCGAGGGTGCACTGCGCGCGGGAGCCGATCTCGACGCGGCGGTGAACATGCTCATCGGGTCGTTCTACGCCCACTACCTCACCGGCGACAAGATGCCCCGCACCTGGGCCCGCCGGATCGTCGACACGGTCTGGAAGGGGATCGCGAAGCCCGGCCGCCGCCGGGCAGCGACCCGTCGCTGAGGTCCTGTCCTCCCCTCACCAGCTGGCGGCACGCGCCCGCCAAATGGGTGTATGCTGTCGGCCGTACCCGATCCATTTCACGATCGAAGGAGATCGACCATGACCGCGCATGCACGACCTGACAGCGACGGCATCAGCCGGCGTAGCTTCGCCCGACTTCTGGCCGCCGGCGGCTCGGCGGCCCTGCTCGGCCGGACCGGACTTGCCTTCGAGCGACCGGCGCCGCTGCCCCAAACCCCGGCCGCCCCCAACGAGGCGTTCTGGCGCTCGGTGCGCGAGCAGTTCCTGATGCCGACGGACATCAGCGTCATGAACGCGGCGAACCTGTGTCCGTCGTCGCTGCCGGTCATCGAGGCGATGTACGAAAACACGAAAGACATCGACCGGGACGCGTCGTTCCAGAACCGCGGCAAGATGGGCGCCGGCAAGGTCAACACGCGGAAGATTCTGGCGGAGTACCTGCACACGACGCCGGAGCAGATCGTCATCACGCGTAACACGAGCGAGGCCAACAACCTCGTCTCGAGCGGCGTGGTGCTGACGGCGGACGACGAGGTCATCATCTTCAACCAGAACCACCCAAGTAACAACCTCGCCTGGAAGGAGAAGGCGAAGCGCTACGGCTTCACGGTGACCGAACTCGAGGTCGTCAGCCCGCATCCGGGTCCCGACTACTACATCGATCTCGTCCGGCGGTCGATCACGGCGCGCACGAAGCTGCTGGCCATCACCCATCACACCAACACGGTCGGCGACCTCTTCCCCGCGAAGGAGATCTGCCAGGTCGCGCGCGAGCGCGGTGTGTTGTCACTGGTGGACGGCGCGCAGAGCTTCGGGTTGATGGACGTCGACCTCAGCGACATGCAGCCCGACTTCTACACGGGCAGCGCGCACAAGTGGCCGTGCGGGCCGAAGGAAACCGGCGTGCTCTTCGTTAACGAGCGAGCGCACGACGCGATCTGGGGAACCATGTTCAGCGCCGGCCGGGGCGATGTCGGCATCTCCCGAAAGCTCGAAGGCTTCGGCCAGCGCGACGAGCCGGCGATCATCGCGTTCGGCGAGGCGCTCAAGTTCCAGCAGCAGATCGGGATGAAGACGATCCAGGCCCGCTCGCAGGAACTCGCGCAGTCGCTCATGGAGCAGGTCAGTGCGATCGACGGCGTGACGCTCTCGACCAGCCCGGACCCGACGCGCTCGGTGGCGGTCGTCGTCTTCGCGATCGACGGCCTCGACGGGCGCGGCCTCTTCAACGCGCTGTACGACAACGAGAAGATCGGCGTCACCGGTCGCGGCAACGGCCTGCGGATCTCGCCGCACTTCTACAACCTGCACTCGGAAATCGACCGGACCGTCGCGGCGATCAAGCGCTACAAGGCGACCGGCGTCTAAGGCCAGATGGGGCGCCTTGCGCCCCAAGCCCCACGCGGGCGCTGCGCGGGGACCCCGAGTGCCCCGCTCCGCGCCCGCGGAGCGCGCTGTGCGCGCTCTGGTCGCTCGGCGCCGGATCCCAGCTGTCCTAGTCGTGATACTTCAACTCGCCCGCGGCGACTCACAGGCTCAGCCGGTTCTCCGGTAGCGGGAGCGGGCAGGTCGTGAACGGGTTGAACGCGCAGGGCGGATTCACCGCCTTGTTGAAGTCGACGACCGCCTGGCCGTCGACCGGGTGTCGTATGATGGCGTGCGATGCCGATCGACGAGTTCCGCTGCGCCGCGTGCCGTCGCCAGACGAGCGTGCTCGTCATGAACCGCGACCGGATCGGGAAGGTCCGCTGTCGCCACTGCGGCAGCGATCGGCTCGAACGGTCGGACGACGACGCGGACGGTTTGTGACGCGCCTGTCGGATTCATCGCCTCGGGCGCCCGCGCCAGTGCCGCGGACGGCGAGCACGCCGACGCCGGCGGCGCCGACCGCCGCCTCTCGGGTCGTCATCGAGACGATCGCACCCACCGTCGACGGCGGCCGTTATCCGATCAAGCGGATCGCTGGGGATTGCGTCGCAGTCACCGCCGACATCTTCGCCGACGCGCACGACGCGATCGCCGCGGTGGTCAGGCATCGACACGCGGGTGACGCCTCCCGCGGCGCGGCGGCGTGGTCGGAAACCGGCATGCGTCGGCTCCGCAACGATCGCTGGGCCGCCGAATTCACCGTCGACACCCTCGGCACCCACGAATTCATCGTCGGCGCCTGGATCGACGACTTCGCCACGTGGCGCGAGGCCGTCCGCGCGCGTCATGCGACCCATCGAGTCACCGATCGCGATCTTCAGGACGGTGCCGTCGTCGTCCGCGACGCCCTCGCGCGCGCCGACCGAGACGACGCGGTCTGGCTGGACGCGCGGGCGCGCGGGCTGGAGACACCAGGCCCGATCGACGCCCGAGTCGCCGCCGGCCTCGATGATGCGCTGCGGGCCCGCATGGCACGGATCCCGCCCCACCACGGCGTGGCGACCAGCGCGCCGCACCGGGTGCACGTCGAGCGCCCGCGGGCGAGATTCGGGGCGTGGTACGAGATGTTCCCCCGCTCGGCCGGCACCGATGCCACGCGCAGCGCGACGTTCGCCGAAGCCGCGGCACGCCTGCCCGACATCGTGGCCATGGGGTTCGATGTCGTCTATCTGCCGCCGATCCATCCGATCGGCACGACCGATCGGAAGGGGCGCGGCGGCCATCGCCCGGCCGCGGCCGGTGACCCGGGCAGTCCGTGGGCCATCGGCGGACCGGCCGGCGGACACTTCGCCATCGAACCGGGCCTGGGCACCCTGACGGACTTCGATCGGTTCGTGGCATCCGCGCGCGACCTCGGACTGGAGGTCGC
>CEQE01060072.1_pt1 | contig 23510 bp, 25 predicted proteins | sample 356201 | NCBI WGS metagenome assembly CEQE01 (sample SAMEA2619970, study PRJEB7988) | marine metagenome | biome: marine biome (ENVO:00000447); feature: mesopelagic zone (ENVO:00000213) & marine oxygen minimum zone (ENVO:01000065); material: "saline water (ENVO:00002010), including plankton...
CCATTTCTACCTCGCTTTATACTGGGCGCAAGCCCTGGCCGGGCAGACCGAGGACACAGAGCTTCAGGCGCGTTTTTCAAAACTGGCAAAAGAGCTTGAAGACAACGAGACAAAGATTATTGATGAACTGAACGCGGCCCAGGGTAAGGCTGTTGATATGGGCGGCTATTATGATCCGGACAATGAAAAGACGTCAAAGGCCATGCGCCCCAGCTCTACCTTTAACGAAGCATTGGACGCGCTTGCCTGAGGCTAAAAGGCTAAAACGAGAAGTTTGGCTGGATAAAGGATTGACTGGATGGAAATCCATTCAAATTTATTGTGTCACCCTTCAATGCCTTCCCTTTACCGTTGCATAAAAGGCTTTCAAAAAGAAACAGCTATTCGTTAAATAAAAACCCGATTTTGATTTAGTGACAACACAGTGTCATGTCCGAGTCTTTCTCCTTTGTCATGCCCGAGTGTTTGTATCGGGCATCCAGAATCAAAATGCAGCCTGGATTTTGCTTCGCCCCGCTAAACGTGGCTTCTACCGCATTCCATGCAATAGATGGTTTTAGAATAGATAGAATAAGCAAAATAGTCGAAATTATATTTTTTGTATTGAAGCTCTCCGTAGCAGAGGTGCAACAACTCTCGTTAGACACTTTCAGCATCGGTGGCTTCCAATAGTCGATCTATATCTTTTCTGGAGATATGCTTGTAATATTTATCATTGACCTGTATAGCAGGACCGTCGTTACAGCAGGCCAGACAATGGGCCGTAAACAGGGAATATTTACCGTCTTTTGAGGTCTCTCCCACTTTGATTTTAAGTTTTTCTTCTACATATTCAACCAGCTCTTCACCACCGCATAGGGTACATGCCACATTGGTACATATACGAATGAGCTTTTCACCAACAGGCTTAGTCCTTAGCATTACATAATATTCAGCTACATCTTTTATAAATTGGAAGTTCATTTCAAGGATTTCACAAAGTTCCCATAACACAATATCATCAAGATAACGGTTTTCATCCTGAAGGTAAAACAGGATAGGAAGCAAAGCCGATTGATTATCGGGATAATATTTTAAAATTTTATGAATTTTTTCTTTTTGAACCGTATTAATTTTAGACATAAATCAATTTACCTTGTTAGCTATTTTAGTAGCTACTCACATTGCTTTTTTTAATAGCCTTCTGCCTTTAGCCTATGCACCTTAGTAGTTACCAATTCTATTATTAAATTCATTAGGAAACTTTTGTAAAGCACTTTTAATAACAGATGATGATATTTGCGGCATAGCACAAATTCCTCCCTCTTTCATGGCTTCAATAGTTTTATGGATTTTATTTAAATTTTCACTTTTCCCCTCTCCCTTTTCGATTTGGAGGAGATGGTAAGTCAGCTCTATGGTTCCTTTTTTACAAATATCACATTCGTTTTTACAACTTTCATCCCTAAAAAACTTTGCAAGTTTGCGGGTCATTTTTACTATATCCGTTTGATTCCCCATAACAATAATAGATCCTGTCCCGAGGGATGAGTTAATGTTTTTTAATGAATCAGGATTCATTGCAACATCCAATTCCTTTTCCGCTAAAAAGCCGGAAGACCCGCCTCCCGGGATTACTGCTTTTATTGAATGTTCGTTAGAAGGTCCGCCCGCAAACCGGTCAATAATTTCCCGCAAAGTAAAGCTTCCTATAGGTATTTCATAGACACCCGGTTTTTTTACGTGACCACTGATTGAAAAAAGCATATTCCCCGGGCATTCCTTGCAACCTATAGCTCTATATCGATCCACCCCATTATTAATAATGTAAGGGATATTTGAAACAGTCTCTACATTGTTAATAATGGTAGGACATCCATATAACCCTGCTTCAGCCGGATAAGGCGGCTTTTCCCTTGGTGTGGCAGGCCATCCTTCAAGGGAATTAAGAAGCGCAGTCTCTTCACCGCAAATATAGTTTCCGCCCGTTCTAAAAATAATGATCTGTAGATCATAACCTGTATTATAAATATTTTTTCCAAGCAACTTCTCTGCTTTAGCATCTGCAAGCGATTTTTTTAGAATTTCAGTAGCTTCGGCAAATTCTCCTCTCACGCAAATATAGGCAGTATTAACACCCAGAGCATAAGATGCAATAGCAACTCCCTCGAGCAATAGGTGAGGATTTTTTTCTATAATCAGTCGATCTTTAAAAGAGCCCGGTTCCCCTTCTGAGCAGTTACAACAGAAATAAACGGGTTTATTAATTACTTTTTTGAGAGAATTCCACTTTTCTCCTGTAGAGTACCAGCTTCCTCCTCTCCCTCTGAGCCCCGACGCCTTAATTTCTCCAACAACATCATTTGGCCTATAGCTATCCAAACATTTTAAAAAGCCCTTATAGGCCCCAAATCCAAGAGCGGTTTTAAGTAGCTTTAAATCAGGTAGGTTTATATTTTTTAAAAGATAAGATTCCATAATACTCAAATGATTTACTTAAATTTATACTTAAATAAGTCAATGCAAAGCATTGATATATTTGAAGTTAATAAATAGCAAGTGGCCCAGTCCACAAGGGTGGAAAATTTTCTAAAAAAAGCAAATTCTCATAATGCATCGGAAAATGAGGAAAAGGAAAAATCGTATTTAGATAATTGGGATTTAAAGAAAATGATGGAAGAAACCATTCAGCAAAATTTATTCTATCCTTTCCAGGTTCGGAGCCCAGGTTGTTAGCCATGGTTCTGATTTCTTTTCATCATTAATGATTACAACAGTTTTTACGGTACCCTTGGCAATAGCTGCAGATATGTCATCAAACATTTTTTTATTAGGGTGCGCGGTCAAGATTATCTCAATATTAGAAGATGTACTGAATGTTTCATGTGATTCGAGCTTTATCTTTAAATTGACTCCAACTAACGTTTTTCCTTCAGTTAATATTTTAATCGCTTCCGGAGTAAATGATTCTTTGAAATAATATGGAATGTCCTGTTTTGACCAGACATATAAAATTGCATCCTTCACATCTTGATATTTATTGTATAAATCATCTAAGAACTTGAGTCCTTTCTGGACTGCTTCACAGACACAGTCCATGCGCGGTTCTTCAATAGGAATAAAGTATATTTTAATTTTCTCACTCATATAAATATTCAAAAAAATTATTCATCTATTATACTCATTTCTGCCTGCCTTAAAAGAAAAAATGTTTCTATCAGGCATCCAGAATCAAAACTCGGCCTGGATTCCCGATAAGTGCATTCGGGAATGACAAGACAGGGCATAGCCTATTGACTCTGACCTGTCCCTCAGGACTAGATTTAAACGCTTAAATAAACTCTTCTTTTTCAAAATAACAACCTTTAAAGGGTCAAGTTAATTCTTGACTACATTGAAGTGCGGCTATTAGCTGTCAGCTATCTCCGCTTAAAAATTACTCACTTCGCTCATTCAAGCTATCAAACAACGAATAAAAACCTAATGCCGAACAGTAAGTCTCTGTAAAACAATTATTGGCTATCAAAGTTTTATGATAACATATGCTAAGAAAAGTGTTTGGTGTACGTTAAAATTTACGTGATGTTTATTAACAAGAAAGGAGAAATCATGAAAACGATAGAAGCTATTCATGCACGTCGATCTGTCAAGCATTATGATGCAAGCCACAGTATGACCGCTGAAGAAATGAACGAGATTTTATCTTTAGCTATTCTTTCACCAACTGCCTTTAATATCCAGAACTGGCGTTTTGTTGTAGTGGATGATCCTAACTTGAGGAAGAAAGTCAGGAAGGCATCCTGGGATCAATCACAAGTGACCGATGCATCTTTGTTCGTCATACTTTGCGCAGATTTAAAGGCATGGGAAAAGGAACCCGGGCGTTATTGGGCAAAATCACCAAAGGAAGTTCAGGAATTTATGCTCCCAGCTCTAAATAATTATTATAGAGGCAAGGAGCAGGTGCAGAGAGACGAAGCTATGCGCTCCTGTGGCATTGTCGCACAAACAATTATGCTTGCTGCAAAATCATTGGGGTATGACTCCTGCCCTATGGATGGTTTTGATTTTGAAAAGGTTGCGCACCTGATTAACCTTCCAGATGATCATGTAATTACCATGTTTGTGGCAATTGGAAAAGGCACGAAAGAGGCATGGCCACGGCCAGGGCAACTCAGCCTTAATGATGTGGTCGTCAATAATATGTTTGAGCAATAACATATCAGGGCGCTACACCGGACAGCAATTCCGCTACGCTCCATTGCACCGACAAACCTCGTGCTTAGAATTAGGAAGGAACTAACAGAAATAACTTTGCTGTTAAGTGCTAATTGCTAATTGTTCCTGTCATCTCTTATCTGTCATTTGCTTCAATATCTCCTTGACAACAAAAACAGTATTATCGTATTATGCAATTCCTTTTACCTTTTAACTCTTAGCCTTTAAGTCATGCTAAATCAATACTTAGGCGTTTTAATTATGCTCGTCCTTGCTGCAGGTACTGCGATAGGGATGGTCACATTAACCTCTTTGTTGGGACCAAAGAAATCTTTTCCCGATAAAATGGAACCTTTCGAATGCGGGAAAAAGCCTTTAGTATCACCCCGCCAACGCTTTTCAGTAAAATTTTACCTTACCGCAGTATTGTTTATCCTCTTTGATATTGAAGCAGTATTTCTCTACCCCTGGGCTGTTATTTTTAAAAAACTTGGATGGTTCGGATTTGTTGAAATGCTGTTGTTCATCGTTGTCTTAGGCATCGGTCTTTTATATGTCTGGAGAAAAGGAGCTTTGAAATGGGAATAGAAAAGAATTTAGGAGACAATATTATCCTGACATCGCTTAATGATGTTGTTAATTGGGGAAGAAAATATTCGTTTTTTTTATACCCCTTTATTACTGCTTGCTGTGGGATGGAATTTATGTCGGTTGCAGGGCCTCGTTACGACATAGACCGGTTTGGCGCCGCATTGCCAAGGTTTTCTCCCAGGCAGGCTGATTTGATGATGGTCGTTGGCACTATAAGCCATAAGCAGGCCCCTATTTTAGTAAAAGTTTACAATCAAATGACAGAACCGAAGTGGGTCATGGCGTATGGTGTATGTACCGTCTCTGGTGGGTTTTATGACAACTACGCTACTGTGCAGGGAATTGATACGATTATTCCGGTTGATGTTTACATACCCGGTTGCCCTCCCCGGCCGGAAATGGTTTTGGACGGACTGATTAAATTACAGAATAAAGTTCAAGGCGAAAAATTTTCCGATTACCCAAAAGGGCCGTCCCCGGTTTCTAAAACTGGAGTCTAAAAAATGGAGAAAAACAGTAAAAATATTCAAAAACTGAAAAAAAAATTTGGTGACGCTATCATAGATTCCCACTCTTTTCGCGGGGATGATACTATTATCATAAAAAAACACTCTGTGTTAGACGTCTGCCGTTTTTTAAAAGAAGATAAGGATCTTGATTTTAATTTCATGATGGACTTGACGGCCGTTGACTACCTGAACCAGAAGGATCATGACGAAAGATTTGAAGTGGTCTACCATTTTTATTCTCTTAATCACAATCACCGTATCAGAGTAAAAGCCCCTGTTTCAGAAAAAGATTGCACAATTGATTCTATTGTTGCTTTGTGGATAGGCGCCAACTGGTTCGAGCGGGAAGCATATGATATGTACGGAATTAAGTTTAATGATCACCCTGATTTAAGGAGAATTTTGTTGTACAAAGAATTTGAAGGATATCCTTTAAGAAAAGATTATCCTATTACAAAAAGACAACCTTTGATAGGACCGAAAAACTGAGTTAAACCACTAATTACACTAATTTCATAAATTAATTTATGACTGATTTAACAGAAAATCTGCATTCCGAACACATGGTTCTCAATATGGGACCGTCGCATCCTGCCACTCACGGCACAGTGGAGTTCCTTGTTACGTTAGACGGTGAGACTATTGTAAACATGGATGTAGAAATCGGGTATCTGCATCGCGGATTTGAGAAGCAGTGTGAAAACGGAACCTGGAGCCAGGCTTTTCCTTATACAGACCGGCTGAATTACAATTCAGCAATTTTAAATAACGCGGGCTACGCTCTTGCGGTAGAAAAGCTGCTGGATATCGAAATACCCGATCGATGCAAATATATTCGAGTCATAACTTCCGAACTCGCGCGTATGACAGACCATTATACTAACATAGGAGCTGGAGCTCTTGAATTAGGCGGATTCTCAGCATTCCTTTATTTTGTTGAGGCACGAGAATTACTATGGGATGTACTGGAAAAGGTCTGCGGTGCAAGGTTGACTTCTAACTATGTCAGAATCGGCGGAGTAAAAAATGATTTGCCACCTAATTTCAAAGAAGATATTCAATCCGCATTTATTAAATGCCGCGACCTTTATAAGGATGTTGATCAACTGCTGACAAAAAACAGGATCTTTCTTGACAGAATGCGAGATGTCGGAGGTATCACAACCGACGAAGCTATTGCTTATGGTTTTACCGGCCCCTGCTTAAGAGCATGCGGCGTGGAATATGATGTTCGAAAGGCACACCCTTACTTAATTTATGATCAAGTTGATTTTGAAATCCCTACAGGAACCACGGGAGATAATTTTGATCGTTATCTTGTGAGGATGGAGGAAATCAACCAGAGCATGAGAATAGTGGAACAATGTCTGGATCAAATGCCGAAAGGACCTGTAAATGCTGATGACCCAATAGTCCGGTTGCCGGCAAAAGATCATGTTTATTCAAAAATGGAAGAGCTGATAGATCACTTCATTATAGTGACTGATGGGATTAAACCTCCCAAAGGAGAAGTCTATTTCCCTGTGGAAGGAAGTAATGGAGAATTAGGATTTTACCTGGTTAGTGACGGTGGAGGCAAACCCGTGAAATGCCGTGTCCGACCACCCTGTTTTGCTTTAACTCAGGCTATGCCAAGGTTGTGCATTGGATCATTTCTGGCGGACATTATTCCTACTTTTGATCAAATTAATCTGATCGGAGGAGAATGCGACAGGTAAGAACCAGAGGACGGATGACAGAAGACAGTTGTGAGTAAACAAATAACTAACAACCAATGACAAAAAGCTAACAACTTTTAAAATGCTTTCAAAAAGCGCAATAAAAGACATTTCTAAAGAGACATCAAAATACCCTGAGAAGAAAGCTGCTCTTCTCCCGGCTCTTCATATCGCCCAAAAAGAACAGGGTTGGATTTCCAAAGAGACAATGGAAGAAATCGGCGCAATTTTAGAAATCAAGCCGATTGAAGTAATGGAAGTGGTCTCTTTTTATACCATGTTTAACATGAATCCTGTAGGTAAGTATCACCTGCAGGTTTGCACTAACCTTTCATGTTCTCTTCTCAATAGCAGACATATGGTGAACCACTTGCAAGAAAAACTGGGAATTAAAACAGGGGAAACAACTAAGGATAATAAATTTACATTATCTACTGTAGAGTGCCTTGGAAGTTGTGGAACGGCTCCTATGATGCAAGTCAATGATGAGTTCCATGAAAATTTAACGAAACAAAAAATTGATACCCTTTTAAAAAAGCTGAAATAACAGCTTACGGCTGTCAGGGGGCAGGAATCAGGGATCGGGGGTCAGGGGTCAGTTGTTGGATTAATTTTACAATTTCATGAATGAAAATAGTGTTAATAACAAATAACTAAGCAATGAAACTTTATTTAACAAAAAACTTTAAGATGCGTGACTCTAAAACCCTAAACGTTTATTTAAAAAATGGTGGATATGAGGCGTCTAAGAAAGCTATCAAAAAAATGAAACCTGAAGAAGTCACCGAAGAAATCAAAAAATCGGGACTCCGGGGTAGGGGAGGAGCTGGCTTTCCAACAGGCTTAAAATGGACATTTATGCCTAAAGGAAATGAGAAACCGAAATATATAGGCTGTAATTCCGACGAATCTGAACCGGGAACTTTTAAAGACAGACAAATTATTGAGAACGAGCCGCATCAGTTGATAGAAGGCCTTATGATTGGAGCTTATGCCATGGGAATTAAGGCTTGTTATATTTATATTCGCGGTGAATACACCATGCAGGCTGAAATATTACAAAAAGCAATTGACGAAGCATACAAAGAAAAGTTTCTGGGAAAAAACATTTTTAAGTCTGGTTTTAATTGCGACATCTTTGTTCATCGCGGAGCAGGAGCGTATATTTGCGGCGAGGAAACCGGCTTGATGGAATCGGTAGAAGGGAAAAAAGGACAGCCAAGAAAAAAACCTCCTTTTCCTGCCGGTTATGGATTTTGGGGAAACCCCACAACTATTAATAACGTTGAGACCTTTTGTCATGTCCCTCATATCATAAATAAAGGAGCAGCCTGGTTTAAAAAAATAGGAACCGAGAAAAGCGCCGGCAATACTATTTTCGGTATTAGCGGCCATGTAAAAAAGCCGGGTACTTATGAACTCCCAATGGGTTACAACCTGAAAGATTTGATATTTAAAATAGCCGGTGGAATTAGAAACGATAATGAGTTAAAGGCCGTTATTCCGGGAGGTTCTTCAACAAAAGTTTTACCCGCCAGCATGGTAGACGTAAAAATGGATCACGACTCCTTAATGCAGGCGGGCACTTCTCTTGGAACAGGGGCTGTTATTGTAATGGATAACACTGCATGCATGGTCAGAGTAGGTATTGTCCTGTCTCATTTTTACCGTCATGAAAGTTGCGGACAATGCACAAACTGCAGAGAAGGAACAGCCTGGATGCACCAGATATTATTGGGGATAGAAAACGGTTGCGGAAAAAAGGAAGATATCGATCTTTTACTGGATGTAGCGGGAAACATGGAGGCCAATACAATTTGCGCTCTTTCAGACGCGGCAGCATGGCCAGTACAGGGATTAATTAAACATTTTAGAGGTGAATTCGAAGATCATATTAAATCGGGTAAATGTACTTGTCCTGAAAGTTTTGAAACTTGACGCCCGCGAAACACACGAAAAAAAAAGAAGTAAATATTATTTATCCTGATGAGAGTTACACTATTATCGGGGCTTGCTTTAACAAAAAATGGATAAAGTTCAAAATTTAGATAATAGTATTTTTTTTCGCGTTATTTTGCGTGTTTAGCGGGCCAATTATATGCCAACTTTTACAATAAACGGGAAAGAAGTTAAAACTGAAGCGGGTAAAACCATATTGCAGGCTGCGGTTGCTAATGGAGTGAGAATCCCACACTTCTGCTATCATCCGCATCTTTCAATTGACGGCTGTTGCAGAATGTGCCTGGTAGAAGTGGAAAAAATACCGAAACTCACTATTGCCTGCAATACTCCGGTTACTGAAGGAATGGTAGTTCGCACTGAAACGGAAAAGGTTTTAAAAGCCAGAAAAGGAGTAATGGAATTCCAGTTGATAAACCATCCTCTCGATTGCCCCATTTGCGACCAGGCAGGTGAATGCAGACTCCAGAAGTATACTTTTGAGCATGGTATTACACATAGCCGATTTAGAGAAGAAAAAAGGCCTGGAAGAAAAAGGTTTAAAATAGGACCCCGTGTTGTTTTTGATGAAGAACGTTGCATCCTCTGCCGTCGCTGCGTAAGATTTTGTAGAGAAGTGAGCAAAACCGGTGAGTTAGCCGTTTTTAACCGGGGTGATAAATCAATAATAAATACTTATCCTGGAACATCTCTGGACAACAATTACTCTCTTAATACTGTTGATGCATGTCCCGTTGGAGCACTAACAAATGCTGAATTTCGTTTTAAGGTCAGAGTATGGTTTCTGGAAGAAACTAATGCAGTCTGTCCGGGATGTTCAAACAATTGCAGCATCCGAATCTGTCACCGCCGCGGCAAAGTTTATCGCCTTCTTCCAAGAAAGAATATGGATGTCAACAAAGTCTGGATGTGTGATAATGGACGATTTACTCATAAAGAGATAGACGCAAAAAACCGGTTAACCGTTCCGCTGGTTAAAAAAGGAAACAAACTTGAAGAAGTCTCGTGGGATGAAGCGCTTGAGGCAACAGCAAAGGGAATGCAAAAGATAAAAAATAACGAAATTGGTGCTATCGCTTCACCTCATGCTACTAATGAGGAATTTTATCTTTTCAACAAATTAATAAAAAAAGTTCTTAATAGTAACGATATTGCGTGTGTTGTTCCTTCATGGAAAGCAGATGATATTCTTATCAAAAAAGAAAAAGCCGCGAACCCGCAAGGAGCGAGAGAATTAGGTTTGAAAACAAGCAATACGTCATCAGTTAAAAAAATAATCAAAGGAAATTTAAAAGCGCTATATATTATCGGCAATGATATTTTAGACAATTCTAATGCCAAAGAGGATGTCCTTCAAGCCCTGTCCAAACTTGATTTTCTGGTAGTGCAGGATACGCATAACTCCGACTTGAGTTCCTTAGCTAACGTGGTGCTTCCCTCCGCAACTTTTGCTGAAAAAGAAGGTACATTTACAAATATAAACGGCATCGTACAGAAAACTAACAGGGCTGTCCCCTGCCCTGCCCAGGCAAAGTCGGACCTGGAAATTTTAGGTGGAGTTGCTAAAAAAATGGGGGAACCTTTTGAGACGATAGAACCGGACAAGGTCATGGATGAAATCTCAAAAAATGTTAAGCGTTTTAAAAAGATAAGCTACGAAAAACTGGGAGAAACCGGAATAAAAATATAGAAATATTTTTTTATACAGGATGAACAGGATCGACTGGATTTTTTCTATTATTGTTTTTGAATAGGCAATTTTATGGAAGATTTTTTAATCACTACTGCTAAAGTGCTTTTCATCTTCGGGATCAATATGGGCTTCTTTGCACCTATATTGACCTGGGTAGAGAGAAAACAAAGCGCTGTAATGCAGGACAGGATAGGAGCTAATAGAGCGGATATCCTTGGCTTTTCCGTGTTAGGTCTGCTTCATCCAGTTGCGGACGCCATTAAGATGTTTTCGAAAGAAGATTTCATCCCGGAGGGCGCTAATAAGATAATGCATACGCTGAGCCCGATTATATGTGTTGTTCCAGCATTAATTACCTTCGCTGTTATTCCTTTTGGTGGGGAATACGTTATTGGCGGGAAACATGTCAAGCTCGTCATTGCAGACCTTGATGTGGGGCTCATCTTTATTTTTGCAATATCTTCTCTTGCAACATACGGCACTGTTATTGCCGGCTGGGCATCCAACAACAACTGGTCTTTGCTCGGCTCTCTGAGGGCGAGCGCCCAGATGATCTCATATGAAGTCGCGATGGGGTTTACCCTGGTAGGTGTCTTCATGGTATACGGTTCATTACAGCTAACAGAAATTGGCGCTGCTCAGGAAAATTTTTTTCTTTGGGGAATTTTCCTGCAGCCACTGGGATTTTTTATGTTTTTAGCCTGTGCTATAGCAGAAAACAAACGGGCGCCATTTGATGTGGCGGAAGGTGAATCTGAAATCATTGCTGGATATTTTCTGGAATACAGCGGATTAAAATTCGGGATGTTTTATATGGCGGAGTTTCTGGAAATTGTTACTATTTCCGCGATAGTGACGTCTCTCTTCTTTGGCGCATGGCAAATCCCTTTTATTTCCTCTGCAATGATCCTATCCATCCTCTCATTTTTGAATGAAACATTGGCAAATATAATTCTTATGTTGATCCATATCTCTGTCTTCTGGATCAAGGTATTCTTTTTCATATGGCTTCAAATGACAATACGCTGGACATTGCCGAGATTCAGGTATGACCAAATCATGAATTTAGGCTGGAAAATACTTTTACCATTATCTCTGGCTAATATTTTAATAACGGGAATTGCAATTTTAATTTTGCAGAAAATATTATGATAGTTAATCGTAACATCACAATGACCTGGTGGGAGAGGATTTATCTGCCGGAAATCTTCCGGGGGTTATATGTAACTACTACTCATTTCTTCAGAAATATGATTGGATTTATTCCAGCACTTTTAAGTAAAGATAAAAAAAGAAAAATATTCACGGTCTATTATCCGGATGAAAAAGTAGAATATCCTGCTGCATACAGAGGCCGGCCTGTTCTGGTGCTAAATGAAAATGGAATAGAACGATGCGTGGCTTGCGGACTATGCGAAGTTATTTGTCCGGCTAAATGTATTGAAATTCAACCGGCTGAAACAGAACTGGAAAAAGAAAGGTATCCCGAATCTTTCAGTATTAACATGGCTCGCTGCATTTTCTGCGGGTTCTGTGAAGAAGTCTGCCCGAAAGAAGCCATTGTGATGAGTGATGAATGTGAAATAGCTGATCTGGATAGAAACAATATGTTTTATGAAAAAGACCAGTTACTTATATCGGAAAATAAATTACAAAAACGACTCAATTACATAAAAGAGATTTACGGCAAATGGAATTATTAATATTCTTCATCTTTAGCGGTGTGGCTGTGCTGGCAGCTTTTTTAATGATAATAAGCTGGAACCCGGTTGCAGCTGTTTTAAACATGATCCTGGTCATGTTCTGTCTGGCAGGACTTTTCGTTTTACTGAACGCGCATTTTATCGCAGCCATTCAGATTCTGGTTTATGCAGGTGCTATTATGGTGCTGTTCATGTTTATCATTATGTTGCTGAACCTGCGCGGGAATGAACCCATCTGGAAATCAAGAGACTGGAATATCCTGTTGAGCTTTATTGGATTCTTATTAGCCGTTGGCGCTTTCATAAAACTATCCGGAACATTAAAAGCCAGTGGACTGAATCAAGGAATAAGTGTTGGAGAAGATTTCGGCACCACTGCCCTGGTAGGGAAAATATTGTTTACAGATTATCTGCTCCCTTTTGAAATAGCTTCAATTCTACTCCTGGTCGCTATTGTCGGCGCAGTAATGCTTGCAAAGATTAAAATTGATTAAATGTAGTCATTCTTCATCGAGATGGTTTAACTTTCTCTTTGAAAATTGTTAATTAAAAACATGGTCCCTTTAACTCATTACCTGTTAGTAAGTGCGATTCTATTCTCTCTCGGAGTGGCTGGTGTAATGCTCCGGCGGAATGTCATCATGATTTTTATGTCCATTGAGCTAATGCTTAACGCCGTAAATTTGACTTTTATTGCCTTTTCTAAATTTCTGAATAACCTGGATGGCCATATTTTTGCCTTCATGGTGATGACTGTGGCGGCAGCAGAAGCTGCAGTGGGTCTGGCAATTGTTATCGCAATTTTTAGAAATAAACCCACAGCGAATGTGGATGAGATTAATGTATTGAAAATGTAAAAATGGAAACTATTACTTCTATAAAACCTTTGCTGGCGGTTATTGTGTCTCTGGTTGCGGCCATTCTGATCGTCGTGACTAAAGATAATCCTAATAGAAGGGAATCTTGTTCTATTGGAGCAGCCGTAATAAAATTTTTAATCATTTTTTCTATGGCTCCCGCTATTTTCGCCGGAAAAAAAATTGAACTTCTAATTGTCACTCTCTTACCCGGCTTATCAATCGAATTCAGAGTTGATGCACTGGGGCTGATGTTCGCGTCGACAGCTTCTTTTCTCTGGATCCTGACATCTTTTTATTCTATTGGTTACATGCGCACTCTCAAGGAGCACGCGCAAACAAGGTATTACTGCTGTTTCGCAATCACACTTTCAGCTACCATAGGAGCCGCTTTTGCGGCCAATTTATTTACATTATTTTTGTTCTATGAAATTATTACATTAGTTACCTATCCCCTGGTCGCGCACAAGGAAACGCCTGAGGCTTACGAAGGAAGCGGCAAGTATCTCTGGTATTTAATCGGAACTTCCAAGGTGTTTTTATTACCGGCTGTTATTTTAACTTTCGTTTTTGCCGGCACTCTCGATTTTAAACCAGGTGGAATATTTCCGGGAGAGATCGTAAGTCAGGAGAAAACCGTACTTACGGTAGTTTTTTTCCTCTTTATTTTTGGCTTTGCCAAGGCTGCTGTCATGCCTTTTCACAATTGGCTTCCTTCCGCAATGGTCGCTCCAACACCTGTAAGCGCACTTTTACACGCCGTTGCCGTTGTAAAAGTAGGAGTCTTCTCAATTGTACGAATGATTTACTTCATTTTTGGACCGGAGACCCTGCAGACCCTTGATGTAGGAATAACAACCGCTTATATTGCTTCATTTACAATCATAATATCCTCTGTTATTGCCCTCACTAAAGACAACCTGAAAGCCAGGCTCGCTTATTCCACAATAAGCCAGCTCTCTTATATAGTTTTAGGAATGGCTATGCTGTCAACCAGTGGCATGACCGGAGGGATGATTCACATAACCAATCACGCATTTTCAAAAATCACACTATTCTTTTGTGCCGGAGCTATTTATGTGGCAGCTCATAAAACAAAAATTAGCGAGTTGAACGGAATCGCCAGAAAAATGCCCTGGACAATGGCCGCTTTCTCCATCGGCGCAATGAACATGATTGGCATGCCTCTCTTTGCCGGCTTTATCTCAAAATGGTATCTTGCTTTAGGTTCCATTGAATCTAAACACATCTCGTTGCTCATTGTATTGATTGTCAGCTCTATCCTTAACGCTTGTTATTTTATTCCAATTGTTTATGCGGCATTTTTTAAAGAACTGCCGGAAGGTGAAAGTTTGGAAAAACATGAAGCTCCCATGACCATGGTAGTTCCTCTCACACTTACTGCGATAGGGACTTTACTTCTATTCTTTAATTCTTCAGCTCTGGTTGAGCTGGCGAATATAGTTTTATCTGCTCCAACAGGAGGAAACTAAAATGAAAAAAGAATTGACTATATTTGACAATCCTGAAAATGCAAAAAGAGTCCGCCTAATATTATATGTTTTATGCGCGCTTCTTTTTTTAGGAGATATTTTTGTTCATAAACATGGCCATTTTGGATGGGATGAATGGTTTGGTTTTTTTGCAATCTATGGGTTTGTATGCTGCGTAGGCCTGGTCCTCGCGGCAAAGCACTGGCTACGTACTCTTACAAAAAGAGATGAGGATTACTATGATTAATCTTCCACCGGCACTTATATTTATTTTCGGAGCATTTTTTATCCCCTTTATAAAAGGAAAAGCAAAATCCGCTTTTCTAATACTGTTACCCGTTGTGGGTTTTATAAACCTTCTGTTTTTGCCTGAAGGAATATATTGGACAGTAAATTTCCTGGGCTTTCAATTGGTTTTCGGCAAAATAGACAAACTCAGCATGGTCTGGGGATATATATTTCATATAATCTCCTTCATATCAATAATTTATGCTCTACACGTAAAGAAAGATCTCGATTATTGGGCAACCTTTGTATATGCCGGCAGCGCACTTGGTGTTGTTTTTGCCGGTGACCTTATTTCCCTTTTCTGCTTCTGGGAAATGATGACTATTGGGTCAGTATGTCTTGTTTTAGCTCGCAGAACCAAAGCAGCCTATGAAGCAGCCTTGAGATATTCTGTAATTCATATTGTAGGTGGTTTGTTCCTTCTTGGAGGCATCGTAATACATGCCAATACCACAGGCTCCATAGAGTTTAAATATTTAGGCTTAACCAACCCGGGCACTTATCTTATTTTTCTTGGATTTGGTGTAAATTGCGCCTGGCCAATTCTCCATGCATGGTTACCTGATGCATATCCTGAAGCTACTATAACAGGTACAGTGGTGTTAAGCGCCTTTACCACTAAAACAGCGGTCTATGTTTTGGCAAGAGCTTTTCCGGGAACACCCATTCTGATCGTGATTGGGACTATAATGACAGCATTCCCCATCTTTTATGCCGTTATTGAAAATGACTTAAGGAGGGTCTTATCATACAGCCTGATTAACCAGGTTGGCTTTATGGTTGTTGGTATAGGAATTGGTACTGAAATGTCTATCAATGGTACAGCCGCTCATGCCTTCAGCCATATAATCTATAAGGCTCTGCTTTTTATGTCCATGGGGTCTGTTTTGCATATGACCGGAAAAATCAATGGCACGGATTTGGGAGGATTATATAAAACCATGCCGATAACGGCTGTTTTTTGTATGATCGGTGCTGCATCTATATCCGGGTTTCCTCTATTTAGTGGTTTTATAAGTAAATCGATGGTAATAACTGCAACGGGAGATGGGCATTATACTCTGGTCTGGCTGGTTCTGATGTTCGCTTCCGCTGGTGTATTCCATCATTCAGGCATTAAAATCCCCTATTTTGCTTTTTTTGCTCACGATTCAGGCATTAGAACAAAGGAACCTCCTCTTAATATGATGATTGCAATGGGAATAGCAGCATTTCTCTGTATATTTATTGGAATATTTCCCGGTCCTTTATATAGCATTCTCCCCTATCCTGTTGAATTTGAACCTTACACTGGAGCGCATGTAATGGAAATGCTGCAGATACTTTTCTTTTCTGCATTAGCTTTTACATATCTTATGGTAAACGGCATCTACCCACCAGAGATGAAGGCTATCAACCTTGATGCAGACTGGTTCTACAGAAAAGGAAGCAAGCTTTTCCTTCGCCTGGCACGCAATCCTATAGAAGCTATAGATACATGTTTTGGCCAGTTATATATGAATTTGGTTACAAAACCCGGATTGAAATTAGCGCAGGGTATTTGGAAAATTTTTGATGTTGAAATTATAGATGGTCTGGTAAACCAGGTCGCAATATTTGCCAAGGATTGCGGACAATACGTAAGGCACATACAGACAGGGCATGTTCGAAATTATGCCCTGATGATGGTCATTGGTTTTGTTGTTATTCTGTATTTTTTTATAGGCTGATAATTATAAGTGACTAAAGTTATGGTAAAAAAGTTATAAATTAAAATTATATTCCACTAACTTTAGGCACTTTAGATCACTTTAAACTTTAGCTCATTACTTTGAGAGTATTTACATCTCTTAGATTAAACAGGAACTCAGGTAAGAAAATAAGGTTTTTCAGATCAAATTTATGCTAACTGTAATTACATTTTTACCCCTTGTGGGAATCATTGCCATTCTTTTTTGCAATACAGAGAATGCGGATGCGGTAAAAAAGACAGCCCTGGCTACGGCTTTTCTCAACTTTATCTTCTCTCTCCGCATTTATTTTGGGTTCAATCCCGGAACAGCAGAAATGCAGTTTTCAGAAAAAGCGCCCTGGATTGAAGGTTTTGGGATTAACTATTACGTCGGGGTAGACGGTATTTCCCTCTTTTTAGTATTACTCACTACATTTTTAACAGTCATCTGTATTCTTGCCTCCTGGAACATTACAAAACGACTTAAAGAATATATGATTTCCATGCTGTTTCTTGAAGTAGGAATGGTAGGAGTTTTTATCTCATTAGACCTGTTTCTCTTTTATGTCTTCTGGGAAATCATGCTGATTCCCATGTACTTAATAATCGGCATATGGGGAGGTCCGAGACGAATTTACGCCGCTATAAAGTTTTTCCTCTATACCATGGCCGGCTCTGTTCTTATGCTGGCAGCAATATTAATCCTGGTATATTTGAATTTTAAAGTTAACAAGGAAGTAACCTTCGATCTCATAAAGTTGTACCAGCTTGACATTCCAGTTAGCGCCCAATTATGGCTTTTCCTGGCATTTGGAATAGCCTTTGCCATTAAAGTTCCTATGTTTCCATTTCACACCTGGCTGCCCGACGCTCACGTGGAGGCCCCTACAGCCGGATCGGTTATATTAGCCGGAGTTCTGCTAAAAATGGGAACTTACGGGTTTATCCGATTCTGTCTGCCTCTTTTTCCTTACGCCTCTCATCAGGCGGCCTTTCTAATCTGCTCACTCTCCGTTATTGGAATTATTTACGGCGCTTTAATGGCGCTGGTGCAAAGCGATATTAAAAAACTGGTGGCATACTCTTCAGTCAGCCATCTTGGATTTATTGTTTTGGGAATTTTTGCTTTTAACATGAGCGGAATAAAGGGTGGAGTTATTCAGATGATTAACCACGGACTCTCCACCGGAGCCCTCTTCCTCATGGTAGGAATGATTTATGATCGCCGTCATACCCGCGAAATTTCAGAGTACGGCGGTTTATCACAGCAAATCCCGCTCTACTCCGCCTTCTTTTTGCTCGTCACCCTATCTTCCATGGCGTTGCCAGGACTAAACGGGTTTATCGGGGAGTTTTTGATTTTAGTCGGCGCATTTCAATACAGCAAAGTCTATGCGGGACTGGCTGTGATAGGCGTTATGTTAGGCGCTTCATATCTTCTCTGGACATATCAGAGAATGATTTGCAATGACCTAACCAATCCGGAAAACAAAAAGTTATTAGACCTGGATAGGAGGGAAATAACCATCATGGTGCCGGTGCTCATCTTCATAGTATGGATTGGTATCAATCCAAAACCTTTCTTGAGCAAAATAAACACTTCTGTAGACCATCTTGTCGCGCAAGTTGAAGAAGGAAGACTGAGAGGAAAGATTAATAGGAAAAAACCACAAAAATCATTTTATGAACTTCTTACCGGGAAAGAGGAGAAAAAAGATAACCACTAATTTCGCAAATTTCACTGATTTAATATCTTTTTTTGTTCGTGCGATTTGTGTAATTCGTGGTTTCGTTTAAAACAAGGAATAAATTATGGAAATGATACAAGCGCCGGAGATAAATTTATCAGCTATTTGTCATATATTAACTTTATGTGTGGCAGGTCTGGCAATCCTGGTACTCGACCTCTTTATAAAAGATAAAAAATATATACCCTATGTGGCCCTTGGCGGAGTTATACTGGCAGGTATCTCGTCTATGAATGACTTTGGCGCCGCTGTTTACGCCTTCAACAATACTATTGTCGCGGATAACTTTGCCGCTTTTTTCAATGTGATTTTCTGTATCGGAACCGCGCTCACTATCCTGATCTCCATCAACTACATGGAGCAGGAAGATCTCAACCACAGTGAATATTATGCCCTGCTTCTTTTTGCGACAGCAGGGATGATGTTGATGGCTTTAGCTGCAAACTTGATAACAGTCTTTCTCGGGCTCGAGTTAATGTCCATCTCTCTTTATATCTTAGCCGGGTTTAACCGCGCAAAAGTTGAATCCACAGAATCCGCCTTAAAATATTTTCTATTAGGGGCTTTTGCCACAGGTTTTTTACTTTACGGCATGGCTTTAATCTATGGCGCCACCGGATCAACCAACCTGAATGAAATTGCAGCGGCCATAAAAGGTGACACTTTAAATTCTGCAACCCTGCTCTATTTGGGAGCTGGGTTAATGGTTATCGGGTTAGGATTCAAGGTTGCTTCCGTCCCGTTCCATATGTGGACACCGGATGTCTATGAAGGAGCACCCACTGCCATAACAGCGTTTATGTCCGTTGGCCCAAAAGCCGCCGGATTCGCCGCTTTCTTCCGGGTATTTCTTGTAGGATTGGGCGGAATAACAGATCACTGGGTGTCACTCATCTGGGTTATAGCCGCGTTGACCATGACAGTTGGAAACCTTACCGCTCTTGCGCAGACCAATATTAAAAGGATGCTCGCTTATTCTTCTATCTCCCATGCTGGTTATGTGCTGGTCGCGCTTGTTGCGGCCAATGAAATAGGCTCAGCTGCGGTTCTTTATTATATGTTAGCCTACGCATTTATGAATATCGGAGCGTTTACAGTAGTTATTGTATTAGGAAAAAAAGGAGAAGAAAACCTAAACCTTGAAGACTATTCCGGGTTAGCATCACGTCATCCTTTGCTGGCATTTACCATGGCTGTGTTCATGTTTTCATTAGCCGGCATTCCTCCGCTGGCGGGATTTTTCGGAAAGTTTTATATTTTTAGCGCGGCAATAAAAGCGGGATATGTCGGCCTTACCGTAATCGGCCTGCTTAATTCCGTTGTAGCAGTATTTTACTATCTCAGGGTTACCGTTCTCATCTACATAAAAGACCCCGTGAGAGAATTTCCACCATTATCTATCTCTCCATTCACACTTGCCGCCCTCGTCATAGCTGTTGTTGGCACAATTCAATTAGGAATCTTTCCATCCTGGATTTTAGAAATTGCCCAAAGCTCCAGTTTATTTTAATCTTTTTTTGGCCGCAGATTATCGCAGATTTTTTATGATTTTTTTGGCGTAAGAAGGACAGCCCTTCTCTTGTCATTCTGAGTCCTACGCTTGTCATTCTGAGTGAAGCCAAGAATCTCTTTCTTCCACACCAGAGCTTGTCCTGAGTGGATCGAAGGAATAAACTCCGTGAGACTTTTTATAATAATCCTGCTTATCCTGTAATCCCGTCTATTTTTTTTCTTATGCTGACTGCTTGTCCTGAGCAAAGCCGAAGGGCTGACAGCTAACTCATTTTTTTAAAATATTGACAAAGCGTACGAAATAACGTACCTTTACGGAAAGGAGAATTTTATGACAACATTAACGGCCAGTCAAGCTCGGGCAAAGCTATATAAACTACTTGATGAAGCTGCTTCTTCTCACCAACCTATTCAAATTACAGGTAAAAGATCTAATGCCGTGTTAGTCTCGGAGGATGATTGGCGGGCAATTCAAGAAACGCTTTATTTGCTATCAATTCCCGGATTGAGAGAGTCAATACGTAAAGGCCTGAAAACTCCTCTTGAGAAATGTAGCAAAGAGTTGAAATGGTGAGTTGGGAACTGGTTTATACTAAACAGGCTCAAAAAGATTCCAAGAAACTTTCTGTCTCAGGTCTGCGTCCCCAAGCTGAGAAATTACTAACTATTTTAAGAAAAAATCCATACAAAACACCACCACCTTTTGAAAAGTTAGTTGGTGATCTAAAAGGCGCTTATTCCAGACGAATTAATATTCAACATCGCCTGGTTTATCAAATCATAAAAGAATCAAGAACTGTCAAAATTATTAGCATGTGGTCTCACTATGAAGCAAGTTAGCTGTTCGTTTTACTTTACCACACCCCAAGGGTACTTCCTTCGGGCGCAAGGGCGCCAAGATCGCAGAGAAATTCTTTTAACATGATGAACAGGATTGACTGGATTTTTATACGGAGTAAAAAGGCAAGCCCTTCTCTTGTCATTCTGAGTCCTACGCTTGTCATTCTGAGTGAAGCGAAGAATCTCTTTCTTCCACGCCAGAGCTTGTCCTGAGTGAATCGAAGGAATAAACTCTGTGCCGGGTGGTCTTAATAATATTTTCGCCCAATTTTTTATTTTCGCAACAGCCCATAAAGATGTTACTCTATACCCGTAAAATCTCTTTACTTCATGACTATATTAAAATATCAGCCGGGCTTATAACCCCTTTGCCGCCTTTATTCAGCACATGGGTATAAATCATTGTCGAGGAATAATATTGCAAGTTCTCAAAGTCGGTAAGCAAGAATCCGATGTCTGTCATTCCCCACAGGTTTAGCTAAGTTGTCATTCCCGAATGATGATCTTCCCCCGTTAAAACGGACATCCAAACCTAATGAAGAGGATGTCCAATACCAAGATACACAAAGTCGAGAAGGACCTGGAAATACACACAGGAATTTAAAGCCAAAGCTGTTCAATTAAGTCTGATGGATGGTGTACAGGTTAAAGCTGTCGCAGAAACTCTCGACATTCATCCGTTTATGCTGTCACGATGGCGAAAGGAATATAGAGAAGGAAAAATAGTGGCAGATAAACGAAAAAAAGTGGTCAGCATCAATAAAGAAAAGGCAGAGCTTAATAAGCTCAAAGCACTACAAAAAGAGGTGGCCAGGCTCAAGCAGGAGAACAACCTGCTAAAAAAGTGGCAACGGTTTCTCGCGGAAGAACATCAGAACGATATCGATTCATCCAGAGAAACCGACAAATAGGTATCACTTATCTTTGTAATTGGCTCAATGTGTCTAGAAGCGGTTACTACGATTGGTGCAAACGGAAGGTGTCAGAACGTGATATTGAAGATCAAAACCTTGCAAAGAAGATCGTGGAAATCCATCAACGCAGCCGTGGCGTCTACGGTAGCCCAAGAGTGCATGAAGCATTGAAAGCTGAAGGTTATCGCATTGGGAAGAAACGTGTGGAGCGTCTAATGAGAGATAAATCACTCGAAGGACGTGTGATGAAAGTGACTCGTCGTCAGCCGGGATTTAAGCGTTTTAAGGCATCTGGAGAGAACCTGAGACGATTAGAGCCAAATCCAACAAGACTGAATCAGGTTTGGGTGGGGGATGTCACATATCTGAAGGTTAAAGGGAAATGGCGTTACCTCGCTACTGTGATGGATGTACATAGCCGAAGGATATTGGGTTGGTCACTAGGAAAAGACAGGACGGTTAATTTAACCTTACGAGCACTGCACTACGCACTGAAGGATCGAACGCCTGAGATGGGCATGATCTTTCATACCGATAGGGGGATCGAGTACACCGCCTACCGATTTAGAGATGAGCTGATTAAGTATGGCATGCGCCATAGTGTGAATCGTCCTGGCTTCTGCACAGACAATGCACATATGGAGTCATTCTTTCATAGCTTAAAGGCTGAATTAATACGTGGAAGAGCCTTTAAAAACGAACAGGAATTGCGGTATGCTCTGAACAGTTACATTAATCAGTTCTACAATCATCAGAGGCTGCATTCAGGGATTGGTTATTTGCCACCAGCGGAATTTGAGAAAATAGCAGCATGAAATTTAATCTGTCCGTTTTATCGGGGGAAGATCACCACCAAAAGCGGCGCTCCTATCGTCGCTCTGCTTTTGGAGTCAACTGAGCTTAATCGTTAAATACCGAAACAATTCTCGGAGAGTGAGGAATCAAATCATGAAAGAGTACTATTCCAAATGGTTTATACGTTCAGCCCTGCTGATGATGCTTCCCCTGTTTACGGCCTGCGATATGTATAGTGAGACACAAGCCTTGAAGCAACCAAAGTACGAGGCTGGAAAACATCAAGGGGCAAAATTCTGCGCCACATGCCATCAAGAGATATATACACAGTGGTCTAACAATTCACGCCATGCGGTAGCAACGACCGCCAAATCCTTCCTGGAATTTAAAGAGCAGTTTACGGGTAAGTTTATGTTTAATGCCATGATGGGTGAGGCAATGTGTTATGCCTGTCACGGCAGCAAGGAGGTTAACGAAGGCGTTAATTGCGAGACCTGCCATGGTGTGGCACCACCCAATGCGGACATAATGGAAACACATCAGAAAAAGTTCTCTCCAGGGCGTGCGAAAATGAAAGAATCAGATTTCTGCGCTAAATGTCATGTAATGAAGAACCCTATGTCTGGCGAATACATGATGGCTCTATATAGTGAATGGGAAAATAGCGAAGCCTCTACAAAAGGCATCACCTGCCAGGGGTGTCATATGAAACCGCGCGGTGGCGACCATCGATACCATGGATTTGATACCGCAGTGCGCAAAGAGGGAATTTACGATGGCGACTTGGGTGTCAGTAACGTTACACTTGATTTTCCTCAACTCAATATGACCATAGAAAACCGAGTCACTGGTCATTCCATACCAGCAGGTGGTCCGACACGCACCTTGGCGCTGGAAATATCATGCAAGGATGCAACGGGCAATAAGATATATAAGATCAGTAGTGTCCGGTTAAAATTCAAATAAATTCAACTGTTTATTG
>CEQE01014413.1_pt1 | contig 23406 bp, 18 predicted proteins | sample 356201 | NCBI WGS metagenome assembly CEQE01 (sample SAMEA2619970, study PRJEB7988) | marine metagenome | biome: marine biome (ENVO:00000447); feature: mesopelagic zone (ENVO:00000213) & marine oxygen minimum zone (ENVO:01000065); material: "saline water (ENVO:00002010), including plankton...
AAACATATTTGTCGTTTCCCTTGCGATCATACAATATTCCCATTCCTATCTCATTTCCGAACCCTTGAACGAGAACGCCTCCTTTATAAAAATCGTCACCATTGTTGTCTACTAGGACACCAATCCCAAAATCGTGTCCGCATCCCTGGCCTACACCGAATGTAGAAACATAGTGGTCATTTCCTTTTTCGTCGATTAAAGTTCCGATTGAAAAATGTATGCCTGCCCCCTGAGAATACCTGCCGGATATGTAGAGATCATCACCTGCTTCATCAACAAGGGCTCCAAAGGCATACCAGTAGCTTGCGCCCTGTCCGAAATAGTCGTTTATATAAATATCATTTCCATTCTGGTCATATACCAGGCCTATTCCTCCGGATGATCCAACAGACGTATAGAAAGGTCGCAGTCCATAGCCAAACCCCTGGGCATTACTCTCTGTCGCATTTTCAGGGTCACGGAAATCAGGATATTTCCCTCCTGCGAACATATAATCCGAACCATCGGCTTCAATGATTCCTCCTATCCCTTTAGTAAAGCCAATGCCCTGTGCGTAACGATCGGCCAGGTATCGATCGCTGCCTCCACTCTCTAAGATAAAACCAATGCCAAAAAGACCTAAACCCTGAACAGAGGATTTTCCGGAATATTGATCGTCCCCGTCAAGATCGATCAGAAATCCACTTCCTAAAATGCCGATACCCTGGGATAAATCCCGGGAAGTATAAAGATCATCTCCAGACAGGTCTATCAGAATGCCTGTTCCCAGGATACCACTTCCTTGAGTGAAAGGTTGAGTGGATATGTATTTGTCATTTCCAGAAAGATCCACAAGAATAGAGATAGGATTCTTCCGTGTAGATGATCCCGCATTATTGTAGTAAATGTCGTCTCCCCCCAAATCAATAATAACTGCGCTATTTTCCCGGTAAATAGTTTGACCATGTCCACCGATGATAATCCGTCCAATTTCTGTTTTTTTGTTTAGAATTACATCACCGGAAACGATGTCGGTTTGATCAATATCGGAAACAAAAAGTTTTTCTTTCGATATTTTGAGTTTTTTTAATCGTTCAATAGTATTTGCGTCAAAAGCGTGGAGCATAATCTGGCTGGAATAAAATAATTTTTTGTAATCTACTTTTAAAGCTAATTTTAAAAACCGAAGTAATTCTTTTTCTTCTTCATCGGATATTTCTTTGTCTGTTTCTTCATTGGTTTCCACAGTGGTGGACGGCAAGTAAATTTTTGAGTATAAAAAAAGAAAATCCATTTCCTCTTTGGTTAATTTTGTAAATGCCTCCTGTCTAATGGAGGTGGCCTTTAGAAGGAGTTGCAGCAGGCTACCAAGAAAAGTATCTAAAGATAGCTCCGATGGAAATTTGAATAACTTGTTTGGTGAATAAGACACATCAATTTTTTTTGCCGTAAAATTTAATAGTCCGGAAAAATTTTGGTCAAACGTACTAAAATATTTTTTTAATTGACCTGTTAAATTACGAGTAAGGATAGGGGTATGTAGAGGATGGTTCAGGAGGTAGTTTACTTCTCCTAATCGAAATGGATTATAGTTATTAGGATCAAAACGATAACTTACAATATCAGCGCTTTTCTTTTTAATCAAATCGGCCACTTCATAATAGTTGGATAACATTTGCTGTTGTTTTAAAGTTTTTTCAAGTAACGATTCCTTTGCAGGGATAGTGTTTGCCAGGTTTTTGTACTCTGCCATTGGGACGGCCGCTTTAGGCGTCTTCCCTAAACCCAGCTTAATATTTTTTAAAATTTTATTTCTTAGAATTGTTAAGGTTACGCTTGAACCAGGAGAATGCCGTTGAATTTCCCTTACAAATTCTCCAGAGAGGGAGGTGCCGGGGTGAGGCAAAATTGTTTTTTCATTTAGTTTAAGGATTATATCATCTTTTTTTAGCCCAAATTTTTCGGCTGGAGAGTTTTCAATGACATACTGAATCAAAAGTTGTTTTTCTTCAGTTTGCTTTTTTGTGCCATTTTTGTTGTCTTTTTCGATCAAGCTTACGCCAAGCCAACCTTTTTCAACTTTTCCACGGTTGTAGTCCGGGTTTTTAGAAGGTGGTTCTTTAATTGAAAATATCGAATTATAGTTTAAAGATTTTACATCTATATTTTTATTTGAGGGTAAAACAGTATCAAACCTTTCTTTTAATGAGGTTTTGCAACCTGAAAGAGAAAGTAAAACTATAACTGTAAATATTACAAAAAAAATAAGAGACTTTTTCATGCATTCCAATTTTCAATATTCTCTAAATTATGTCAAATTTTTATGTTCTGGTAAAAGTTTGAAAATTCTTTACAGTATATTAATTAAGATATTATAGTGCAGCATAGCCGCAAGATAACACTAAATGATTTAGGAGAAAAAAGACATAGGAAAATGGGATGCTGCAGGAGTTTCTTTAGGATATCGTATAATGGGCCCACCAGGGATCGAACCTGGGACCTACCGGTTATGAGCCGGTGGCTCTACCATCTGAGCTATAGGCCCAAAAAAATGCCGGCTTAAGCTGATACTGCAAAATTCTATAATCTATCAACTTTCAACAAAACAGCGTAATTTTTTGCTTCGACTCGGATGTCGCAGTTTTCTCAAGGCTTTGGCTTCAATCTGCCGAATTCTTTCCCGTGTAACATCGAAATCCTGACCTACCTCTTCAAGGGTGTGTTCAGAACCTAAACCGATCCCGAATCTCTTTCTAAGCACTTTTTCTTCTCTCGCAGCTAAAGTCGTAAGTATATTTGCTGTTTGATCTTTAAGGCCTAGTTTAACTACTGATGACAAAGGAGAAACAACTTTTTTGTCTTCAATAAAATCTCCAAGATGACTATTTTCTTCCTCTCCTATTGGAGTTTCAAGAGAAATAGGTTCTTTTGCTATTTTTAATACTTTTCTTACTTTATCTATTGGTAGTTCCATTCTTGCTCCTATTTCATCCGCTGTGGGTTCCCTGCCAACCTCTTGAACAAGCTGCCTGGAAGTCCTGATTAGTTTGTTAATTGTTTCTATCATATGAACAGGAATTCTAATTGTTCTTGCCTGATCGGCAATAGCCCTTGTTATGGCTTGGCGAATCCACCATGTAGCGTAAGTACTAAATTTATATCCTCTCTGGTATTCAAACTTATCTACAGCTTTCATCAGACCAATATTTCCTTCCTGAATTAAATCAAGAAATTGGAGTCCCCTGTTTGTGTACTTTTTTGCGATACTGACAACTAACCTTAAATTTGCTTCGGCTAACTCCCTCTTGGAATATTTACTTTTTATTTTGCCGCTGTTAATAGATCGGATCATTTTTTTAAATTCTTTCTGGGAGATTCCAATTGTTTGTTCTATTTTTTTAATTTTGCGCTTTGCGCTTTTCTCTTTTTTCTCTAATGTAATAAACTCTTTTTTTGTTAATTTTCTATTATTTTTCAAAGAGAGATTCTTTTGTATTTTCCAGTTATTTGTAATTTTTTTTATTTCAGATATAGGTAGCCCCAGGTCGTTTTGAATTTCGTCGATAATTAGTTGATGTTCCTGAAAGTATTTAACATGTTTCTTGATTATCTCTACAAATGCATCTATTTGTTCACTGCATAGATTAATTTCATCAATCTTTGCTGCTATTTCTTTCCTGATTTTTTTTTGTTCGGTTTCTAATTTTGATTGGACTTTAGTTGACGGCAATTTCCCAAGTCCCGCATTAATTTTTGATAATTTAGCATTAAGTGGTTTTATCTTTTTTAAGATAGAAATTACGCGCTTATATTCTTGTTTTCCTTTCTTGCCGTTTGCTTCATCAAGGTCATTCCATTTTACGAAATACTGTATTGGAATCTCCTCGTTTTTAATTAAAGGTTCCATAAGGAGTAATTCAATAGTTGTAATTGGGCAGCAAATAACATGATCAACTACTTCCTTTTCTCCTTCTTCTATCCTCTTCGCAATTTCAATTTCTCCTTCACGAGACAAAAGGGGTATGGTCCCCATTTCTCTTAAATAAAGTCTTACAGGATCGTCAATAGTTGAAATGCTGTCACTATCAAGATTACCCTTTACTGTGTCCGATTTTGATAAAGAGGCTTTTTTGCCTTTTGGTCTTGTATTTACAAGTTCTATATCCATTTCACCAAAAAGTACCATAATATCGTCGATTTGATCAGGTGAAACTACATCAGGAGGTAATGCACTATTTACCTGATCATAAGTAAGGTAACCTTTTTCTTTTCCAATAGTAATAAGCTGATTTATCTCTTCCACTTTATTTATTTTTTTCATAATTTATTTTTTGAACTCCCAATAGTATTTGCTGCTTTAAAATTAATATATATTTAACAGACTAAAAAGGTTTAAACCCCCTGTAAGTCTTTTAAGTCTTTATCTAATTTCTGAAACTCAGCAACTTTTTTAGAATTAACTGCTTCGATCCTCTGTTTTATAAGATTTTCAACATCTTTTTGTTTTGCCTTTTTAAAGATTGACTGGATGCAATCCTCCAGTACCTTATCGGGATTATCAAATTCTATGGTTTCCATTAAAAGTTCTGTAACAATTTTTCTGATGTTTTCAATAGGTATTAGTTCCACAAATTCTTGTGGTGATAGCTGTTCTTTGGAAATGTTCATGCCAAAAATAAATTCAATAACCTCTTTTAAAATGCTGTCAGAGAAGTAGTCGGAATCAATCTTTTTCTTTACTTTTTCAATATTTTCAGGATGTAGAATGATTAACCTGACAAGGTTGCGTTCACTCCAGTCAGGAACTTTTTTCTTAATTTTTACTTCTATTTTCGGATCGATTTTAGTTTTTTTTGTTTCACGCTTTTTTTTTAACTGATCTTGAAGAGACTGCTGAGACACCTGGAAAAGCTCAGAAATTTTTCTAATATATTCTGATAGCTCAATACTATTTTTAATTTTTGCCAAATAAGGCAATATAGTACTTAAACCTCTAAGTTTTTCCTCGAGCGAATTTAAATTAACTTTACCGACAATTTTGTTTGCCAGATATTCTATAAATAGTTCTGATTTATTTATCTTTTCACTTAATTGTGCTAATCCAAACCGGTTAATAAAGGTATCCGGATCCGTATTTTCCGGCAAATCAACCGCTTTAACATTCAAACCATATTCCAATAAAATATCAAATCCTCTGGCCGCAGCTTTATGACCTGCCTCATCAGAATCAAAGAGGAGTATGACATTATTTGTATATCGTTTTATCAAGCCCGCATGCTTGGATGTAAGTGCGGTTCCACAAGTAGCAAGTACGTTTTCAAAGCCATGCTGGTAAAGAGATATTAAATCAAAATAGCCCTCAACAATTACTACAAAACCATTTTTTCGGATGCTTTCTTTTGCAATATTAAATCCGAATAAAGTTTCGCTTTTATTATAAATAACAGATTCTGGAGAGTTAATGTATTTGGGAGTTTTTTCATTTTGACTGATGTCCCTGCCACCAAAACCTCGAATTTTGGCGTCAAGACCTATGATAGGAAAAATGATCCTGTCCCTAAAGCGGTCATAGTGTCCTGTTCCAGATTCTTTTAATATAACCAAACCAATTTTTTCTAAATCTTTGAAATCAACATTTTTATTTCTGAAATGTGTTAAAAGAAAATCCCAACCTTTAGCAGCGTAACCAACTTGAAACTTTTTAATGGTGTCAGAAGAGATATTTCGTTTGTGAAGGTAGTCTTGAGCTGATTTTCCGTATCCTTTAAACAGGTTTTGATGAAAATATTCCGCAGCGATCCTGTTCAGCGCATAATATTTTTCTTTTTTGTCAGCTTGAGAGCTGTATAAAGATTTTCCACTACTGCCATCAAACCTTGTGGGAACAGTAATACCATATCTCTTGCCTATCTCTGTTACAGCCTCAGGGAATGAGAAATTATTGAACTTCATTAAAAAAGAAAAAACATTTCCGCCTTCACCGCAACCAAAGCAGTGATAAATTTGCTTTTCTGAGCTTACGCTAAAAGAAGGGGTTTTTTCCGAATGAAAAGGACATAAGCCGAGAAAGTTTTTCCCTGATTTTTTAAGAGGGACATGTTCTTCAATAATTTCAACAATATCAGAAGTTGATCTGATTTGTTCTACTATGCTATTAGAGACAAAACCCGTCAACAGCCAATTACCCCTTATAAGTGTATTAAAAGCCCCTGGAGTTTAGACAGTTATTTACGCGCCGAGATTTCTTTTCTTTTTTAGTTTCATACTTGGTTTAACGTAACGCGGTCATTTTTTGTTTCAGTCAAAACACCGATTTCCTTGCATTGCTTTTTAAAACGCTTTAAAAAAATTTCTAACGACCATGTTCCCTTGCTTTTATTGAGGGATAAAAACTAAGTCCTTCTCTCAATAATTATTTATGCCTGCTCTAAGAAACTGTTTTTATTTATCTAATAAGAATTTATGACGGAAGAAGAAGTTATTAATATGAATGGTGTCAAACACTAAATTCTATTAAATCACCTAAAGGATGTCAAGAATTTTAATTTAAAATTTATAATTATTTTACTGAATCATGTTCATTTTAATTCAATTGCACCCATTTTATCAATAACTTATTTATAGTCAAGAGATTAATTCTGAAGATTTTTTCTCATGAATGCAAAGAGAAGGAAATGAAAATAGAAGATTCACTGTCTCCCGGCTGAATAATTGCTTCTCCCTGTAGCTTATGTGCCCTCCAGCTCTCTCTAAATGCGTGTATTATTATAGCAAAGTTTTTTTTAGGCATTGGGCGGGAGCTCATTTGATTTCGGCCATCCATGGCCTCAACCCTTCGGGTGGCTTTCCTTCGGAAACCGTTCAATTCGGCTTCCCTACCGAATTGTGATTTTCGGCCCTGCCACTCTGTGAAAAAATTGTATTTATAGGTTCCATATACCTCAATTATTCTTGACTCTTTTTCTGATCTTGCCTACACTGAATTTATGAGTACACAATTAGCAATCGCGAAAGCTGGTAAAATTTCTTCTGAAATGAAAGAAGTAGCTGATTCTGAAAAAACTACTCCGGAATCAATTAGAGAAAAAATTGCCGAAGGTAAAGTTGTTATAACAAAAAACATTCAACACGAAATAAAACCCCTCGGAGTAGGAGCAGGCTTAAGTACCAAGGTCAATGCCAATATTGGTTCTTCTATGGATGACGCTAGCCTTGAAAAAGAATTGGAAAAGTTGGATGTGGCTGTCAGGGCGGGGGCTGATGCCATTATGGATTTAAGTACCGGCGGAAATATTAACGCGATAAGAAAGGCAATTATAAGCAAATCAAAGGTACCTATCGGAACTGTTCCTATTTATCAAATCGCCTGTGAAAATGTTCAGAAGGACCGCTCCCTGATGGAGATGACAGGCGAAGATATGTTTGAAATAATTGAGCAGCATGGCAGGGAAGGGGTAGATTTTATTACCGTCCATTGCGGAGTTATTCAAGAATCAGTAAAGCGTTTGGATGATGAAGGCAGGCTATTGGATATAGTTAGCCGTGGCGGTTCGATGCTGGCTAAATGGATGAAATATCATAAAGAAGAAAACCCTCTCTATGTTCAATTCGATAGGCTGCTGGAAATAGCGAGAGAATATGATATGACCCTTAGCTTAGGAGATGGCCTCCGTCCGGGCTGTCTTTCTGATGCAACAGATAGGGCTCAGGTTCAGGAGACGATTATTTTAGGCGAATTAGCTCAGAGGGCAAAAAAGGCAGATGTCCAGGTAATGATTGAAGGTCCGGGACATATGCCGATGGATCAGATTGCAGCGAATATTGTTTTGCAAAAAAGATTGTGTCATGATGCCCCGTTTTATGTGCTTGGACCGCTTGTAACGGATATTGCCCCTGGTTATGACCACATTACATCCGCAATTGGCGGTGCAATCGCGGCTATGGCAGGAGCGGATTTTTTGTGCTATGTAACCCCTTCGGAACACCTGCGACTCCCTGAGCTGAATGATATTAAAGAGGGTGTTATTGCGGCAAAGATTGCCGCACATGCCGCTGACATTGCTAAAAAGATTCCCGGCGCCATGAAAAAGGATAATTATATGGCTGAAATGCGGAAAAAGCTCGATTGGGAAAAACAGTTTTCCACGGCACTTGATCCGGAAAAAGCGAAAATGTTGAAAAAATCTAAACAGACATCGGATGATGACACTTGCACGATGTGCGCCTCACTTTGTTCAATAAAAGTTGGGAATGAGTTGTGAAGATAATTGTTAATGGGAACAAGAGGGATATAGGTGAGGGAGCAAACCTCTTTGATCTTTTTACACAATCCAAACTCGATAACGACAAACAGGGAGTGGCCGTAGCGATAAACAATGATGTGATTTCAACATCAGAATGGAAAAATATAAAACTGAAACAAAATGACCGAATAGAGATTGTCCGGGCCGTCCAGGGAGGATAAAATCCTTTTGACAGGATTAACCGGATGGACAGGATAAATAAAAAACTTCCCTTCTTATACCTTATCACCAACCGAAAGTCATGCCATCCCAAACCTCTTGAAGAAGTAATCTTAGAAGCGTTACATTCAGGTATACGATTTATACAATTACGTGAGAAAGATTTAAATTCGCGTGATTTGCATATCCTTGCGAAAAAAATAAAAACTCTAACCGACAGATACAAAGCATTACTTCTTATAAACGGGAACGTTGACATAGCGTTAGCTGTGGACGCGGATGGAGTACATCTGCCGGAAGCACGTATGCCGGTTGCAGAGGTTAGAAAGCGACTTGGGAATAATAAACTGATAGGGAAATCAATCCATCTTCCCATTTCTTTAAGTGATGACGATTATAACTACATCGATTTTGTTACCCTCAGTCCTGTATATAGTCCAGGTGGAAAAAATTATAAAGCCGAAACAATCGGAGTTTGTAATCTTAAAAAAACCATTTCAGAAATTCCTGTTCCTGTTTATGCACTTGGTGGAATTAAACCAAACCACATTATCGAGTTAAAAAGGGCAGGGGCCTCAGGAATAGCCCTGTCCAGTGGGATAATGCAAGCTGAAAATATAAAGAAAAGAGTGAAAGAGTATTTGAAAGTGTTTTAATTTCAAGCTGTATAGCGGTTAAAGAGGTTTTTAATTTTTTTGACGCTGATTTTTTATGATTAGTATGATTGTCGCTGATTAGAGAAAAAAATATTAAAAAATCATAACAATCAGCGTCTAATTTCTTTAAAAATCTGTGTAATCAAATTATGTTATTAAATTTTAATCTCCGCTTTCACCCGCACAACTTCCCGCGTTAACCCGTAATGCCCTGTGGATTCAATTCTTTTCATGGCCTTATCAAAATGTTCCTTTGCCTCTGTTTTTTTCTCCTCGTAATAACAGACGCGGGCGGATAGGAGATCAAGTTCCGAGAAGCGAAGCCCATATTTCATTTCCCGGATGAGCTCGTCTGCTTTATTCAGCGCTTCCCTTGCTTTTTCTATAGAGCCGTCTTTAGATAAAGTATCAAGATTAAGGTTTGCTTTAAGGAGCAGACCCTCCGCCACATAGAGTCTCATGCCGCACCGCGTTGCAACCTCCATTGCCTCATCCAAATCTTGTTTTGCCTCTTCCCATTCTCCCTGCTGCCGATGGAAGTTAGTGCGGGTTACATGCGCCAATGGGAAATACTTCACGTTCCCCGCCTTGCGCATCCCTTCCACAGCCCTGTCTATGGCTGTACGTGATTCCTCTGTCCGGGCCAGTCTCTCCAAAGCACGGCCAATAGTGAGATAATCAAAGGCAATATCCAAAAGCATGTTGTTTCGGATAGAAATTGTCAGTCCGTATTTTCCCCTGTCCAAAACAACTTCCACATCTTTATTCTCCTTTGCCCTGCTAAGGAGCAGAAAACAGTATAAAGCTCCTCCGTATGAATAAAGCCGGGGTGATTCAGACGGAAATTTTTCATTAATCTTTTCTGCCTTCTGATAAATTTTAAGCGCTTTATCCAGATTACCGAGGTTATACTCTGTATTAGCAAGTTGGAAATAACTAATCTGCTGTAGGTTCATGTCTTTTGACTTATCCGCCCATGTTATCCCTTCCTCAGCCGCCTCTTTTGCTTCAATCAGGTTTCCTGAGGGAATCAAAAGGCCCACAAGATTTTCTGCACCTTGAGAAGCATTTCTCCAAATTTCTTTTTTAACTACTATTTTTATTGCTGCTCTGTACGACCCGACAGCCTCCTCCAGCCTACCGAGAGACATGAGCCATCCAGAGGCTTGTGCAAGGAGCCATGCCTGATCTTCTTCTGAGAGGCCGAATGAAACCGGTTTTTTCCAACCTTTCGGGAAAAAACCGGACATGGCCGTCAGGTCGGACGCAAAGGCGCCAAGTTTAGTAACACTGTAATACTCATTTCCTCTGAGGATGCGATCCTCGTAAACATCTTCTTTTGCTTTTTTATACTCCTCTGCCAGACATCCGTGGATTACGGCCCGGTAGAGCGGCTCTAAGTCTTGTAATGAGTCGGGTTGTTTTTTCTCCGGCAGAGCCTGAAAATATTCAAAGAGAACTTTATGTGCTTCTTTCCATAATTTTTCATCTTCCTCTTTAAAGAGGTTCCCGAAATAGTCGCGGATTAAGGGGTGGGTATCATAAGTTTTTTTATCAAGTCCTTTCTCCGTTTCCAACAGCAGTCCGCTATTTTTAAGATGGGTCAGCATATTGTTCCATTTTCCTTCGCTTAAATTCTTCAGCGGTTTTGCGAAAGATGCTTTATCTAACAGGGCGTCCTTTTCTCCCTCTCCCGTGGGACGATCAAAGAGTCCGAGCATTCGCAGGAAAACCTGTTCCGGTTTATCGTCAGCCCAGGTATCGGCATAAAACTTCATCACCCGCAAGGCGTGTCCGCCTTCCTCATCACTTTTAAAAAGATCGGGGATTTGGTCTCTTTTCCTGATATCTCCCTTGAATTGATTTTTCAGCATCTTTCCGAGCAGCACCAAAGCCAGGGCATGACCTCCGTATTCTTTTGATGTTTTCGTCAGTTCATCCTGAAATTTCTCTACTCCAAGGCTTTCAAGGAGTTCCGCTCCTTCCTGATCGGACAGGAATTCCAGGTTTATCTCCCTATAGTTTTTATCTTTATATCTTTTATCCAGTTCTATCAGCTTTTGGCGTGAGCTTATCAGGACAAGTCCGTTCTTCGGCAGTCCGTTTCTCCCGATATGATCGAGCAGGATTTTTAACCCCATGTCCGAGAACCATCCATGTTGAACCTCCGGCCTATGCTGAAGCGGCTCCACTCCGTCCAGTACAAGAAGGCATTTCCTCTTTTGTATTAACTCAGCAAGTTTTTTTGCCTTCTCTTCATCCGATTTTGGGAGATCCCCTTCATAACCGAAAAAGGGGAGGGCTTTTTCATAAAACTGAGTAGAGTTTGTAGAAGTCTCATGGCTTCCCTGGCTGTAAAAAGACCATCCAAAAAGAATTTCCGCCTCCTTGTATTTTACTTTTGCTAATCTTGTAAGCCATTCATCGGTTATCGCGGATTTGCCTACTCCTCCCGGCGCGATCAGGGAGACGATGGATATTGCCGGGTCATTAAAGAAGTCGTTTAATTGATTTAAATAACTCTCCCGTCCCACAAGTTTAACCGAGGGATTTGGAATGCGGGTTAAGTCATCTTTGAGGGTGAAGGTTGGAGGGGAAATAGGGAGTTGAGGAGAGGGGGAAGGGGAGGTTGGGAGAAGAGGGGGTTGTTTTATTTTTTCTTCATCCTCTTTCCAATATTTAATATACGCTAGTCTAACCCCAAGGCCGCTTACTATTACCCCAAGAAAAGCTGCTGTTGCTAAAAGAATATCAAAAAACAAATCCATAATATTTACCTGATTTTATGACGCGGCGCGTCATGAAAATACATTCTCACGCAGAGCATGGGAACGAGAAGGTCAGTATTCTGTCCTCTGTTTTCTGACTTCTGTCCTCTGTGTTTTTTCACCTGTTACTGCAAATTTATAACTAAAGCCGATTCTATAGTCAAATTAAATATTACTTATAGAAATTTTTGTTCTCAGTTTATTTTTTACCGCAGAGGGTGTGGAAAACGTAGAGAAGAAATTAATCTACTTAAAAGCCTATTTTCTTTTTAGATTTTTTTACCGGTTGCAGTAACTGCTTAATAGCTTCAAATACCATTTTAAATTGGCTATCATATTTTCTTTCCATGTTTTCGATTTTTCTATTAATATCTTTGTAGCTGGATAGCATTTCTCTTAACTTAGTAAAGGTTCTCATGATCTGAATATTGACCATAATCGCTCTTTCACTGTTTAATATGCTTGAAAGCATGGCTACCCCTTCCTGAGTAAAAACACGGGGGTTTATCGAGGAATGTTTTAAAGAAACTAACCGGTCACAATTTGTGACCAGTTCAGCAGTTTCTTCTTTTGAATCTTGTCAAGTCTGCTGTTGACTTTTATTCTAAAAGGTATAAACATAATCTATACTTTTGATAAATAAACATTTCAAAGGCGACGAGGGAATAGAAGCAAAGATTCCTTAAAAGCCGCTTTAAAAATTTGAACAAAGCCCTAAAGACATTTTTAATAAATTTAATATTTTTATTCTCGGTTGGATGTGATTCTCAGGATGTAAAGATAATCAAAGAAACCCGTTTTTTAATGGGGACTTTATTTGATATTACGGTTTCACATCCTGACGTCGAACAGGCAAGGAAAGCAATTGATAAGGCGTTTGATGAAATTCAGCGTATCGAAGGGCTTACAAGCAATTTTAGTTCAAAAAGCGAAATAACGAAAATTAATCAAAACGCGGGTAAACAGGCTTATCCCGTTAGCAAAGAATTATACATATTATTACAAAAGTCCATTCAGTATTCGCAGCATGCAAATGGGACATTTGACCTTACCATTGGCGCGATACAGGACCTCTGGAAATTTGAAGATGAAAAAGGAACAGTACCGGCGCCGGAAACCATAATTCGTCTGCTTCCATTGGTTGACTTTAGGAATATTTCATTAGAAGAAAATGATCAGGTAAGGTTAAAAATTAAGGGGACAAAGCTGGACCTTGGAGCTGTTGCTAAAGGTTATGCAGTCGATAGAGGAATAGATGTACTTAAGAAAAATAATATAGATAATGCCATCTTAAACGGGGGAGGCGATTTAAAGTCTATCGGTGAAAAGAGTCCGGGGGTTCCCTGGAAAATTGGGGTCAGGCACCCCCGTAAACCATCCGGTGTCATTGCTTCTTTAGATGGTAAAAACAATGCTATTGCGACTTCAGGAGATTATCAGAAATATTTTGTTAAAGACGGAATACGGTATCATCATATATTAGATCCGAAAACAGGAACGCAGGCACAAGGGTTGCAAAGTGTAACGATTATAGCGAAAGAGGCTATGTTTGCGGATGCAATGGCAACGGCTGTTTTTGTGATGGGCGCTGAGCAGGGAATGAAATTTGTTGAATCTCAAAACCAATTAGATGGAATAATTATTACTGCAGACGGAAAAAATATAATTTCAAGCAATCTTAAGGGAGAAATAGAGTTTCATGACCATAACTAAAGGTGACAAAATTTTGATCGCTATTGTGCTGGTTGTTAATCTGTTGAGCGTTCCTTTTATCTTTGCTGTGCAGAAAGAGGGGGTCGATGTTATTGTTGAGGCGGATAATAAATTAATCGGAAAATACCCTCTTAAAAAAAATCAACTGATTTCTACCATGGGTCCCTTAGGGATTACTGAGATTGAAATAAAAGACGGGCAGGCCAGGATAGTCCAATCCCCCTGCTTGCACAAAGTATGTATAAAAATGGGATGGATACGACACTCAGGGGAAATTGCCGCATGTGTTCCCAATAAAGTCGTAGTCCGTGTTGCAGGTGAGAACTTACATGGCATGGATGCGGTTGTAGGGTGATTAGCTTTCGGCATTCTGCAATCAGCGGTCAGCAAAAAATAGAATATTGTTTATTTAGCTGAATGCTGTTTGCTGACCGCTTGTGAAGAATATTTTTATGCAAAAAATATGATTGGTACAACTGAAGACATCAGAAGAATAGTCTACATTTCTCTTTTAGTTGCCATGAGTATTGTTCTACATACTTTAGAACAAATGATTCCTCTCCCTTCACCCTGGATAAAACTTGGGATATCAAATATTGCAACCCTTCTGGCATTAGTTCTATTAGGTTTTAAGGAAGCAATAATTGTTACTTTGTTAAGGGTTCTGATCGGTTCAATTCTTTTTGGCACGTTTCTGAGTCCAACTTTTATGCTGAGTCTCATGGGGGGAATATCCAGCGCTATTGTAATGGGATTGCTCTATAAATTTTTCCAGCGATATTTCAGTTTAATTGGCATAAGCCTTTTCGGGGCATATACTCACACCACTATTGTAATAATACTTGTATATTATTTTATAATTCATCATAAAGAACTTTTCTATCTTTTACCTGTATTCCTATTCTTTTCTGCTGTTACAGGAATTATTAACGGCGTTATTGCCAATAAACTGGTAATGAAAGTTGTAGAGGAAAAAGGGTTAGGTATTAATTTACTGCAAAAGGATTTTTATTAAAATATTTTAAATAGCTCACGGATTGCACAGCGCGACAAGTTCCTGCAACGGAAATTATTAACCACGAAGTGCACGAAGATCACGAAGAGAATGTGATGATTATAAAACAAATCTTTTAATGCCTTTGTTTAAGGTCTTTGCATTAAAGTTTATTAATAATCCCACTTTTACATTTGAGAGTTTCATATATGTTGCTATCTGAGCTTCATGAATTTAATTTTAAGCTTCCTCGTGATCTTCGTGTGCTTCGTGGTAATAAATCAATTAAATGCTGATAGCCAAAAAAATGAAATCGTCAAAACAATTTAAACTCCGAAATTTTTTATTTTTGTCATTCATGATCCACCTGATTATTGTTCAGGCAAGTGGTCATTGGTTGATGGACAAGAAAAAGCAAGTGATCCCTATTCAGGTGAAATTTCTTGAGTCGAAAGTGGAAAAAAAAGAGAGTTTTAAAAAGATAGAAGAAGAAATTGTTGATATCCCTAAACCGAAAAAAATGGAAAAACCGACTACCCCGGAAATACTATCAGAATATAACAGCAAAGCTCATGGTAATAAGAGTAAAGCTCAGAAAGGTAAATATAAATCTACAGAAATTCTCTTGCCACAAAAAAAATCAAAACTCAGGAGCATCATCAAAAAGAAAACGGTAAAAAAGAAAAAAATCGAGAAGAAGATTCTTATTACAAAAAAAGCGGCTAAAAAAGAGAAATTAAAAGAAAAAGAAAAAGAAAAAAAACCTATGGTTCTTAAAGGATTATTTAAACAGGAGGAAGATCTAAAAAAAGATGAGAAGGAAAATCAAAATTCTCTGTTTAAAGGATTTGATCCTGAGAAATTCGCGAAACTGGATACGAGAGATAAAGAAGACGAATCAGATACTGAAACAGTTTCTCTTGATTCACAAGAATTTAAATACGCTTCCTATTTTTCAAGTATAAAAAAGCAGATCGAATCAGTCTGGTCTTATCCTGAACAGGCAGCCACTAGAGGCTTGCAGGGTCAACTCCTTTTACAGTTTATACTTGACCGGAGCGGTAAGCTGGTTGACATTTCTTTAGTTCATTCTTCTGAGCACGAAATACTTGATAATGCCGCGCTGGATGCTGTAAAAACCGCCTCTCCATATAATCCGTTTCCGGAAAAAATTCAAAAAAATAAATTAAAGATTATTGCTTCATTCAAATACAAACCTTTTTATACTTCTTATCAGTGATTTTAAATCAGCTTGATGATATGTATATATAGTCATTTTCATCAAAAGCTCTCAATATAAAAAATAACGGCTATAAGTACCGGCATCCAGTGGTATATTTTCAGCCTTTCTAACGTAGAAAGCAGGATTTGCCACATTAACCTGCTAAACCCTATCTTCCCTCTTTTGTAAAGTTCATTGTTCATAGAAACGGAAAAGTAAAAATTGTTAGCGTTATGCTGCAAAATGTTTTTGACTTTTTTCATTTTTTTTTCCTTTATAAAATGGGATTATCAAAATTTCTTTCTAATTTGTTTTCTTCTTACAAAATGTAAAAGCATCACAGGCCAAACAATTAGGTCTTATACAGAGGGTAATGATTTCCATTTAAAGTTAATAATTCTTGAGTGTTGCCGTATAATCGCAAGCTCTGTGCCAGAACTAAAAAGAAGTAAAAACAAAATGGAGTAAGTGTAAGTAATTCAAGGAGTTAAAATTATTTATAGGAGAGGGTTTTGGTTTCCGTTAGAGGTAAGGCGTCAAAATTTCCAACAGACAGAGCTATCTACTTAAAATTTAGAGGCTTGTGGTGTAGGAATTTTGACGACCAAATGGTTTTAGCGGGAATCTCAAAACATTGAAATTCCTAAACATGAACTTGGGCAATTCGTGCCAATTGGAATAGTGGAATTTTGAGACGTACAACTAATGAGGAATAATGACCCATATCTAATGGAGATTAACAAATGAGTACTTACTAAACTATTTTCCAAATATAATCCCTAATCTCCGAAAGTGGAGTACCGGGATGAAAAAACCTTTGCACTCCTGCCAACTTTAGTTCAGGGAGGTCTTTTTCAGGGATGATTCCTCCGCCGATTACTTTGATATCCGACCTGTTTTTCTCATTTAACAATTTAATAACACTCGGAAACCATGTCTTGTGCGCTCCTGACAAAATACTTATACCGATAACAGCAACGCCTTCCTCAATTGCCTGTTCAACAATTTCTTCAGGCGCTTTGCGGAGTCCAGTATAAACTACATCAAAACCGCTATCCTTTAAGAATTTCACGAGAATTTTTACTCCCCTGTCATGCCCGTCCTGTCCTACCTTACTGATAAGGATCTTTTTTTTCTTTTTGATATACTTTCCTTTTTTAGGCCAATAGGGTTCCTTATAAGTACCGTAAACATCTTTCAGGGCGCCGCAAATCTCACCGACCGTGGCATATAATTTAACCGCTTCTATGATAGGAGGCATAATGTTTTCTTTCTTCTCCGCCTTTTTTTTCAAATCATCTAATGTTTTTTCAACTTTCCTGTTTTCTCTTTCTTTTTTTACCTGATTCAGTCTTTCAATCTGACGTTCTTCAATGAGAGAATCAATTTTTAGAGTTTCCACAGGGTATTCCTCATCAGAGAGAAAATCATTAAGGCCTACAATTATCCGTTCCTTTTTATCAACTTCTTTCTGGTAGGCGTAAGCAGCTTCATGTATTTCTTTTTGAGGGAATCCTTTTTTAATTGCTGCTGTCATGCCGCCCATACTGTCCAGTTTCTTAAAATATTTATAAGCCTCTCCCTCCATCTGATCTGTAAGTGACTCCACATAATAGGAACCCCCTAACGGATCGATTGTATTTGCTACCCCGCTTTCATGAGCTATTATCTGTTGGGTTCGTAAGGCGATGGTAACCGCTTTTTCGGTTGGAGTAGCAAAGGTCTCATCCATTGAATCGGTGTGGAGCGATTGTGTACCGCCAAGCACCCCTGCCAAAGCCTGAATAGCTACTCTTACAATATTATTATAAGGCTGCTGAGAAACAAGACTGCACCCCGCTGTCTGAGTATGAAAGCGTAACGCATAAGATTCTGGTTTTTTAGGCTTGTATCTCTTTTTTATTTCTTTTGCCCATATCCTTCTTGCCGCCCTGAACTTTGCTATCTCCTCAAAGAAATCATTATGGGAATTGAAAAAGAAAGAGAGTCGCGGGGCGAATTCATCTATTTTAAGACCTGCTTTGACCACTTCCTCCACGTAAGTCAGTCCGTTGTACAAAGTGAAAGCAAGTTCCTGAACAGCCGTGGAACCTGCTTCTCTAATATGGTACCCGCTTATGCTGATGGGGTGCCATTTCGGCATATGTTTTGAAGAATAAATAATAGTATCGGTAATAAATTTTAGATGCGGCTCCGGTGGATATATCCACTCTTTCTGGGCGATGAATTCTTTTAAAATATCATTCTGAATTGTGCCTCCAAGATTTTTAAGTTTTACACCCTGCTTCATTGCTGTAACAATGTACATGGCGAATAAAACTGCTGCCGGAGCGTTTATAGTCATAGATGTGGTAACTTCTCCTAAAGGAATTCCATCAAAGAGGGTTTCCATATCTTTCAGTGTATCGATGGCAACCCCGCACCACCCGACTTCACCGGCGGATAAGGGTTCATCGGAATCGCATCCCATCAAAGTAGGGAGATCAAAGGCGACACTCAAACCCATCTGCCCATGCTTAAGCAGGTATTTAAACCTTTTATTTGTCTCCTCAGCAGAGGCTAAACCCGCGAACTGTCGCATGGTCCAGAGCTTTCCCCTGTACATGGTAGGGTAAATGCCGCGTGTAAATGGGTATTCTCCCGGCAAACCAATGTCTTTTTTGTAATTGGTTTTTTTTATTTCAGCAGGTGTATACAGCCTTTTAATTTTCTGGTTAGAAAGGTTGGTAAACTTTTTCTTTCTTTTTATTTTTTTATTCATAATGCAATATAGCGCAGAGAACGCATATATCGAGGAAAGTACTGATTGTCATTCCCGCGAAAGCGGGAATCTATTTATTAATCTCAGCGTTCTCTGCGAACTCTGCGGTTAAAATTATTCTTTCAACAATTCTCTTGCAATAATAATTCTCTGTATTTCCGATGTCCCTTCGCCAATTTCACAAATCTTTGCGTCCCTGAAGTACCTTTCCACATTGTATTCTGTTATGTAGCCGTATCCCCCATGTATTTGAACAGCGTTATTTGCGCACATCACAGCGGTTTCTGAAGAAATAAGTTTTGCCATAGAGGCTTCTTTTGTAAATTTTTCTCCTTTTGTTTTCAGGTAAGCGGCCTTTTGCATAAGCAGCCTTGACGCTTCTATTTTTGCGGCCATATCGGACAGCTTCCACTGGATTGCCTGAAACTCTTTGATCAGCTTCCCGAACTGTTCTCTTTCATTAGCGTACTTCAGGCTTGCTTCCAGAGATGCTCTGGCAATTCCTATGGCCAGAGCCGAAATACCGATTCTGCCAGCGTCAAGAATCTCCATGGTCTGGTTAAAGCCTTTATTCACTTCACCTATAAGATTTTCTTCAGGGAGTTTAAGATTATCTATAAAGACTTCTACCGTGTCACTGCCTCGTAAACCTAATTTGTTCAGCTTTTTTCCTATTCTCAGTCCTTCGGTATCTTTTTCAACAATAAAGGCGGACACTCCTTTCGTGCTTTTTGACTCATCTGTTTTTGCCAGAATAACGAAAGTATTCGCGCGGGAACCGTTTGTTGTAAACAGTTTTTGTCCGTTAAGATTCCAGTCGCTGCCGGATTTCTTTGCTGTGGTTTTCATGGAACCCGCGTCGCTTCCGGAGGAAGGTTCCGTAAGTGCCCAGGCCCCCATTTCTTCCCCTTTTATTAGAGGAGGTAAAAATTTATTTTTCTGTTCGTTATTTCCGAAAAGAAAGATATGGTTTGTGCAAAGGGTATGGGCGAGAATGGTCAGGGCGACCGACGCGTCTGCAACGGCAATTTCTTCAATAGCAGCAATGAAATTTAGATAATCAAGTCCTGATCCGCCAAACTCTTCAGGAAACGGCATTCCGAATAACCCCATTTCGGACGTTTTTTGAAGAATATCTTGGGGAATATCTGCTTTAGCATCAATCTCACCTGCAATCGGTTTGATCTCTTTTTCGGCAAACTTTTTTACTGTATCAATGAGGAGCTTTGTTTCTTCCAAGTGATCGAAATCCATAGTTATTTAGTTGTTGGTTTTTAGTTGTTAGTTATTTGATAAAGTATTTTCACTTAACTTAGAATAAATTAAATTGACACTGATTTCCACTGATTAAATCCTCCCTATCAAGGGGAGACGCAGGAAGATGTAACTATTATACGGAATAAACCTGTGTCCAAAAAAAGGTTTTATGAAAGTTCCAGAGAAAGCTGTTGTGAGTTTTCTTTTTTGTCTTTTGATTTCAACCGGGCGCCGAGGCCGAGCAGTCGAACAGGGAGGTTTTTTCTATTCACGCCCTCTTCCAATAACAGTTCGAAACTATCCTGGTTCAGTTCGTTAAATCCATGCTCAACCGTAGTCGATTTGAAATCGGAGAACTTCACTTTTACAAAAAGTGTTTTAATCTCCTGCTCCTTTAGATCTTTTCTTTCAAACCGTTTTAGAAACCTTTTATATAACATGGGGAGTTGTTCTTTGCATTCTTCGTAATTCCGGAGGTCATGGGAAAAGGTTTCTTCTATGCTTAAAGATTTCCTCTCTCTTGACGTAACCACAGGTCGATCATCTTTGCCCCTGCAAATATCGTACAGATGAATCCCAAAACTTCCGAAATGGGAACATAAATCGTTTATTGAGAGCTTCTGCAGGTCTCCGCATCTTTTTAAACCGATTATTGCCATTTTTTCCGCCGTTACTTTCCCTACTCCCAATATCTTTTCAACCGGAAGTTTTTTGATAAAATTATCGACTTTATCCGGTGTGATGACGAACTGCCCGTTCGGTTTTTTCCAATCGCTTGCTACCTTAGCAAGAAACTTATTTGGAGCTATCCCTGCTGAAGCGGTAAGCCCGGTTTCTTTTAAAATAAGTTTGCGAATCTCTGAGGCGATGAGGGTTGCGCTCCCTTTTAAATGATTTGAACCTGTGACATCAAGATAGGCTTCATCAAGAGAAAGGGGTTCCACCATGTTTGTGAACTGGAGAAAAACAGCCCGGATTTTTCTTGATTCTTCAGCGTATTTTTTCATATTCGGATGGACAATAATAAGGTTTGGGCAGAGCTTTTTGGCTCGTGCCGACGATATAGCGGAGTGGACTCCGAATTTACGGGCTTCGTAATTCGCGGCGGAAATCACGCCCCTTGAAGAAGGATCGCCGCCTACTGCCAGAGGGCGGTTACGGAGCGATTTATCATCCCTCATCTCAACGGCAGCGTAAAAACAGTCCATATCAATATGGATGATTTTTTTTACCATGATTTTTTTGACGGGCACTTCATAATTTATGGCGAAGAAATAACTTCCGGGAGGGAACCATCACATTAAAGTTTTCAATTGAGATCCGCTTTAATGTTTGTGGAAAAAGTTTTGTTATCTGTTTTTACGTAGATGATTTTCGGTTCGATAATTTTAGCTTTCTGTTCTTCCATGACAGCGTATGAGGCTATGATAATCCGATCTCCGATGCCGACTTTACGTGCCGCTGCTCCGTTTACGGAAATCGTGCCGCTTCTGGCAGGGGCTTTAATGGCATAGGTCACAAACCGGTTGCCGTTGTCAATGTCATAGATTTGTACCTGCTCAAATTCCAGTATACCGGTTAGTTCCATCAGCTTTTCGTCTATCGCGATGCTTCCTTCGTAGTTAACATCAGCATCGGTCACAATAGCCCTGTGAATTTTCGCGCGAAGCATTATTCTTTGCATTTAGTTCACTCCTTGAGTTTCTATACTATGCATAAGATAGGTTTCAATGAATGTGTCTATGTCACCGTCAAGGATCGCGTCCACTTTCCCCGATTCTATTTTTGTCCTCATATCCTTTACCATACGGTAGGGGTGCAGGACGTATGATCTGATCTGGCTTCCCCAGGCAATCTCTTTTTTTTCACTTTCAATGGCGCTCAATTTTTCTTTCTGTTTTTCCTTTTCAACCTCATATAGCCTGGATTTCAAAACTTTCATAGCCGAGCTTTTATTTTTATGTTGAGATCGCTCATTTTGACAGCTTACAACAATCCCCGTTGGGATATGAGTAATACGAATGGCGGAATCTGTTTTATTAACATGCTGTCCGCCGGCTCCACTTGCCCGATAGGTGTCGACCTTCAATTCTTTTTCATCTATTTCTACATTAATGTTGTCTTCAATCTCAGGGAAAGTATAAACCGATGCAAAGGAAGTATGGCGTCTTTTATTAGAGTCAAAGGGAGAAATTCGAACTAACCGGTGTACCCCTCTTTCTGCTTTCAGATACCCATATACAAAATCACCCTTTATTTCAACAGTTACACTTTTGACGCCAGCTTCTTCACCCGGCTGAAAATCAATAATTGAACTTTTAAAACCTTTTCTTTCACACCACCTTAAATACATCCTCAGCAGCATTTCCGTCCAGTCCTGAGATTCCGTGCCGCCAGCGCCGGGATGTATGGTTAGGAACGCGTTGCCAGCGTCATGCTCCTCTGAAAGCATGGTCTTTATTTCGAACTGGCTGACGTCGTCTAAAATATTTTTTAAGTCGCTTTTTAATTCTTCCAAAGAAGACTTATCGCCTTCATCCAGCATTTCCAGTAGTTCTTTAGTCTCGACAGATTGCTTATTAATTTTACTCCAAGTTTCGGGATAATAAGCAAGGTTTTTTCTTTTCTTCAATATTTCCTGGGCTTTCGAGCTGTCATCCCAGAAATCCGGTGAAGCCATTTCATGTTCAAGTTTTTCTATTTCTCTATTTTTTGTGTCCAGGTCAAAGAAACCCCCGGAGTTTTTCGAGTTTTTTAATGGCTCTTTCTAACTCTCTCTGAATTTCTTCTTTATCTTTCATCCGTTACTCCTACAATTAAATAATAAAACCTAAATTATAGTATATAATTTGTTGACTTGATAGTAAACCTGTTAAAAACCATTATTTTTTTACATATTCCGCAAGGAAGTATATAATATTCCATTATTTTTGTTTAACCCATGTTATGCGTAAAATTTTATTTGTTTTTAGCTGGTAAAAATATTTTTGTAACAGAGACCCTTCGGCAAGCTCAAGGTGGCAGGTTGTGTTCTCATGGTGATATTACAATATGTCATGCTGAACCCTTCGATTAATTCAGGGCAGGTACTGTCGAAGCATTACTACATAGTTCATGTATAACTTGAGTTAAAGTTAAATTCTATCGGGTTCTTATGAGTAAAATTAAAATTGTCCTCCTATCTCTCGGTCTTTTCATGCTATATTTTTTAATAAAAAAGATCGGATTGACGGCAATAACAAGTCAAATAATATCAATGGGCTGGGCGTTTCTGTTTTTAATGTTTTTCCCCATTTTCATCCAGTATATTCTTTTTGCCCTGGCTTGGCAGTATTCTCTCAATGGCAGTATTCCAAGTTTTATCAAAATATTTTTTGCCAGCATCGCGGGGGATTCTGTAAGTTATATTTTACCCGGGACGGTGATAGCAGGCGAACCTTTAAAGGCATTTTATTTAAGACACCATGCAGGCATGCATTCTTCCACTGCTTCCGTAATCATTTCAAAAACAACGCGAGCTATCAGCATGGTTGTGTTTGTAGTTATCAGCCTTCTTGTTTTTCTTTATTTCTATCAGATGCCCGTGTTTGTAGA
>CEQE01141718.1_pt1 | contig 23396 bp, 20 predicted proteins | sample 356201 | NCBI WGS metagenome assembly CEQE01 (sample SAMEA2619970, study PRJEB7988) | marine metagenome | biome: marine biome (ENVO:00000447); feature: mesopelagic zone (ENVO:00000213) & marine oxygen minimum zone (ENVO:01000065); material: "saline water (ENVO:00002010), including plankton...
CCATGGATGGCCAAAGGTAAGAAGCGTAAGCAATACCCCCATTCCATGTCTCGGGTACTTCCAAATACGAATGAAAATCAGGCTGGTAGGTGTTGGCTACTCCTCCAGAGGCCCTCCAACCGGCGGCCCCGGACGCCGCCCACGTCTCCCTTCACCTCTACGCCTCATCTCCCTCCGCCAATCCCCCCGCATAAACAGCATCACCTCTTTCCTCCGCTGCGGCTCCAACTGTTGCATCACCTCCACAAGCGTATCGTGCATAGCCTGCTGCGACGCGTTAGACGCAGCTCGAAGTCTGCTCAGCGCATCCTGCAGATCCTGCTCATCCAGTTCTTCGCTGCGAAGCTGCTTGGTAGCTTCCCCCTGAGCATCGGCCAATTCGCGCTGCAATGACGCAGCTCGTCGCTGGTGTTTCCTAAGCACGGGCCTGAGATGCTGTCGTTCCTCTTCGGGCAGACCCCTCAGAACCCAGCCCATGTGCGGCGGGAACGCTCCCGGGTAGGGCCGTTCGCCAAAGAAACGACCGAGAAAGGCACCCAGCAGCAGTAGGTTCACCGCCAACGAGCATGCCAGCAATATACCTATCCAACGACTTCGCCCGTTGCTCATGGCTCGATCTCCACGCTCGGCGTCGCTACGTCAACTGTGACGATTCCAGTTATATAGATCTCCTCCTCCCAACTCTCCCAGTCATCGCTGCCGGCATAGCCGACACTGCCGGCGCCGAGGAGGAAACCAACGGCAACAGGCAGCGTGACGGCAACAGCCGGTCGCCACAGCCAGGCCAGATGACGGCTCGACGCGGGGAACAGCCACGCGAGCAGTGCGTCGATCAGTTCACCTTGAGCCGGCTTAGCCAGAGATGCCAATATGGCACCATGCAGGGCCTTGCTCGGCGCATCGATTTCTGACGAGTCCAGTAGCCTGTCCAGCTCCGTTGCAGCGGTCAGGGGAGTCTCGGTCTGCGGGTTGGCGGCGATGAATTGCAGCATTTCTTCCCGCTCGCCATCTGGCCACCTCGATGGTTCGTTGCCATACGCTTCCAGGATGGCGGTGAATCGTTGCATGTCGAATCCGTGTGCCATAGTCAGTCCTCGTCCGACTGCGCAGATAAGCCAATGAGTTTCTTGCGCAGCGTTCTCCTGCCCCTCGCCATCAATGATTCCAGTGCATCCACACTCACGCCGATCACTTCGGCCGCAGCCCGGTTACTGAATCCCTGGTAGTGACATAGAATGATGGCGCTCTTCTGTCGCTCCGGCAGTTGCGTCACCGCGGCTGTTACTGCCGTACTCATGTCTGCGGCAGTCAGGTGATCATCGGGTTTGTCGTTGGATGCCAGAAGCTCTGTTGCCCCACTGTGCAATGTCGATCGGTCTCGACGATGATAATCGATGCACAGATGGTGAGTGATGGAGTGCAACCAAGTCGTCAGCTTGCCGTGACCTGGTTGCCACTGGCGCGCGTTTTTCCAGACTCTCAGAAAGGTCTCTTGGACCACGTCTTCAGCATCGTGACCGTTGCCCAGCATGCGAACTGCAAACCTGTTGAGGGGCGTGAGATAACGGTCCAACAGTTCCCGAAACGCGCCCTCATCACTTTGTTGGATCTTCAGCATCAGCTCTGCATCATCGGTCTCGGAGTGAATACGGATGGATGGCCGCGATGTAAATGGTTCCGTTCCTCTATCAGCCACCTGATTGCCCACTGGCGAATACAAAAACCATTGTCCCAACAGGGCTGCTTTCAAGGCGGACCGGGACGTCTCGGTTGCGGATCCATCAGTTCCGGCGGAGTAAGATATCCGTCACCGTCCTTGTCCATATTGGCGAATCTGTCCTGGCGCATCTCTTCTGCCGTTACGCGCTTGTCCCCATTGCTGTCCAGACTGGCAAACTGCTTCTCGATGCGCTCTTCCAACTGACGGCGCTGGAACTTCTGCATCTCCTTGAGGGTCAGTTCGCCATCGTCGTTGTCATCCATCTTGCTGAACTGGTTCTCTTTCGGTTGTTTGAATTCCTCCAGGCTGATACGCCGGTCGCCGTCGCTGTCCAGGCGCTGCATCAGGGCACGCATACGTTCCTGCCGCATCCCCATCCTTCGGCCCATGCGATAGCCTTCGCGGGCGCTCATCCGTGGCCTGTGCTGCCTCTCTCCTGGCCTGGCCTCACCAGCCTCTCCAGGCCGGACCGCCTTGCCCTCGGAGGGTTCTTCGGCACTCAGGGCGAGGGGTGCCGCAAGGAAGGAGACGGTTGCGAGCAACGTGTAGAAGCGGGTTGTAAGCGGTCTTTTCATGATAGAAGTTCCTCTTCTTGAATCCGTTGGTTATTGTACGCGATTGTCGTCCAAATCCGTCGCAGCCGAGCGTGCGCCTCGACCGTCCACTGGGCCGGCGAGGGGATCCATATTCACGTCTTGGCCGCTACTCCAGTGTTATAAACAGGCACTGACGCGGCTCATCACCCACGGCTTTGCTCTTGTGTCCTTGACCGGTGGTATCTTCGGCCAGCAGGATCTCACCGCCCCCCAGAATTCGCTTGTCGCCGCTGCCGGTCTCCAACTCCACCCGGCCCGTTAGATTGACCACGTACTGTCGACGCGGCGCAGGATGAAAATCGAGGTCGTAATCCGCTCCGGTCTGCCTGAAGATAACGCTCCTGGTAGCGACCGGTTCAGACAGGAGACCTGCTGCCCCCGTCGATTGCAGCTCGACCTCGACATCTTCGAAGTGAGATTGACCGTCGTCGCCAGTGTAGATTCGTGTGACTTGCATAGCTAAGAGTCTCCAGTGATCGTTTGGGGATCATCTACTATCACGATGAGGATTGGTAGTTTATTGGAGTTTTTCACAAGTGACCCCACAGAATCGCTGTTTTGCGATAAAATATAAGGACTCACGCACGGAGCGATCAGCGTGTCTTTACCGCAAGAACATATCCCGGAACGTCGTAGATACAGAGTACATGTCTTAGGCGACCTGTTGGGAGAAACCATGGCCGAACAGTACGGTCAGGACTTTGTAGACAAGATAGAAGAGATCAGAGGATATGCCAAACAGGGCCGGCTGAATCCGGGTGGCCACACCAAGCAACTGCTGTCAGTCCTCAAGAACCTTCGTGATGAAGATCTCGCTTCCGTGGCAAGGGCGTTCGATCAGTTTCTGAATCTGGCCAATATCGCCGACGATGTGGAAACCACCACGCGGGAAGGTCAGTTGATATCCGAATCGTCCTATCTGCCCTCTTTGTTCGAGAAGCTGGCGCGGCAAGGAAAATCGAAGGAGGAGATCGTCAGCACCGTTCTCAATTTGCACTGTGAACTGGTCCTGACTGCCAATCCTACCGAGATCACCAGCAGAACACTGATTCAGAAGTATGATCGGATTGCCAGTTTGCTCGAACACGTAGATGAAACATCGTTCGACGCGCTGGAACGTGCAGAATTGAAACGCCTGGTTGCCGAGGTCTGGTACACCGATCAGGATCGAAGCGAGCTGCCGGTACCACAGGACGAGGCCAAGTGGGGTTTCGCGATCATCGAGCACTCGTTCTGGCATGCTCTACCGAAAGTATGGCGAGGCCTGGATGGTCAGTTGCGTGAGCATGCCGATCAGTCCCTGCCGATCGATTTTACCCCCATAAAGATCCTGTCCTGGATGGGCGGAGATCGAGTGAGTAATCCAAACGTAACCGCGACAGTGACCCGTGACGTACTGCGCCTGGCCCGCTGGATGTCGGCTGATCTCTTTCATAGGGACGTAGAACAGCTGTTGTCCCATCTTTCCATGTCGCGCTGCAGCGAAAAGATGGCAGAGATGGTGGGAGAGCCATCGTCAGAGCCCTATCGGGTCCTGTTGAGAGCGCTGCGAGAGAGATTGGCGAGCACCCTATCGTGGACGTCAGCGGCGAACCAGCCCTTCACTGACGATGTCATCCTGGAGGATAGAGATCTCTTTGAGCCACTCCACGCGTGTTACGAATCGTTGCACGATTGCGGTATGGGGATTATCGCCGATGGACTACTCAAGGACACGCTGATCAGAGTTGCCTGCTTTGGCGTCAACTTGGTGGATATCGATATCCGGCAGAGCTCGCACAGACATACTCGCTTGTTGGATGAACTGACCCAGTATCTGGAACTGGGCAGTTACATCGTCTGGTCGGAAAGTGAAAGACAATCCTTTCTGCTGACCGAATTGCAGAACAGACGCCCGCTCATTCCGTCGCAGTGGCAGCCCACCGAGGAGTCGCTCGAAGTGTTGCGTACCTTCTATCTGCTGGCCGAGGTGAAAGCTGCCGGAGTGGCCAACTACATCATATCCCTAACGCGGAACCCATCCGATGTACTGGCGGTAATCCTCCTGCTTCGAACATGTGGTGTGGAGCAACGTCTGCAGGTCGTGCCTTTGTTCGAAACCATGCAAGATCTGGAGAACGCTTCCTGGACGCTGGAGCGACTCTTTCATATCCCCTGGTATTTCCAATATATAGAAGGTCGGCAGCAACTCATGATCGGCTATTCCGACTCCGCCAAAGATGCCGGCCAGATGGCGGCTGCCTGGTTGCAGTATCGTGCCCAGGAGGAGCTGGTAGATAGATGCAACAAAGCCGGCGTTCAGTTGACGCTGTATCACGGCAGAGGCGGATCCATGGCCAGAGGAGGTGGATCGGCGCACCAGGCCATTCTTTCGCAGCCGCCGGGGTCGGTCAACGGCGGTATGCGCGTGACCGAGCAGGCGGAGATGATTCGATCGAAATATGGCTCGCCGACCTTGGCGTTCATGAATCTGGATCTGGTGATCAGTGCCACCATCGAAGCGACGCTGCTGCCGTCAACGGGGGCGAGAGAGGAGTGGCGACGCACGATGGATCAACTGGCAGATACGGCGCGCAGTGAATACGACCGCATCGTGCAGGACAATGTGGACTTTGCTGACTACTTTGATCAGGGGACGCCGGCAAAAGAATTGTCCAAACTGGCATTTGGCGCCAGCCACGTGCAAGCCGATGACGATGCTGACGGGCAGGTGAAGAACAGCATTGAGGATCTGCCGGCAATAGCCTGGAATCTTGCCTGGACACAAAAGAGGCTGCTGTTGCCTGCCTGGCTCGGAACAGATATAGCGCTCGGCGAATTCAAGAAGCTGGGCAAGCTGGGTCTGTTGCAGGAGATGATGGATGAGTGGCCCTTCTTCAAGACGCAGATCAACATGCTGGAGCGAGTCCTGGCCAAATCGGACGTCAAGATCTCATCCTACTATGACGAGGTGCTGGTGGATGAGAAGCTGCACTATCTTGGTGATCTTTTTGGCGAGAAACTGGTACAGCTCATCCGACTGATCAATGAATTAAAACGGCAGAGAACACTACTCGAGTCTGAGCAGGAGACCAGTGCGACCCTGGCAATGCAGAACCGCGCGACGGATCCATTGCAGTTCCTGCAGGTGGAGTTAGTGTCCCGCAGCCGCAATCAGAAGCAGGAGAGTAGTGCCCGCCTGGACGAGGCCCTTCTGGAAACCATCGTTGGCATCGCGGCGAGTCTGCGCAACACCGGGTAGAGCCCAATACCGACAGCACTCCGGGTTCAGGCGGACAGTCGCGTTACCTCCCTACCGGTGTACAGTGCTTGCGGACGCATGAGTCGATTGTCCAGTCGCGATTCCATGAAGTGAGCCAGGTATCCGACCGTTCGAGACATGGCGAAAAGGCTGGTGAAGAACCTGGGGGGGATTCCCAGCGCATGGAACACGAGACCCTTGTAGTAGTCTACATTCGCCCATAGATCCTTCTGCTGTTTTTGCATTTCGTGCCGAAACTCCGCTTCGATCGCCTCGAGGGTCCGGAGCAACAGGTCGAACTGCGGATCCGCGTTCAGTTTCTCCGCCATGGGTTTCAGAATTCGCGCACGTGGGTCAGCGGTGCGGTATTCTCGATGTCCCATACCCATGATCTTTCGTCCTTCCTGCAGCGATTGCTGTACAAAGGCACTGGCTGCCTCGGGGCTGCCCACATCCATTGCCATCTCCAGAGCCGCTTGATCGGCCCCGCCATGCAACCTGCCGTACAGCGTGCCGATGGCTGCGGAAATGACGCATTCCACCGGAGACAGCGTGCTGGCGGTCACTCGGCCGGCGAAAGTTCCCGCATTGAAACTGTGCTCCATTTGCAGGATCTGCGTGACATCCAGAATCGCCACCTGTTCTTGCGATGCTTGCTTGCGATTGAAAAGGTTGAGGAAATTGCCGTGATAGCTCAGCGACGGATCTGTATCGGGAAAGGGATTGCCCTCGATCAGTTGATGAAAGGCGGCGATCAGCAAGGGCAGCTTTGCGATGATGACCAGTCCTTTTAGGACATCGTCGTTCATCAAAGGCACCGGAAGATCTGTAAGGGGAGACGAGTCCAACAGAGGCACCAGGGATTGCAGCATCACCATCGGATGCGTCTGGGCGGAGATCCTTGTGAGGAGAGCCCGTTCATAGTCCGTCAAAAGCATGTGCGCCACCAGGAAACGGGCCAACTGCTCCTCCTGATCCTGATCAGGAAACCGGTCAAACAGGACCAGCCAGATGACCCGTTCATAGGGCAACTTCACCAGCTCCTCTATGGGATAGCCCCGATAGGTAAGCCTGCCTATTTCGCCTTCAACATTTGAAATTCTCGTCTCGTCCACCACCACGCCCTGTAGGCCCTTCGAATAAGTCTGATTCATGATTCCTCCTGTGCTGGTTGATCTGTGGTCTGCAATCCTATTATTGACTCATGACACTGAATAAGTAAAATTAATGATATTTATGTATATATTAGTATAGTTAATGTCTTATCAGGGCTGTATGCAGTGGAGCTGAATAACTACGAAGTAAAGGTCTTCAAGACCATTATTGACGCCAACGGTTTTCAGAAGGCGAGCGAAGTTCTGTACGTCACGCAATCGGCAGTCAGTCAGTCCCTCTCCAATCTGGAAAGCAAGCTGGGTCAGCCGCTCATCATTCGCAAGAACCCGTTACGGCTTACGGAAGCAGGCAAGCGACTGATGAAATACGCTCACAATGTGCTCAGCACAGAAAGGGAGATGCTGGCGGAGCTGGAGAACATCAAGAAGGGAATCGACGTCACCCTCTCCATCGCCATCAACAGTACCGTCAATCGCTATTATGCTTCCTCACTGTTGCTGACATTCTGCCAACAGCATCCTTCTGCCAGATTGAGTGTCGATGTCTTTCCCAGTCGGGAGATCATCTATGTGGTTCTGCAGGGAAAGAGAGAACTGGGCTTTGGTCCGTTCCAGAAGCAGATGGCGGCGTTCGAAACCGTGCCGCTGTTCGAAACGAAGAGCCATCTTGTGGTCAGCAAGAACCATCCGCAGTATTTGCAGCTTCTGAAGACTCCGCAGAAAGCATTTCGCAAGATCCCGCTGCTGACCTCCTTTCTGGACCAGTCCGAGCTGCGCCCATCGGCCGAGAAGATCCGCGATTATTTCGCTACGGTCTGGGAAGTCAACAGTGAGACTCTGCGACTTGCCATGATCAACGACGGGCTTGGCGTGACGTTCGTCGGTAGCCGTCTGCTGGAAGAGGAGGACGTGGCGCAGGGACTGGCCATCATCGACAGATCTCCCTTTGCCACGATCGAGCGAACCGTAGGGATATACTACAAGAAGGGTACCGACCTCTCCGACGGCGCCAGGCATCTCATCCAGATCTGCAGGGATCGCTGGCCCCGCGAGATGGGCACCAGCACTTAAGGTCAGGGCAGGTAGGGCACCGGCGGTATTCCGACTTGTGTGCGCAGCACGCCCTGCACATCCTCAACATACTCGCACAGCAGGGAACGCGTCTCCCGTGGATCGATGATGTCCTGGCCGGTCGCTTCCGCCGTTCGAAACGGAGACGCCAGTGCCTGCAGTCTATCCTCGATCTCCTGGCGGCGTGCATCCGGATCCGGGGCTGAGTCTATTTCACGACGGTAGGCGGCCGAGGCACCGCCGGCGATATGCATAGAACCCCAACTTGCCGATGGCCAGCAGTAGCGACGAAACACGCCGCTGGGGCGGTGGTGGCACTGGCCTGCGACGCCGTAGAGTCGCCTGATGACAAATGTGATCCAGGGCATTCGACTGTGGCAAGTAACCGCAACCAACCGAGCCCCGGCTCGTTCGATGCCGCTCTTTTCCGCCTCCAGACCCACCATGAATCCGGGTTCATCCGCAAACGAGACCAGCGGCAGGTGGAACGTATCACACAGCTGCAGCAGTCGGATTACCTTGGCGCCCGCAGCCGCATCGGTGGATCCGCCGCGATGTTTGGGGTTATTAGCCATCACGCCGATGGGATAACCGTTCACCCGGGCGAGACCGGTAATTCGTGCCCGCCCGTAGTAGGGTGAAATCTCGAAAAAAGAGTCCCGGTCCAGCACGTGACGGATCAGCTCATGGCCGTCGAACGGCGTGCGTCGATCACGGGGAACGATGGATAGCAGTTCTTCATCGCGACGGTCAGGGTCATCCGTGGGTTCGGCCCGTGGCGCCATCTCCCAAACGTTGCTGGGCAGGTAGCTTAGAAAACGACGGATCTGCTCAAATGCCTGCTCCTCGGTTTCCGCCAGGTTATCCACTACACCGCTCTTGCGCACGTGGATATGATCCCCGCCGAGATCCTCTTTGCTGATTTCAACCCCACTGGACGCCTTAACGACGGGAGGGCCCCCGGGAAACAGCTGACTGATCCCCTTGACCATGATATTGAAGTGAGCCAGGCATGCGTTGATCGCTGGCAGTCCTGCCACTGAGCCCATGACTGCCGATACCACCGGCACTCGGCTCAGCAGTTGCACGTCCACGGCTGTCCAGACGTTGCCGTCGGGCAGATAGGTGCGGCCGATCTGCTCGAAAGAGCGCACGCTGCCACCGGCTGCATCGAGCAGTCGAACATAGGGCATGCGCCACTGTAGAGCGCGCTGATTGGAGGGCAGTTCGGAACCGAGTCCACCACCGCTGCCGCCGGATCCGCCGCTGATAGTGAAGTCGCCGCCCGTCAGGATCACCTTGCGTCCACCCAGTTTACATACGCCCTCAACGGCGCCCTTTGGTGTGAAACTGGCGAGCTCATTTCCGTCGTAGCGGGCCGTCCCCACAAGCGGACCAAACTCGCTGAAAGATTCCGGGTCAACCAGCTTGTCGATGCGCTCGCGTACCGTCAGCTTACCGCGACTGTGTTGACGCTCAATCCCTTCCGGGCCGCCCATCTGCCTGCCAAGATCTTTGCGGCGTTGCAGTTCATCGATCTCCGATTGCCACGACATATTGATACTCCAGATGTGAAAAGATGGGAATGTGAATTAGGCTGGCGGGAACCTAGCACAGCCCGGCATGCATCAACTGTTGAGTTTCTTTTCCCATTCGTCGAGTTCCCATATAAAGCTCTCGTTTGGCAGGCCAGGTGCGTTTTTCGCTGATGCCAGGTTGAACTGACTGAGCAGGTGCGTATCGTCCTCTTCATTCATGGCCTGCATGCCCATCGGGTAGAGGATTTCATTCTCCTTGGCGATGTGCTGGCGCAGTAATGCAATGTACTTGGCGGCGGCATCGGCAAATTCCAGATCCATCGCTTCACTTTGGCCTACTGCGTCGCGCATTCTCTGCACCCACTGTCGCCCCGTGTTGTGTTCGTGCAACATCATGCCGATGGGACCGCCCTGATTGGGGATGCCTCTCTGCTCCAACAGCGGAAAAAGGCAGTCCTCCTCCTTGCTGTGATGGCTGCGATCCGCGTAATCCACGATGAAATCGACAGCCCACTGCTTGAATCCGTCCGTTGCCGGGCCGCTGTTCCGCAACTCGACGCGGGTCCGTTCGAGCAGATCGAGAAATCGCAGTATCTGATCGTGTTCTTCCATCAGTAGTTCGATTGACCGCATGACACCCCCTTTGGATAGCTGGCGCGGAAATGTACCACAGTTGTGATGCTGATCCCATCGTGGGCACCACGGTCCATGCACAGCAGTTCAGCCACGGCCTGACTTGCGGTGTGGCACCGTGGCGATTGCAGGTTGGTGGGTGGTAGCTGGCGCGGGCTAGCTGGCGCGCGGTAGCTGGCACAACGGCCGGAGTAGTAGGGGAAGTCTACCGAGCTACAGAGGCGGGCCTGGGGATATCAGTCTGGATGGAATTCCATCATCAGTGCCGGGAATCGCGCTGGTCCAGTTTTTCAGCCAGGCGCGCGTGCAGTTCTACCTTGACCTGCAGCCAGATAGCCGCTCCCTCTTCATCGCCTCTGTCGGAAAGTTCTTTGGCTCGAATGGCCGCTTGTTCGGGAGCGTCTTCCCCGTATCGAAGCAGCATCACTTTGACTGCGTGCAGAATCTGTGTCGGGTCAATTGATTCCATTTGGTCACACTGCCACAGGTCTCACACCCCTGATACCCAAACGCGCATCAGCTAAGCGCATTATTTAACGTGAAAAGCGGTTTAGCGGCGATGATTAAGATCACATTGGCCCGAAGAGAGAGTTTACCTGCATGAGGCCGACTGCTATTATTAAAGGCTGGCCGAATCGTACATCGTGCCTGATTCGGCGATAAATCCCTGTAAATACAAGAAGAAACCGACTGATTGGCATGTGAAGAGGTCTCATATGGTTGCTCAACGCCAGCTCGGCGGGAATGGGTGTATCGATTCTCAGTTTATGGAGTCACCCGAGTGGAGCGCTTTGACCGAATCCGAAGTTAAGATCCTGGAAAAAGCAGTCGTGTGCCGCAAGCATGAACTCGGTGACGTGATCTTCTATGAAGGGGATGCCTGCCACGGCACCTATTTCATCAAGAGTGGACTGGTTGGCATACGCAAGGCCGATATCGAAGGAGATTCCACCCTCCTCAAGATCGCCCAACCGGGAGATACGCTCGGTTATCGACCACTGCTTGCCGAGCAGAATCACCGGGCAAGTGCCGAAGTGCTAAAACCCAGTCATATCTGTTTCATCAACAGAGCCACAGTACGTTTGCTGATGCGCAGCAACCCCAACCTGGGACTCAACTTCCTGAAGCGGGCCGCCATCGAATTGGGTGAATTCGAGGAGAGATTCCACGAGAGCGTAACCCTGAGCGTACGCGCTCGATTTGCCCATCTGTTGATCGCGCTGCAGGACAAGTATGGTCACGCAGGGGAGGATGGCAGCCTGGTGCTGGAATTGCCTGTTTCGAGGGCCGATCTCGCTGCCATGTTGGGTGTAAGGCGAGAATCGGTGTCAAGGGTAATCCATGAATTGGAGAGGGAGGGCCTCACCCACTTCATCGATCGCAGTGTACAGGTACCCGATCTGGATTCCTTGATCGACGAGTTCACCACCTGACCGATTGCTGCAGTGCGAACTGCAGCCACCCCATAGATTTGCCGTCGTGCCGCGGATGAGTGCCGGGATATGGACTCGATCGATGTCGTGTTATTTCTGCTGCTGATTGGGCTGGGAGCCTTCTGCCAGACCATCACGGGGTTCGCCATGGCGTTGATCGTAATGGGTGGCGTTGCGGCCCTCGATCTTGCATTGGTGTCGTTTAGTGCTGCGGTCGTCAGCATCGTCTCCCTGGTGAACGTCGTGGCCGCCCTTCGTTTCAGTTACAGGCAGGTGGATCGTCGTCTGCTGGCCTATCTTTGCCTGGGCTTGATCCCTGCACTGATCGGTGGCGTGGTGTTGCTGGGTTATCTAAGTGAATCTTCGCACACCTTGCTGCGTAAGATCCTAGGGGGTGTGATCATCGCGGCCGGCTTGCTGCAGCTCATGAAACCCGAGCCGTGGGCGCAGCGATCGGCTCCGCTCTATGCCTCACTGGCGGGCAGTCTGGGAGGCCTGACTGGGGGCCTTCTCAGTACCGGTGGCGCACCCATCGCTTTCTTCATGTACCGCCAACCCATCGCCTTCGAAACAATCAGAGCGACGCTGCTGTCGATATTTGCCGTGTCGACCCTGGGCCGGACCCTGGTCACCTCGGCAGCCGGTCACATAACAGCCGATATACTCCTGATCAGCAGCATGGCGATCCCGCTGGTACTGCTTACCACGGCGCTCGCCCGCAGATCGGTACCCTATCTATCCGACATGATCGTAAGAAAGCTGGTGCTGGCGGTGCTGATCGTGGTGGGCAGTTTTCTGCTCGTGTCGTAATCGCCCGCCTTTACCGGCTTGCGTCGCTTCTTTAGAATTGGGTGGGTGGAGTGCCACTGCTTGTTCTCCATGATAGGCAGAGGCGAACGACCGTGCAGGACGCAGAAAGAAGATTTCTCGACGGACATGTCTGACTTTGACGATATTCGACCCTATGAAGACCGGGAAGTAATCCAGGTCATCGACAGATTGCTGATCGACGATGACTTTCTGGATTTCATCAGCAGATGGCGTGCACCTTTTCTAACTCGTTTGCTGCCCCGTATCGTCAGAAGCGTGGTTCAGACGTCGCTCAAAAAACAGTTGAATCACGTATCGACCGTTCTGGACTTTCAGGAGATCGTTGCCAGTTATGTTGGCAAGCTGCTGAAAGACACGACGACGGCGTTCAACCACGCAGGGCTTGAGGGCCTCAGCACGGACACGGCCTACCTGTTTGTCAGTAATCACAGAGATATCGCAGCAGACTCAATGCTGGTCAACTTTGCACTGTTCTATGCAGGGCATGGCACCGTGCACATCGCTGTCGGCGACAATCTAATCCAGAAGCAGTTCGCTACCGATCTGATGCGCCTGAACAAGAGCTTCGTCATCCGCAGATCGGTGGAGGGTGCCAAAAAGGTCTATGCCGCACTGTTACAGTCATCCCGCTTTATCCACCACTCGCTGAGTGAAGGCTATTCAGTCTGGATCGCCCAGAGCGAAGGTCGCGCCAAGGATGGTATCGATAGGACCGATTCAGCTATCGTCAAGATGTTCATGCTGGCTAATCGTAACGCGCAAACCCCATTTGGAGATTTGATCGAAGCCTTGAACATCGTACCCGTGTCCATCTCCTACGAGTATGATCCATGTGATCTGCTCAAGGCCAAAGAACTCTATTGCATCGATCAGAAGGGTGGCTACACCAAGCCCGAGGGTGAGGACCTGGTAAGTTTGGCCAAGGGACTTGCTGAATTCAAGGGTGCAGTAAATCTACGTTTTTGTGAGCCGCTACGGGGTTGCTTTGAAACGCCGGATGAGGTGGCGGCTGAACTGGATCGACACATACTGTCCAACTACCACGTTTATCCATCAAACTACATAGCGCTCAGTCGGATTGAGGATGACGCATACCGAGAGGTGTGGTCGAAACTGAAAGACGAATACGCCGAGATTGCATCTCGCGAAAAGGAAACGGAGTTCGAAGACAGGTTGAATCAGTGTCCTGTCGAGCACCGCCCCTATTTCCTCAAGATGTATGCTAATCCCCTGGTTAGCAGGGACAGCCTGTCACTTGCTCCTGCGGCAGCGCCCTAAATGTCAGAAGCTTTACCCTGCGTTATTTTGAAAACAAACCTGATCATTTAGGTTAAACTGCGTTAATCGTGAGCCAGTATCCACAATGTCTGCCAGCCAGCAGCCCTAATGTCTGGCAGCCAGTAACCATAAGGAAGAGAAAATGTCAGACAAAGCCCCAGCAACGACAAACCGACGTACATTCCTGCAAATGATGGCAACGCTGGCCATTGGCGGTCAGGCGTTACTTAGATCAGGCAGCCTCAAGGCGGCCATCGAAGAGGCGACGTCATCGACCGATGGCTGGCCCAAGATGACCTACCGCAAGCTCGGACGTACCGGCTTCAACGGCAGCCGGCTGGTGTTCGGCTGTGGGGCGGCCCTGTCGAGGGGTCAGGCGGTCAACCTGCTGGAGCCCTCTTTCGAGGCGGGTGTCAACGTATACGATGTAGGCTACAGCTCTTACTATGGCGCCGCCGAACGAAATCTGGGACCTTTCCTGAAGAAGAGAGGAGATAAGATATTTGCCATCTCCAAAGCCCCGGCAGGTGTTCGAGTCGGCCCGAACGAGTCGGTAACGGTCGCACAAGCGGGTGCGGCAGCGCAGAGCTGGCTGAAGGAGATGGACAAGAGCCTGTCGGAAATGCAGGTTGAACATATCGATGCCTACTATGTTATGGGGAGCAACAGCCCCTCTCTCATCAGTAGCGAAGAGATCTACTCCGCCTTCCAGAAGGCCAAACAGGCGGGCAAAGTCAGCTATTTTGGTATCAGCACCCACGAGAATGCCGAGGCGGTGCTCGAAGCGGCCATAGAAACGGGTTGGTACGACCTGATGCAGATTGCCATCACCCCGGCGGGCTGGTATGACTGGAACAGCAAGAGCGTCCTGGCGGGGACCAAGGACATGTTTTCTCTGCAACCCCTGTTAGCCCGTGCACGGGAAGCCGGCATCGGCTTGATCGGTATGAAGGCAGGGCGGCATTTGGCGGGCCGTGGGTTTCTGGCGGGCAAAGCTGCCAATGCATTTGATCCCTTTTATGACATCAAGTTCTTGGCGAACAATCTGAACACGTTCCAGCGCAGCTACGCCTTTGTACTCGCGCACGGACTGGACGCGGTCAATGCCGATATGCAGATCTTCCGGCATCTGAAGGAGAACTTCGTCGCTACCGCCACCTCTCAGGACCACTTCCAGGACCGCTTGGATACGTGAGAGGCCAAAGGAGAGGCCGACAGAGTCACTGATCCCTGCCGAGATCGTAGTGATCGGCGGGTTAGAGCAGAGGTTGGTTGGAGTTGATCGGGCAGCCCCATGCGTGCCCTCGTCTGCTACCAGCGCACTGCTGAACCTTCGCCTGGCCTCGGATTCGAGTCGATCCCGGTGCATGTGCTGATATGTATATTCTGCTGGTAATCGCACTTTTGGGAGCCAGCGCCTGGATCGTACGGCGGGGCGTGCGTACCAAAAGGCCCCCCGTGCTTCGACTGGGGCTGGCTTGCATCGTTGCCAGCATACTGTTCTTCGTGTTCCTCAGCTTCTGGGCCGAGCTACTCTGGTTTGATGCGATTGGCTACAGCGGTCGCTTTTGGACTCTGGTGTGGATAAGGATCGCAACCTTTATCTTCGGCGGCGGCCTTGGCTTTTTCGGTGTCTACCTTCTCACCCGCTCCATGCCCGCCACCGGAATCAGGCGAGCGATCCCCGCCCTGATCGGCCTGGCGGGCGGTGCAGCCTGGGGGTACGTGAGTTGGCACGAGGTGTTGCTCTACCTGAATCGCGTAACAACCGATTTTGAAGAGCAAATCCTGGGTCTCGACACCGGTTTCTATCTGTTTCAGTTGCCCCTTTACGATCACCTGTTCTGGCTGCTGCTGTGGATCTCCAGCATCGCTCTGGCAACGATGGTGAAGGCATCGTTCGTGCTTCGCTCGGACGGAATGGTCCAGCTGCGCAGCTCTCGAGACTTCGACGCCAAGCACATTCACCCGATATTACTGACCAGCGGCACATTAGCCGTGGTGATAGCCGTTGGTTTTTCGCTCGAGATTTTCCAGTTGTTGTATTCCTCGCTGGGCATTGTATCCGGTGCGGGCTGGACCGACGTACACGTGCGCCTGCCCGGACTCGCACTGATGACACTGTTGACGCTCGCCCTCGGCCTCGGTTCCATGCTGCCGGCCGTGCAAATCCGTTGGCGCAGTTGGCTGGTGGGCAGATTCGTGACCCAGTCGATCATCCGGCTAGTGGGCGCGCCGAGGAGCCGTTGGCGCAGTTGGGTGCGCGCATCCGGCCTGGTACGCGCGCCCGAGCTTGCCAATGCAGCGGTGGTCTGGGCAGGAATCAGCCTCACCTGGTTGGTGGCCCTCGTCTTGATGCCTGCACTCGTACAGTGGCTGGTGGTTGAGCCTAACGAGATCACTATGGAGAAGCAGTATATCGAACACAACATTGCGTTTACGCGCCGCGCCTTCGGACTTGCCGCGATCGAGGAGCGTCAGTTTCCTGCCGCTGGAGAATTCACGGCCGAAATGATGCAGGACAGCCAGAATGTACTGTCCGAGGTGCGCTTGTGGGATTGGCGGGCGCTCGACGCTGTCTACAAGCAGTTTCAGGAGATCCGTCTTTACTACGAGTTTTATAACGTGGACATGGATCGCTACAAGATCGGGGATCGCTACCGGCAGGTCATGGTGTCAGCACGGGAGATGGTACAGCACAACCTGCCCCCGACCAGCCAGACCTTCGTCAATCAGCGGTTCAAGTACACGCATGGCTACGGCTTGACGCTGAGTACCGTCAGCGACTTCACGCCGGACGGTCGACCGAATCTGCTGGTCAAGGACATTCCCCCACAAAGCGATGTAGCAGAGCTGAATGTGGAGCGTCCTCAGATCTACTATGGTGAGTTGACCTATGAACCAGTGGTCGTCAATAGCCGCGAGGGCGAGTTCGACTATCCCAGTGGCGATGAGAACGTATACAACAATTACGATGGGACCGGTGGCGTGCAGTTGAGCAACTGGTGGCGCAAATTCGTCTACGGCTGGCAGTTCGATGGCACTCAGTTCATCGTCTCGAATTATCCGACCAAGGACTCGCGCATCATGTTCCATCGTCAGATACGGGAGCGGGTGCACACCCTGGCGCCTTTTCTGGCGTGGGACCCGGATCCTTATATCGTGCTGATTGACGGTCGGCAGGTCTGGATGATCGATGGCTACACCACTTCGACATACTACCCATACAGCGAAGCGTTCTCTTCCCGAGAGACGATCGAGTATCGCGAGGGTAGTCGATCGCGCCGCTTAACCAGCCAGGTCACGCCGCACCTGGATGGTGTGAATTACGTGCGCAATTCGGTCAAGGCGGTGATCGATGCCTTCGACGGTAGCGTCAGCTTCTATGTGTTCGATGCCGATGATCCCATCATTCGAGTGTGGCGTCGGGCGTTGCCGGATCTGTTCAAAGACCGGTCAGAGCTGCCGGCGGGCCTGGACTCCCACGTGCGTTACCCGGAAAGCTATCTGCTGGCCCAGGGTCTGGTGTACGCCAAGTACCACATGGAAGATCCTTCAGTCTTCTACAACCAGGAAGACCTTTGGGTGCGTGCCACGGAGAAATACTACGAAGCGATTCGTCCGGTGGAGCCCTACTACGTGATGTGGGAGCTGGGGGAATCCGACCGGGCTGAGTTCGTCTCCGTGTTGCCCTTTACGCCTAAAAACCGCCAGGTGTTGATCGGCTGGATCGCGGGTCTGTGCGACGGGGAGAACTACGGACGGCTGCTCGCCTACAAATTCCCCAAGGAGCGGCGCGTTTTGGGGCCCCAACAGGTGGAGACCAAGATCGATCAGGATTCTCTGCTGGCAGGGCAGCTGACCATCTGGGATCAGAAGGGTTCCAGCGTCATTCGAGGCAACGTGCTGGCTATTCCCATCGAAGAAACGCTGCTGTATGTCGAACCCATCTACCTGCAGGCGGATACGGCCGCATATCCGGAGCTGCGTCTGGTCGTGGTCATGCACGGAGATGACATGGGCTACGCCCCAACGTTCCAGCAGGCCCTCTTGAACCTTATTGAGGGTAGCAGGAGCGCCACCAAGGCCGTCGGATTTTCCCCGCCAGGCGTGGATCTGATTCCAGATACCACCTCAGACGATCTGGCGACTCAAGCAAACGGGGCGTTCCAACGCTACCTTAAACTTCAGGGGGAGCAGCGTTTCGAGGAGGCAGCGGCTGAACTCAGAACGCTGCAAGAGCTGCTGCAGAAGCTGACAGGTGAAGAGCCGGCCGGCTCCATGCAGTGAATATCTGCCCGCCGACAGTCAGACTATTCCGTGTGAGAACGGAGTAAAACTATTTAAATAGTTTTTACTTTGACAACGGAAATTTTGGTAGCATGCCGGTAGAGAGGTTGAAGATGCGATCAATTTTGGCGGCAATGCTGTTATCCACTGGGCCGGTGCTGGACATCGACTATGGCCACGGCACCTCCTATCTCGAGCCGCTCAAGTACCCAGCCGATTTCACCCACTTTGCCTATGTTAATCCCGATGCCCCGAAAGGTGGCATGGTGCGATTCCCAGAGCTCGGAACGTTTGACAGCTTCAACAATATTCTGGACAAAGGCCGGGTCCCACTGGGAATCTCCTTCACCGGCATCAACAATCTGATCTACGATCGTCTGCTGGAATCGGCCATCGACGAGACGGCCAGCTTCTATGGCCGGCTTGCGGAGAAAGTGTGGGTCTCCGACGACTATAAACAGATGGCATTCAAACTGCGGTCCAACGCTCGCTGGCACGATGGTCGTCCGCTGACGGTGGATGATGTTATATTTACCTTCGAGACCTTCATGGAGCACGGTTCGGCAGGAATCCGCACGGCATTGCTGGAACTTGACCGGATCGAGAAAATCAACGAGCGGGAGGTCCTGTTCACAGTCAAGCCCGAGGCTGAGCCTAACCCGGTGTTACCCTTTGCAGTCGGTGGCTTCCCTATCTTGCCGAAGCACTACTGGGCAGACCAGGATATCACCAAGACTACGGTTAAGCCGCCACTTGGCAGTGGCCCCTATCGTCTGGCGGACCACGAGCTGGGTCGCTACATAACATTCGAACGGGTGGATGACTACTGGGGTGCCGATGTTCCGGTAAACAAGGGACGCTACAACTTCGATCGCGTCAAGTACGACTACTTCCGCGACGAAGCGATCATGCTGGAAGCTTTGAAGGGCGACGTGCTTGACGTTCGGCATGAAACCGTGTCCAAAGCGTGGGCCAACGAGTATGAATTCCCGGCGGTCAAGGCGGGCTACTTCAAGAAGGAACTGGTGGATCTGAAGCGGCCTTGGGGCATGTGGTGGCCGGCCATCTGGAACCTCGAACGCGAGAAGTTTCAGGACATTCGAGTCCGTGAGGCGCTGTGGTTGCTGAACGACTTCCTGTGGGAGAACCGGGTGATACTGTTCGGCTTCTACAAGCAGGCGAACAGCTTCTTCTACAATTCACCCATGGCCCAGAGCGGCCTGCCGTCGGAGGATGAACTCAAGCTGCTGGAGCCCTGGCGGGATCAGATTCCCGCCCGCGTATTCACCCACGAATGGAAACAACCATCGACTACCGGGATCGGCTACAACAGAGACAATTTCAAACGTGCCCTCACTCTCTTTCAGGAAGCTGGGTGGGAAGTGCGAGACGGCGAGATGGTCAACGCGGCCACAGGTGAGCCCTTCGAGATCGATTTCATCTTTGTCTCGCCCATGCTGCTGCGCAGTAAGATGCCCTACATAAACGCGCTGGAGCGGGTAGGCATTCGCACCACGGCGCGATCACCAGAGGTGTCCAACTGGTTGTACCGAATGCGCACCGGCAAATTCGACGGTGGAGCGGATCTTTACATTCCGAGCAATACGCCGGGGCTGGAGTTGCGCAATCGATTCAGCAGCGCGGCTGCAGATGAGGAGTTTGGGCAGAACTGGACTCGCATCAGGAATCCGGCGGTGGATGGTATGATCGATCAGATACTTGCGGCCAGGACCCAACGTGAGTTCTATGCCGCAACCCGCGCGCTGGATCGGATACTGCTGTGGAACTTCTACTATATCCCCGGCATGGCGCAACCCGGTTTCCGACTCGTTTATTGGGACAAATTCGGTCAGCCGACCAGAGCGCACCTGCAGCGCGCCGCCTGGCTCGATACATGGTGGTGGGATGACGAAAAGGCACAGCGAGTGCAGCAGGGCATGGCTGAACTGACAGGTAGTCGTTGATGGGAATCTATCTACTCAAGCGCATTGCACTGATCATACCGACCCTGTTCGGCATCATCTTCATCGCCTTCTGCATCGTGCAGTTTCTGCCCGGCGGCCCGGTGGAACAGATCATCGCCCAGGTGACTACCGGCAACATGTCCACCACTGCGGGCATCAGCGGCGGCGGCGATTCCGGTGTACAGAGCTCGGGAGCCGACTCATCTGCGGTAGGAACGGAGCTCGGCAGCTACGGACTGGACCCGGAACTGATCGCGGATCTGGAACGTCAGTTCGGCTTCGACAAGCCCTGGTACGAACGCTTCTTCATCATGCTGGTCAACTACCCGCAGCTCGATTTCGGCACCAGCTTCTACCAGGACCGGCCGGTGCTGGAGCTGATTCTGGAACGCGTACCGGTATCCATCTCTCTCGGGCTGTGGTCGGTGCTCCTAATCTACGGTATATCGATTCCCCTTGGTGTGACCAAGGCGGTCCGCGACGGATCCAAGTTTGACTTCTGGACCAGCTCGGTGATCTTCGTCGGTTATGCCATCCCTGGATTCATCATCGCCGTGCTGCTGATCGTCATCTTTGCCGGTGGCAACTATTTGGATCTGTTTCCTCTGCGTGGTCTGGTATCGGAGAACTGGCGGGAGATGAGTTGGCCGGACCTGGTCGGCGACTACCTGTGGCATCTGACGCTGCCCATCATCGCCCTTACGGCGGGCGGCTTTGCGTTCCTGACCATGTTGACCAAGAACTCGTTTCTGGAGGAGATCGGCAAGCAGTTCGTGCTCACGGCTCGCGCCAAGGGGTTAACGGAAAAACGGGTACTCTATGGTCACGTGTTTCGTAATGCCATGCTCATCGTCATCGCCGGGTTTCCGGCAGCGTTCATCAGCATCTTCTACACCGGATCGGTGCTGATCGAAGTGATCTTTTCTCTCGACGGGATGGGTCTTCTGATCTACGAATCCATCATCAAACGGGACTATCCCATTCTGTTCGGCACCATGTTCTGCTTTACCCTGATAGGCCTTTTCATGCACGTGGTGGGCGATCTGACTTACGCGTTGGTGGATCCCCGCATAGACTTTGAGACTCGTGGTGACTGATCTATGAGCCCCCTGACAGAAAGGCGTCTGCAACAGTTCAGAGGCAACAAACGCGGCTACTACTCGCTGTGGATATTCATGGTGTTGTTTGTCACATCCCTGTTCGCGGAGTTCATCGCCAACGACAAACCGATCCTGATGAAACACGCGGACGAGTACTGGATGCCGGTGTTGTTCACCTACACGGAGCAGGAACTGGGCGGAGAACTTCCCATAGAAGCACAGTATTGGGATCCGTACGTTAAGGAGATGGTGGAGGAGTCCGGTGGCTGGATGCTGTGGCCACCCATCGCCTACAGCTATAACGCGCTGGACCTCTATCTTGAAAGTTCTGCCCCTGCCCAGCCTTCGCTGCAGCATTGGCTCGGAACCGACGATGGGGGCAAAGACACCCTGGCTCGACTGATCTACGGTTTTCGACTGTCCGTGCTATTCGGCCTGGTACTCACGATGATCAGTTCCTGCATCGGTGTTGCCGTAGGGGCGGTGCAGGGCTACTTCGGCGGGCTTGTGGACTTGATCGGTCAGCGGATTGTGGAAATCGTCGCCAATCTGCCACAGCTCGTGGTTCTGATCATCATGGCAAGCGTGATCGAACCGTCCGTTTATAGCATCATCGGCATACTGTTGCTCTTTACGTGGATTTCCCTTGTGGGGGTAGTGCGCGCCGAGTTCCTGCGCACGCGCAATTTCGAATACGTACTGGCGGCGCGGGCGCTGGGCGTGAAAGATACCCAGATGATTCTGCGCCACGTGTTGCCCAACGCGATGGTGGCCGCCTTGACGTTTCTTCCCTTCCTTCTGAGCGGCGCAGTCACCATGTTGACCTCGTTGGACTTTCTCGGATTCGGTCTTCCCGCCGGTTCCCCGTCGCTGGGAGAACTGCTGGCTCAGGGCAAGGCAAACCTGCATGCGCCCTGGCTCGGACTGACAGGCTGTATCACGTTGGGTGTGATGCTCACCCTGCTCATATTCATCGGCGAAGGGATTCGTGACGCTTTCGATCCGAGGCGCTCGATGGGTTCCTCTTCGGCAATGGCACCCTAGGAGTATTCGCCCCGTAAACAGAATGTCTTGTTTTGATTCAACCACAGAGAACACAGAGAAGATTAAGCCAGCGACCTCTGTGTTCTCTGAGGTTTAGAAATTGGCTGGACGTTGCCCACTGGGAAGCGACGGTCGCGGTTCTCGTGGTCCGACATCTCGGGCAGCCTCCGCCAGATCCCTTCATGGCTTCTCTGTCGCTTCAGCCAGTTGCGCCAGGACTGCTTCCCTTTCGCTGCTTGCGTGCTGAATCACGGACTCTATCTCAGTGGCTGTGAAGCCGAGATCCGATAGGACCGATTCGGTGTCTGCCCCCAATTGAGGCGGTGCGCCACGGGTGGAAGCCGGGGTTTCACTGTAGGAGACCAGGTTGCCGACGATGGAAGTCGTGCCGATGTTGTCCATCTGCATCGGCTCAATGTAGTTGTTGGCGATCGACTGAGGATCGACGCGCACTTCGTCGTAGTCACGCACACGTTCAAACACGATATCCGGCTGGCTGTCCAGAAACTCCTGCCACTCGGCTGTGGTCTTGGTTCTGAAAGCAGCACGCATCCTCGCCTGGATCTCAAGCGCATCAGCTTCGTTGGCCAGCGAACCGATGCGCTTGGCGGGCGTGTCCCACTTCGGGTTGATGGCTTCAGCGGGTTCGCCGGCGAACGTCCAGAACGCGTCCCAGCTTTCATCGCTGCTGGCCACTGCAAACAGGAAGTGACCGCCATCGGCGGTCGCGTAGATGCCGTAGGGTGCGCGAACGTTGCCGTGGTGCGCACCGCTGCGCTTGAGTAGCGTTCCGGTCATCCAAACGTGGGTGAGTTCCCACATCTGCAGCCACAACTGTGCACCCAGGGCCGAGGTGTGCACCTTTTGTCCGCCGCCGTCCCGTGCGCGAGCGACCAGCGCGGTGACGATCGCCAGCGCAAGCTGCATCGCGCCGGCGGTGTCAGCGATTGTGGCCCCCGGTGCCATGGGACCTCCTTCCTGGCTGCCGGTGATGCTCGCCAGACCACCTCGAGCGATTGCGGCGCCATCGAGCATGGATTTACCGGCATCGGGCCCAAGGGGTCCAAAACCGTTTACCTGGCCGTAGATCAGTTTTGGATTGAGTTTGTGGACCGCAGCATAGTTGAGGCCCATCTTCTCAAGGGCCGCCTCACGGAAATTGGTCAGGAATACGTCTGCTTCACGGACCAGGCGTTGCACCACGTCGAGGCCAAGGGTCGTGTGAACGTCCAGGCTAACGGATTTCTTGCCGCGGTTCATGGAGACAAACTGGGATCCCAGCGCCTCGGCGGGCAATTCGTTGTTAACTCCCCGGTGATATCGATTCACGTCGCCGACGGGTGTTTCAATTTTGATTACGTCAGCACCCATGTCCCGCAGGTAGAGCGCTGCGGCAGGACCTTGAATTGCGACCGCCATTTCCACGACACGGATGTGGCTGAGGGGACCAGACATGAGCGTTCCTCCGTTTATTACTATTGTTGCACTTGGTCTGTGCGACCCAGTCTATGCGACCCAGTCTATGCGACCCAGTCTATGCGA
>CEQE01138073.1_pt1 | contig 23364 bp, 17 predicted proteins | sample 356201 | NCBI WGS metagenome assembly CEQE01 (sample SAMEA2619970, study PRJEB7988) | marine metagenome | biome: marine biome (ENVO:00000447); feature: mesopelagic zone (ENVO:00000213) & marine oxygen minimum zone (ENVO:01000065); material: "saline water (ENVO:00002010), including plankton...
CAGAGGCACGCTTGGGCGCGGCATATTGGGAAGCGTGACAGATCGGGTCGCCCATTCCAACACCGTGCCCGTCATGACGGTCAGACCTGAAGATGCCAGAGAGCATGGTCCGGAACGAGAGGCGTTCAGTTCTGTTGTCGTTCCGCTGGACGGCTCGATTCTGGCCGAGAGCGCTGTGCCCTATGCCGAAGAGATCGCCTCGAAGCTAGGCCTCAGCATAACGCTGGTGCACGTCGTGCGATTCGTCGTCCCGTCGGTGCCGACGGAGTTCTACGACGGCATTGCAGACACTGAGTGGGAAGAGCTTGAGAAAGAAGCAGGGCAATACCTGTCCGACGAGTCTGCCAAACTAGCCGCCAAGGGCGTCGTCGTTAACTGGAAGCTCCTCAGGGGCGGTTCTGCACGCGCAATCGTCGACCTGGTGCACGAAACGCCAAACAGTCTTGTTGTTATGACCACCCGGGGCATATCCGGTTTGACGCGATGGGTGCTCGGAAGCGTCACCGAGAAGGTCGTGAGGTCGTCAGGCAACCCGGTGATCATCCTCCCGGGCGTCGCGCAAGATGAGGCCGGTGAGTAGGCGACTGGGCAGACGGAATCCCGCGATGGGCGGCTGCGATTCTTCGGGTGGCCCATGTCGAATCGCAAGCCAGGCGTGACGATTCGTGCAGCTAGCTGCGCCGCTCCAGAACCTGGGCCAGCAACTCTTCCAGGGAATCTCGTGAATCGTTCTTGGGGAGCGTGAGCAGGAGTCCTCGCGCCCGCGCGCATCTTTCGCCGGCAATCGCGTAAGCTGAGTCGATGATGGACGGTTGCTGCACCATGTCGACTGCCTTCGCCAGCAGGTCTGCGTTCTCGGGTTCGTCGAAGAATCGTGAGACCGGATTCTCCTTCGGGTAGCGCTCCATCGCAATGAAAGCGGGCAGCGTCAGGATGCCCTGAGAAAGATCGCTCCCGACTGGTTTTCCGATCTCTTTCTCCGTGCCCTCGAAGTCGAGTATGTCGTCAACCATCTGGAAAGCCATGCCAAGCTCGCAGCTAAATTCCTTCAGTGCCTGGGCTTGCTCGGCGGACGCCCCGCTGAGAATGGCGCCGGACTCGCCGGATGTCGAAAAGAGCGACGCGGTCTTTTCGTAGATGCGCTTGTAGTAGCCGTCCACGGTTTGGTCGCAGCTAAACGTTCCAACCAACTCCCGCAGTTCGCCGCTCGACAGGTCCATGATGGTCTCGGAGAAGCGCCTGATGACCCCCACGTGGCCTGTGTCGCACACAAAGGTGGCCGACGAGGCGAAGATGTAGTCGCCCACCAGCACGGCCACATTTCGGCCCCACATGCTGCTCAGCGTTTCCTTGCCTCGCCGAAAGTTCGAACTGTCTATCGTGTCGTCATGAATGAGAGTGGCGATGTGCAGGAGCTCGACGGCGGTCGCCATGATCTCGACCTTGACGCCGTCGTGGGGATGGAAGTCGGCAGCCAGCAATGTGAGCGCGGGCCGGAATCGCTTGCCGGACGTCTCGTACACGTGAACCAACGCGTTCGAAAGAAACGGAAAACGGTCATTGGCCTGACTGGTCAGTCTGGCTTCGACTCTGGTCAAGCCTTCTTGAATCGGTGCAAATATCTCAGTCGTTGACAGCAAGTCAAATGGCGCGGCTCAGTTGCCGAGGCGCGCCGTCTCCTCTTCGACGATTGATTCGTCAAGTTTTGTGAACAGCGGAGTGGGCTGGGGCAAGGAAGCGCCAGGTTTTATCGCGTCGGATGTCCATGCCCAACCATCGTCCTCAACGTTGCCGGGCAAGCCCAGCATCGCGTGCAGGTCCTGCGAACTGAACGGCAGGAACGGCGCGAACATCGTTTTCAAGCAGTTGATGACCGACAGCGCTACCCAAAGCGTGGTTGCGGCATCCCGGACATCCTCACGAACTGCCCTCCACGGCGCTTGAGCATCGAGATACCGATTGGCAGCCTGGGCCAGTGACATCGCAGACTGTAGTGCAGGACGGAACCGGCAAGCCTCGAGTTCGGCAGCCGTGTCGTTCAAGTGAGTTCGTGCTTGATCGAGCAGCGCTTGGTCCTCGGCGTCCAGATCGCCCGGCGTCGGCACGCGGCCCTCGAAGTTGCGCTGCACCATCGAGAGTACGCGGTTGGCTAGGTTGCCGTAAGTGGCGACCAATTCGTTGTTGTTCCTGCGGACGAAGTCGAGCCAAGTGAATTGAGAATCGCTGGTCTCCGGCATGTTGGCCGTGAGCACGTAACGCAGGGGATCGGGTTCGTACCTGTCGAGATAGTCTGGGAGCCACACGGCCCAGTTGCGGCTGGTGGACACTTTTTGGTCTGCCAGGTTCATGTACTCGTTGGCTGGGACGTCGTAGGGGAGGTTCAGGCCACCGTAACCCAACAACATGGAAGGCCAGATGATCGTGTGGAACGGGATGTTGTCTTTGCCCTGGAAGTAGTAGGACCGGCACGGTTCTTGCCAGAACTGCTTCCATCGATCGGGCTGACCCATGCGTTGGCCCCACTCTTTGGTGGCCGACAGGTATCCGATTACCGCCTCGAACCAGACGTAAATGCACTTGCCCTCGTACCCTTCCAACGGCACTGGGATGCCCCAATCAAGGTCGCGGGTCATCGCTCTGTCGTGGAGCCCGGCTTCCAGATAGCCTATGGTGAAGTTCCTGACGTTCGGTTTGAAATGGTCCTGCCCGCCCATCCACTCCAATAGCTGGTCCTCGAAAGCTGACAACTTCAGGAAGAAGTGCTCAGTCTCGCGAATGACCGGCGTTTCGCCGCAGGTTCGGCAGACCATGTCGAGCAGGTCTTCAGGGTCAAGTAGGCGGCCACAGGCGTCGCATTGGTCGCCACGGGCGCCTTTGTCACCGCAATGGGGGCACGTTCCCTCGACGTATCGGTCCGGTAGGAATCTGTCGTCCGTCTCGCAGTAAGGCTGGGACCTGGAGTCCTTGTACATGAAGCCGTTTTCGTACAGCTTCAGGAACATGTCCTGACTGGTCTCTTTGTGGTTTTCGGTGTCGGTGGTGGTGAACAGATCGAAGCTGATGCCCAACCGCTCCCAGTTGTCCAAAAACTCGGCCTGGTATTCTTCGGCGACCTGCTCCGGCGTGACGCCCCGTTTGTCGGCAGTGATGGTCACTGGCGTGCCGTGGGCGTCGGAGCCCGAAACCATGGCAACGTCGTTGCCTTTGAGCCGGTGATAGCGTGCGAAGATGTCCGCGGGAAGATAGGCGCCCGCGACAGATCCCACATGGATGGACCCGTTCGCGTATGGCCAACCCACTGCTACAAGTATGCGCTCGGTCATGGATGTGATAGTTCGCGCTTTCACGGATTCAGATGGTTCATCCTAACATAACAGCAGGCGTGGATGGCAGAGAACCGCCCACGAGCTGTGAGGAAATCGAGATGTTGTGACAGTCAATTCCGAGACGGCCGTTCAGCCTTGATCCGCGTTGCCGCCTACGCTGAGCCAGATGGCGTACAACTCTCGCCGCCCCATGCCCGTGACGTCGACCGCACGGGCGACGGCGTCACGAGCACTGACGCCTTCTTCGCGCTGCTTTCGCAGGAACGGCTCCGGATCGACTGACGGGCTGGCAGCGCGCGATGCGGCGGCGCCTTCGATGACGAGCGTGAACTCGCCGCGTGGCGCGTCGAAATGCGCGATGGCCTCCGACAACGTGCCCCTGAACACCTCTTCGTGAACCTTCGTCAACTCACGACACACGGCCACCCGCCGGTCGCCCAGGCCGTCGAGCAAGTCGCCAAGCGCATCCGCGAGTCGGTGGGGCGTCTCGAACGCTGCCAGCGCTCGCGGTTCGCCGGCCACAGCTCCGATTGCTCTTCGCCTGTCAGCGGGTTTTCGGGGCAAAAATCCCATGTACACGAATCCGTCGACGGGCAGTCCCGACATTGCGATAGCTGCGGTCAATGCGGATGGGCCGGGCACGACGACGACCTCGAAACCCGCGTTTGCTGCGGCTTCGACGAGCTCCTGACCGGGATCGTTCACGGCGGGTGTGCCCGCATCGCTCACCAGCGCGACGTCGTTCTCAGCGAGCTCATCGAGAATTCTGGACTGCTTTGTGCGACGGTTGTGCAGGTGGTAGCTGGTTAGCGGAGTCGAGATGCCGTGGCGCGCCAGCAGACGCCGGGTGACGCGTGTGTCCTCGGCTGCAATCAAGCCGACCTCGCCCAGCACACGCAGTGCTCGGAGCGTAATGTCTTCGAGATTGCCTATGGGTGTCGACACGACGTAAAGGGTGGGCATGGTTAAGGGATTATATTGCGGCGGGGACTGGATTGACACCCACGGCGACCGCTAATAAAATCGCGCAAACCCGATCTCCCCAGAAGAACGATGTTTCGAAGGTCGGGGTTCGATCGGCCGCAAATGTTCGAAACCGTTGAATCGACTCCCAGGAGGACAACGACATGGCTCGACGCGAGATCGAAGGCGATTTCATCATGGGATGGCCCGACAGGAAGCGGCCCGAGCTCCACGAAGCGAAGGACGGACAAGGGCGAGTGGTAAGGGCGGCCGCCCCAATCATGGACCTGCAAGGACTCATCACTCCAACTGACTTGTCGTTTATCACCGCGCAATTGGATATGCCCGAACCCGTGCACCCCGATGACTGGGTCCTCTCGATCGGCGGTCAAGTCGACAACCCGCTGCAACTTACCTTGGAAGACCTGCAAAAGCTTCCGGGACGCACCGTACGCGCCGTGACCGAATGCGCGGGGAATGACACCGATTTCTTCGACTACCTGAAGGATGGCGCTCCAAAACCTTCGAGGTTCAGCAAGCCCGACCGAGAGGCGTTGGCCGGGCTTCGGGACAAATTCTCCGCGGGAGCGTTGCAGGACGCCGACCTATTCATCCCCAGCTCCATGATGGGCATTCTCAGTTCGGGCGAATTCACTGGGGTCCCACTGGCGACCGTGCTCGAGAAAGCGGGCTTGAATCCCGACGCGGTCAGCGTCCGCGCCGAAGGATTCGACACGGGTAGACCCGACCCCATCCTACAGTACCGGTCCGCCGGGACGACCGACGTGGAGGTTGTGGATCCGGGCATCATCAACTACGACAAAGGATTGCCCATGGAGAAAGCCCTTCATCCCGACACGATCCTGGCGTGGGCTCAAAACGGGGAGTACCTACGCCATGTTCATGGCGCCCCGTTGCGTTTGGTCGTGCCCGGTTGGTCTGGGAACTGGTGGGTGCGCTGGTTGCAAAAGTTGGAGGTCATGGACCACATGCCCGATTGCTACCACCAGACCCACTACTTCGTCTACGGAGACTCCGCGGAAGACCCGGATTTGGTCATGCTCACGGCACTGGGCGTGAAGTCAGTCATCACCGATCCCAGGGACGAGGACTCGTCGTTGCCCCGGGGCTCGCACGCCGTCCGAGGACTGGCCTGGAGCGGGTGCGGCGCCATCGAACGCGTCGAGGTCAGCGTGGACGGCGGCGACACGTGGACCGACGCCCACATCGAAGGGCCACGCGAGAAATGGCTGTGGGCTCGGTGGTCGTACCTGTGGGAAGTCGACGAACCGGGCCAATACGCCATCAAAGCTCGCGCCACAGACGAGGAAGGCCGGACGCAACCGCAGACGAAGTGGAACTTCCAGCGCAAGCACTTCGACGGGATCGTTCCGCTCGACATCGAGGTCAATTAGCATCGAGCCTGTGACCGGACAGGCATGATAGGCGAACAACGATGGATGGCACTCTATCCGATCTCAAGGTAGTTGAATACAGCACAGGGGTTTCCGGCGCGATGTGCGCAAAAGCGTTAGCCGATTTTGGCGCGGACATCATCAAGGTTGAACCCTCGGAGGGCGATGCATCGCGACAGATCGGGCCATTTCCTGACGAGGCGGCCAACCCTGAGGCCAGCGGGCAGTTCATATATTTGAACGCCAACAAGAAGGGCGTGACGCTGGACCTTCGTTCTCCTGAGGCGCGTCAACAGATGGGCCGCCTCCTCGCCAACGCCGACATCTTCGTCACCGACCTCTCGCCCACAGCCGCAGACGCCTTCGGCCTTTCGTACCGCGCTCTCGGCGAAGCCCACCACCGCCTTATTTGCACGTACGTGACTCCGTTCGGAAACACCGGACCGTACAAGGACTACCAGGGCACAGACCTAATCGTGTGGCACATGGGCGGCATGGGCTGGGAGATGCCTGCACTCGCGGTAACCGACCCGGAGTCCGAACCCCCGCTCAGAGGCAGAGGGACCCAGGCGGAGCAACTAGCGGGGTGGGTGGCGGCGACCGCCGCCATCGTGGCGATCTACCATCGTGAAACATACGGCGTCGGCCAAGAGGTCGACGTGTCGGCAATGGAAGCCGTGGCCAACCACATCAGGGGGAATTTCGCGACTTACTCGTACGACATCTCTCAGTTGCCTGAAACACGGGAGCAGGCAATGTTCCGCTGGGTGTGGCCGTGCAAGGACGGTTACGTCTCGGCGGCGTTCACGTTCGACCATTGGTGGCAGAAACTTAAAGAATTGATGGGCGCGCCTGCATGGGCTGATCGAGAGGAGTTCACCAATCTGCCGGGCCGGCGCGACCACATGGTCGAAAACGAAGAGCGCGTCATCGAATGGCTGAGTGGCAAAACCCGTTTCGAACTATACAAAGACCTTCAGACTGCTGGAGTGCCATGTTTCCCTGTATTGAACATGGCCGAGATTCTCGACAGCCCTCACTACAAATCACGAGAATTCTTCGTCGAGCAGAATCACCCCGTGGCTGGCGCCGTCAAGCAGCCGGGCCCGCCTTTTCGGATGTCCCGGTCTCCGTGGCAGATCAGGCGACCGGCTCCCGCGTTGGGACAGCACAACGACGAGATTCTTGGCGGCGATGGGCCGACTGCCCGCCGAGACGATGCGCCACTTCAAGGGAGAGCAGCCGAGGCGCGTCCAGCCAACAAACCGCTTCAAGGCATCAGGATCATCGACTTCGGGTGGATACTCTCGGTGCCCCATTGCGGCGCTTGGCTGGGCACGTTGGGCGCCGAAGTGATTCGGGTGGAATCGAACACCAGGCTTGAGCTTGGGCGAATGCCAAGGATCGGCGCCCCCGCGGACGGCATTCCAGGGGTGAACCGGAGCGCGTTGTGGAATGGACTGAACTACAGCAAGCTGGGCGTGACGCTGAATATTCGCGACCCGGATGCCAAAGAACTTGTCAAAGAGCTCGTCGCCGTCTCCGACGTGGTGATGGAGAACTTCGCCACCGGAGTGCTCGAACGACTGGGACTGGGATATCAAGAGTTGCGCAAGGTGAAGCCGGACCTGGTGATGCTTTCGGGATCGACGATGGGCGTAACCGGACCAGAGCGCGAAGCCACGGGTTTTGGACCGAACGTGGCGTCGTATGCGGGACAACCGTTCTTGACCGGTTACGAAGGCGGCGCGCCGCAAAACCAAGGCGGAAACTGGCCCGATTATCTTGTAGGCACAATGATGGCGTTTGGCATCTTGAGTGCTCTGCTGCAACGCGCAAAGACCGGCGAAGGACAATACATCGAGGCTGCCATGTCCGAGGTAATCTCCAGCTTGCTGCCCGAAGCGTTCCTGGAGTACACCATGAATGGGACGCTCGTCGAACGGATCGGCAATCATGATCCGAACATGGCGCCACACAACGTATACCGGTCTCTCGGGGAAGATGCATGGCTTGCAATCGCTGTGCGGAATGACGACGAATGGCGGGCGATGTGTCATGTCTTGGGGCAACCCGAGCTGGCCTTGGAACCTCGATTTCTGACGCTGGCCGCTCGAAAGAGCAACGAAAGCGCCCTCGACGAGATCGTGCAGGCGTGGACTCGAACGCTGGATCCTACCGCCGCCATGGAGCTGCTTCAAGGCGCCGGCGTTCCGGCCGGACCGGTGATGGATGTCATCGCACTGATGGGAGATCCGCAGATCGCGAGCAGGGGATTCGCGGTAGAAATGGTGCACCCGGAAGTCGGCGAACGAACCGTGGCCGGCATCCCCGCGCGGTTTGGCGCGATTCGTGAGCCAGCCTATTTCCATGCTCCTCAACTTGGTCAACATAACGACTTCGTGTTCGGCAACGTTCTCGGCCATCCGCCAGAACAAGTCGGAATCCTGAAGGCGTCCAAAGCGATCTACTAGCCCGCCGTTGGAGTCGTTTGGCTATGCACCAACATGATGGCTCTGCCGACTGGGTTTTCCGGCGAAGCAAGTGCAGAGCGAGCGTCGGTCGATCGAGATCATCACGACCCGGCGCCGCATGCAACTAACGCGTTGAGCAAGCTCAACCTTCTGGCCAGGGCGAGTTGTCCGTTGACTGCCCCTCCAAGCGACAGCGGCGCCAGGCCGGCATCCGCCTGAGCGGCGCACGAACGGATCCAAGGTCCTTGGGCCGGTGATTCAACAAACATCCAAAGAAGGGGACCGCATGAATGGGACACATGGTGAAAGCAGCCGACACGATACAACCTATACGGCTACAGGCCTCAAGCCGAACGGGCTTCAGACGGTGGACGATGGAGAATCGATCAGGGTAATTGCCACTTGACGCTATCCGATGAGAAACTCCCGGAAAGTAGGTTTGCATGAAAATCGAATCGATTGAAATATCTGTGTTCGAATTGCCGATGTATCGGTCAACGATCCGAGCAATGAACACTGGAGCGGACAGCACGCCTCGATGGCAGAACTCCACCGCATCAAGCGGCTTGGCACCGGTGCAGGTGATCCGTGTGAGGACAGACGACGGCGTCGACGGAGTGTGCACGGTCGGGGACTGGCGCTACACCGAGATGTCCCCGCAGCAACTGGACCAACTACGGCAGTTGACCATCGGGGAGGACCCGCTCAACCGAGATCGAATCTACTCACGATTGCGCTCGTTGGCCCGATTCTACGACCCTGCCTGGTTTGGCGGGTTCGACAACTGCCTGTGGGACATAGCCGGAAAAGTGTCAGGCCTGCCCGTTGCGCAACTGCTGGGCGGCGCAAAAGATCGAGTGCAAGCCTATTTCAATATCACCGGGAGCACTCTTGAAGCGCTGGTGGAAAGCGGTGAAGCCGCCCGGGAGAACGGCTTCACGGTTCTCAAAGATCACCTGCCTTATGACGCCAAGGAGAACATAAGGCTATTTCACGAGCTCCGGAAGTCCTTCGGCGATGAAGTTGGACTCATGCATGATGCGGCGCTGACTCGATACTCGTACGAAGAGGCATTGAAAGTAGGGCGAGCGCTACAGGAGGAAGAATTCATCTGGCTGGAGGAGCCGTTGCCTGACCGTCAGTTGGAGAATTACGTTCGCCTCACTGCTGAGCTGGATATCCCGGTTTCCGGCGCCGAGACCTTGATGCACGATCCAGAATTGAGCGCTCTATGGCTCAAATCGGGAGCGGTGGATGTTCTGAGGGTCAACGGACGTCACGGGACCACTCCGATTCTCAAGCTGGCCAATTTTGCCGAGATGCACAACGCGAATGTTGAACCGAACGCGTATGGGCCATTGTTTGGTCTTGTACACGCCCACCTGGGTTGCGGCATTGGGAACATTCGATGGTTCGAGACCTCTCCGCCTTTCGAAGGCGCCAAGATGGCCGAAGAGATTGGACTGATGAATCCCGCCGTGCCAGACGAAGGTTGGGTCAGCTTTCCGGACGCTCCCGGCTGGGGCGCCGAATGGGACTGGGAACAGTTCGAAAAGAAGCGCGTGGCGACACTTTGAGATGCTGGCAGGGGGTTTGTTTGCGCACAGACCGGTTACAGGATCGGATGCGGACAGCGGGCTTCTGATCGGTTTCTGGTTTGGCTTGGCGCCGACGGTCACCGCAGCGTCCATCGCCGGCCTGCGCAGCTGTCTTGCTGCTGGTAAATGGCGTCAGGTACGGGGCGCCTGTATTGAATTGCGCGCCGCATGAGCTTGGCGTAGAATGCACCGCAGCAATTTGGCTCGTCAATGGACGGCCACGAAAGGGCAGGCATCGATGGATGGCGCTCTGAGCGACCTGAAGGTCGTCGAGTACAGCACAGGGATTTCCGGCGCAATGTGCGCGAAGGCCATGGCCGATTTTGGCGCGGACGTTGTGAAGATTGAGCCGCCGGAGGGCGACGCCATTCGGCGGAACGGGCCATTCCCGGGAGGAGCGACGGACCCAGAAGCCAGCGGCATTTTCCTGTATTTGAACGCCAACAAGAGAGGTGTGACGCTGGACCTTGGCATCGCCGCCGACCGCCAGCACATGGGTAGCCTCCTCTCGGATGCTGACGTCTTCGTCACAGACCTGTCTCCTGAGGCCGCGGAAGCGGTCGACCTGTCGTACGCCGCCGTCGGCGGCGCCCACCCCGCTCTCGTCTGCGCGTACGTGACGCCGTTCGGGAACACAGGACCGTACAAGAATTACCAAAGCACCGACCTGATCGTGTGGCACATGGGCGGCATGGGTTGGGAGACGCCGGCGATGTCGGTGACCGACGTTGAGTCGGAGCCGCCGCTCAAGGGCAGAGGCAACCAGGCCGAGTTGCTCGCAGGCTGGATGGCAGCGACGGCCGCCATGATTGCGCTCTACCATCGTGAAGCATACGGCGCCGGCCAGGAGGTCGATGTGTCGGCGCTGGAGGCTGTGGCCAACCACATCAGAGGCAATTTCGCGATCTATTCCGATGACGAGTCACGCCTTCCTCAAACCCGGGAGAAGGCGATGTTCCGATGGACCTGGCCCTGCAAAGACGGCTACGTTTCGATTGCCTTCACGTTCGACCATTGGTGGCAGATCTTCAAAGGGCTGATGGGTACGCCGGCCTGGGCGGACAAAGAGGCGTACGACACGCTGGCTGGCCGCCGCGAAAACATGGCCGAGATCGAAGAGGGCGTCGTCGAGTGGATGCGAGACAAGACGCGGTACGAGTTGTACGACCTCCTTCAGTCTGCCAGCGTACCGTGCTTCCCCGTCCTGAGCACTGCGGAGGTGCTCGACAGCCCGCACTACCGCGCACGTGGCTTTTTTGTCGACCAGGAGCATCCCGTTGCGGGCAAGGTCACGCAACCGGGCGCCCCGATTCGGCTGTCACGGACTCCGTGGCAGATCACCCGGCCGGCGCCGACTTTGGGCCAGCACAACGACGAGATTCTTGCGTCAAACCAGCCGCCTGCCCCCCGCGTCAAAACATCGCCTCGCGGGGAGTCAAACGGCGCCCGTCCTGCCAACAAACCGCTCCAGGGCATCAGAATCGTCGACTTCGGCTGGATACTGTCGGTCCCCCATTGCGGCGCCTGGCTGGGCACGATGGGCGCCGAAGTGATTCGGGTCGAGTCGAACACGAGGCTCGAGATCGGGCGCACAGGAGGTATATCGACTCCCGCCGCCGGCACGCCGAACGTGAATCGAGCAGCCGGTTGGAACGGGCTCAACTACAGCAAACTGGGCGTGACGCTGAACATCCGCGATCCCGCCGCCAAGGACTTGGTCAAAGAACTCGTCGCGGTTTCGGATGTGGTCATGGAAAACTTCTCCACCGGCGTCCTGGATCGACTGGGGCTGGGATATGAGGACTTGCGCAAGACAAGACCGGACCTGGTCATGCTCTCCGGATCGACCATGGGCGTAACTGGACCCGAGCGTACCTCCACCGGTTTCGGACCAAACGTGTGCTCCTACGCGGGGCAGCCGTTCGTAACCGGCTACAAGGGGGGCGGACCGGAAAACCAGGGAGGCAACTGGCCCGACTACCTGGTCGGCGCGATAATGGTCTTCAGCATCCTGAGCGCGCTACGGCATCGAGCCAAGACCGGTGAAGGACAGTACATCGAAGCCGCCATGGCCGAGGTCGTTACCACCATGCTTCCGGAGGCTTTCCTCGAATACACAATGAATGGAAACCTTGTCGAGCGCATAGGCAACCATGACCCGAGCATGTCGCCTCACAACGTGTACCGATGCATCGGCGACGATGCCTGGGTCGCCATCGCGGCCCGAAACGACGACGAATGGAAGTCGATCTGCAACGTGATAGGCCAACCCAACCTGGCGTCAAAGGCGCGGTTCCGGACCATCGCGGACCGCAAACGCAACGAGGCCGCCCTCGACGATATCGTCGAGGCTTGGACCCGGACGGTGCATTCCAACGACGCCATGACACTCCTGCAGAACGCCGGTGTCCCGGCCGGACCGGTGATGGACGTCATCCCACTCATGGAAGACTCGCACTTTGCTAGCCGCGGGTACGTTGTGGACATGGTTCATCCGGAAGTGGGCAAGCGGCAAGTAGCCGGCATCCCGGCCCGATTCAGCGCGATCCCAGACTTAGCCTACTTCCATGCCCCGCTGCTAGGCCAGCACAACGACTTCGTGTTCGGGGAAGTTCTCGGTCATCCGTCGGAGCGTGTCGAGGAATTGAAGGCCGCCAAGGCGATCCACTAATCCGCTGGGCAGGGGCAACATAGAGAGGCGCTAGACGTGCCGCTTCATCAAGACAGTCCCACGGTGTTGAGCGTTATCGACGGCATGACGAAGAAGCGTAGAGCGTTGGTCATGCGGCTGCGCGAGATCGTGTTGTCGCTCGGAGGCGTCGAGGAGCGGACGTTGTACGATCACTTCTGTCGCGAGTGGACGCCTGCCTTCTACACCAGAGGCACGCAGCTTTGCCACGTGCACGATTTCGGCGCCGACCTGAGGGCGACGATGTTCGTGGGCATGAAGACGTTGGAGCCGTTCATCATGGCGTCAGATGGTCTCTCTCTCGAAAACCACCGCATGGTCGCCGAGACTCCCGCTCCACGCAACACGAAGGAACTCCGAATGCCGATCACGTCCATGAAAGACGTCGACGAGTTCGTGGCGCTGGTTCGCGTAAAGTGGGAATTCGTGCACCGGGCTGGCGTCTGAGTGCACACCGCTCGGTATCCGTGTCTGGCCAGATCCTTCGCATACGGACTCAGGTTGCCGGACATGTCCACCCCATTGGTTCGCCTTGCTGAGCGTCGCGCGGACGTAGAAACGGGGCGGACACCAATTGTATCCGCCCCGTTTCACTCGCCGACTAAAACTCCATTGACCTGCTGACGTCCCAGCAGATCGTGGACGCCGATTAGACCGGAGTGCTGGCGGTTCCGACGACGGTCACCGTGCCGTCTTCCTTCTCCATCCACACTGCCACGTTGGCCATCTTCTTGCCGCCCTCGGTGACCTCGTCGGTCACGACGGCCTTGGCCACGATCGTGTCGTCGGGCCACACGATGTTCGTGAACTTGATGTCTAGCTTGCTGCCCGTGTACCAGTTGGCGCCGAAGTGCCGGTCCATCAGGTCTCCGACGTATGACAGCGACATCTTTCCGCCGACCACCACTTCCTGAAAGCCCAGTTCTTCGGCCGCTTCCTTGCTGGTGTGGTAGTTGCGGTTGCCGTGGAAGAACGTGCCGCACATCTCGAGGCTGATTGTGTGCGGGTCGCTCTCGATCAAGTCACCCTCTGGCATCTCGAATCTTCGCGCGCCGCCCTTAGCCTTCGGGTCTCGCAGGGCCACGAAGCCGGACGACTGGCCGAACAGATAGCTCTGATGGTGACGGCCCACCGCCATGACGGAGCCGTCATCGGCCAGGAGCTCGACCTGTTGCAGGACGACCGTTCGGTTGCGGTGCTCATAGATATCGAGCACCTGCGATCGGGCGCTGTACCGGGTCTCGGGCACGATAGGAGCGTTGACCTCCCATTGCTGCCGCATCCACAGGTTGCCGAAATTCTGTTTGAAGCCAGCTCCCGCGAAACCTCCGTCGACCTCGGTCAAGGTCATCGAGGGGGTATGCGCTCCCCCGAGCGGAGATCCGGATCCGTCATAGAACGACCTGTCCACTTCGAGACCGGCGTAGTAGTTGTCCATCATCTGATTGTGGGCCACGAATTCTCGAGAGCCAAGATCTTTCCCGATAAAGGCCTCTTCCGGATCGCGTTGTTGATTGGCCATTTTGTCCTCCTGCGCTGATGCGTTTTCGTTCACGTTGTTGGTCGCGGGCTCCCGAACGGGAAGTCTGCCGTTGTTTGCGCTATCCTACCACGAGCCATGGCATAAATCACGTGTCAGGTCAGAGTATGGCGCCGTGGTCCTGTAGCTGGGCGATGTCGTCCCATGTGTAGTCGAGCACGTCCATCAGCACCTGCTCGGTGTTCTCGCCCTGGGCAGGGGCCATCTTGCGGGTCGAGACCGGTGTCCTGGTGAAGGTCACGGGCGTTTGAAGCCACTTGCTGGGGCCGATTGTCGGATGGTCGAAATCGATAACGTAGTCGTTGGCCGTGACCTGTGGGTCGTCCGCAAGGTCGAGTGTCCGCTGGACACGTTCGAAAATGAGGTCGCCCGCCTGCGCAAGCCGCCCCTCCCATTCGTCTCGAGTTCGAGTCTTGAACACGCCCGCCAGCAGATCGTTGATTTCCTCGGGGTTCTTCGAGCGCGCGTACATCGTGTTGAATCGCTCGTCTTCCACAAGTTCCAACCGGTCCAGCGCCTTGCAGAACGCGGGCCAATATCGGTCCGCCTGGCCCATGGAAAATGCGAGCCAATTGCCGTCTGAGCACTCGTAACAGTTCCATAAGGAATTTGCGGCGGACCGCGGGTCCTGACGTTGGAACTCACGGTTCGTGAGCAGTGAGATTCCGTTCTGCATACCGCGGGTCCACACCATGCTCCCGAGATGTGAAACGTCCACCTTCTGCCCGAATCCATACCGTTCCCTGGCGACGACGGCTCCCAGGATTCCGTAGGCGAGCAACGTTCCAGCGGCCTGGTCGGCGATGCCGAGCTGATACGGGACGTTGTCGTCTGGACCAGCCCACCACAGTGCGCCCGAGCGCGCCTCGCCGGTGAGGGCGAACGCGGGTTTGCCGGAGTCCGGTCCCTCAGGGCCGTATCCCGAGGCCGAGCCGTAGATGATCTCGGGGTTGTGTTCCACCAGGTCGTCGTAACCCAAACCCAGCCGTTCAGCCACTCCTTGGCGGAAGTTCTCGACGAAGATGTCCGAGCGTTTCACGAGCTCGTGCATGACCTTGATTCCGTCGGGATGCTTCAGGTTTAGGGCGATGCCGAGCTTGTTGCGGTTCATGCCCTCGAAGTACGCGTTGACCCCATCGGGAAGATTGGACGGGACTCCCGCGATGCGGCGGAACTGGCGGCCGTGGTCTCCGTCCAGTGACTCTACCTTGATGACTTCGGCCCCGAGGTCGGCCAGCATCATCGTGGACACGGGGCCGAACTGCCACATGGTCCAGTCGATGACACGCATGCCGGTGAGCGGTCCCACTGGTTCGCCGTTACGATTGTCGGACATCGCGTTCTCCCGGACGGCGCGCAACGGGGTCGGCCGATTCTCGGCGCCGATCGCGTCGGGCCGACTCCTGGGTCGGACCTATGTGAAGGTTGGAGAAAAGGGGCGGCGCTTCGCCGCCCCTGCTAGTCCATTAGGTTCGCGTCAACGGGCTCAGTACTGCCGCTGCTGCCTCGATCGGCCGCCCATGTCCGCGTAGGCGAACTGGGGATCCGTCACCACGTCGAGCAACGCGGGTTTGCCCGAGTTGAACGCACGCTCCAGGGCGGGGGTGATCTCCGCGGGGTCGGTGACCCGCTCGCCGTAGCCGCCCAATCCTTCCATGACCTTGGCGTAGTCGGTCTTCTGCGAGAGGAACGTCCCCAGGGCTCGGCCTGTGCGACGGTACACGCCCTGCGTCGTCTGGTTCCACGCGCCGTTGTTGGCGACGATGGATACGATGGGCAGGTTGAACCGAACGTAGGTTTCGATGTCGAAGCCGGTGAGGCCGAATGCGCCGTCGCCGTACACGATGCAAACCTGTTTGCCGGGCCTGGCAAGCTGCGCCGCGGTCGCGAACCCGCTGCCGGCGCCGAGGCAGCCGAACTGTCCCGGGTCCAGCCAGTGGCCGGGTTCGTTGATGTTGAGGACACGCGCGGCGAACGTGACAATGTCGCCGCCGTCTCCGACAACCGTGGCGTCGTCGTCGAGGAAGTCCCTGAGGTCGCCGACAAGCCTCATTGGGTGGATCGGGTCGGCGTCACTCTTGAGCATCGGCTCGTCGACTGCTTTTAGCGCCCGATCCTCCGTGACGACCTCTTCGACCCATTCGCGGCCTGGCGACTTGTACTTGCGAGCTTTGAGCTCGTCGATGATCTGTCGGAGAACGGCCTTGGAGTCGCCGGCGATTCCAACGTCGATATTCCTGTTCTGACCGATCTTACTGCTGTCCTGCATGATTTCGATCAGCCGCGGGTTTTGCGGGAACATGCGGTCCGCGCCGTAACCCAGCCTGAAGTCGATGGGCGTCCCGAGGAGCAGAACCGTGTCGGCCTTGACCAGCGCGTAACGTCTGCCCAGGCTTCCGAGGTTCGGATGGTCAGACGGCAGCGATCCCCGGCCCATCGCGTTGAGGAACACGGGCGAGTCGATCAACTCGACGAATTCGCGAAGCTCTTCCGAGGCCTGGGTCCACCAGATGTCCGAACCCGCAAGGATCATCGGTCGCTCGGTTTCCATGAGGATGTCGGCCATCTTGCTGATGTACTCAGGATCGCCGTATGCGCGCGACTCGGTGCGGTAGGCTTCGGGATAGACGACGTCGTCTTCTTCGCACTTGCCGTTGACGATGTCCGCGGGGATCTCCAGGTAGACCGGACCCGGAATGCCTGACGTGGCATGCCGGAACGCGATCGACAAGTAGTTGGGTATGCGGTCGACGCGTTTGACCTGCTCTGAAAACTTCGTCACGGGTTTGAGGAAGGTTGCGCTGTCAAAGTCTTGAAGACCGCCCATCAGATGGTCCGAAATGGCGGCGTTGCCGCCGATCAGGAGCATCGGGCTCGGCGCCTGAAATGCGTTGGCGATGCCGGTCACGGCGTCCGTCACCCCGGGGCCGGCAGTCACGATGCAGACGCCGGGCTTGCCGGTGACTTTCGCCCAGCCCTCGGCGGCGTGTGCGGCGACCTGTTCGTGTCTGAAGTCGATAATCTTGATCCCTTCGGCGTCGCAACCCTCATACAAGTTGTAGATATGGCCGCCGTTAAGGGTGAATATGTATTCGACGCCCTCTCGTTTCAGGGCTTTGCCGAATAGGCGTCCTCCGTCTATCTCTGCCAATGTCTCCTCCTACGTGGTTGGCTGAATTCCGATTTACAGTATCACGTTCTTGTTCTGCAGGTCGCTTATATCATCCCAGGTGTAGCCGAGTTCGTCGATCAAAACCTCTTCGGTGTGCTGGCCGAGTTGCGGCGCCTCCCGCCAGATCTTTGCCGGGGTCTTGCTGTAGTGGTTGGGGTGGTTGCACATCTTCACAGTGCCGATCGACGGGTGATCGAACTCGGTTATGTACTCGTTGGCGATCACTTGAGGATCGTCCTGCAGCTCGTTGATTGTTTGCACCTTGGCGTAGATGAAATCGCCGGAGGTGCGGAACAGCTCATCCCACTCGTCGTAGGTCTTTGTGGCCATGGCCTTGTCCATCTCCGCGACCAGGGCCGTACCGTTTTCCATTCTCGTGTCCATGTTACTGAATCGGGGGTCGTCCAGCAGGTGAGTGAGCCCCATGATGGTCATCAGCGGCTCCCACTGCCGGTCAGGCTGAAGGTGCATGAGCTGTATCCATCGCTCGTCCTTGCATTCGTACAAGTTGGCCAGCGGATTGCGAGAGTTCAACCGATCGTAAGCCTCAAAGGCACCGCCTCTCATCATGGTCATGCTGATGCCCAATCCCTGGAGCCACATGTTGGCGCTGAGGTGGGAGGCGTCCACCTTCTGGCCGATGCCCTGGATGTGCCTGGCCACCAACGCCGCGAGCACACCCTGGCAGAGCATGATGGCGCCCATCTGGTCCGAGACGCCCTGCGTAACTCGCGTGGGCTCCTTGACGCCGACGGGTGTCGCGGACATCATCAATCCGGCGCGGGCCTGGCCGCAACCGTCGAACGAGGGCAGGTGCGCGTCCGGCCCTTCCGGTCCGTAGCCCGAAGCGGAGCCGTAGATCAGCATTGGATTGATCTCGCTGAGCGTTTCGTAGCCTACGTTGAGCCGCTCCGCCACCCCTTTGCGGAAATTCTGCACGAAGACATCCGCGTTCTTGACCAATTTGTGGACGATCTCTTGGCCTTCCTTGGTCTTCAGGTTGACGGCGAGACCGCGCTTATTGCGGTTGTTGGTCTCGAAGTAGACGTTGCGACCCTCCGGAAGCCCCGTGCGCAGCGTGCTGGCCCTCGCCAATCCACGTCCGGAGTCGCCGTCTAGGGCCTCGATTTTCAGTACATCTGCGCCCATGTCACCCATCATGGCGGAGGACATCGGCCCGAATTGCCACATCGTCCAATCCAGGACACGCACGCCCTTCAGAGGTCCACTGGCTCCAGCTTCATAAGCAGCGTTCACTTAATGCCTCCGGCGTCATTGGCTGACAGGTTTCGACCGCGATCCAGCGGTTTTGGGCCGCATTTTTCGCGACAGCGGGATTGTAGCACAATCCCCGCGCGAAATAGCACGCATGACGCCAAAAAGGGCGACAGCACTTCGAGCGCGCCGGAGATTCTTCGGAATGTTGGATAGTGTGGGTGTGGTACAATTCCGGCGCCGCAGCGAGATCGGCTGCGTGGACCTGAGAAACATGTGGGAGGCCGCGACTATGGGCAACGCACTCGACGACATTCGTGTGTTGGATCTCACCCAGTTCGAAGCAGGTCCGTCCTGCACCGAATCGCTGGCCTGGATGGGCGCGGACGTCATCAAGATCGAACAGCCTGGCTCGGGCGACCCGGGCCGTCGGAACCGGTCAAACCTGCCCGACGTCGACAGTTATTACTTCATTCTGTTGAATGCCAACAAGCGCAGCGTAACTATCGACCTGAAGAACCCCAAGGGCAAAGCGCTGTTCCTCGAGATGGTGAAGACCGCGGATGTCGTTGCCGAGAACATGGGACCCGGAACGCTGGAGCGGCTCGGCCTGGGCTACGACGCGTTAAGCGAGGTGAACCCTCGCATCGTGCTCGCCACGGTGAAAGGCTTCGGTACGTATGGACCGTACTCTCAGTACAAGAGCTTCGACATGATCGCTCAGGCGGTCGGAGGGTCGATGGCGTTCACCGGATTCGAAGACGGGCCGCCGACCAAGCCCGGCTCGACGATCGGCGACACTGGCACCGGCATCCACGCCGCGTTTGGCATCATGGCAGCTCTCTGGCAAAGAGAGAAGACCGGCAAAGGCCAAGTCATGGAAATCTCGATGCAGGATGCCGTGGTGAACTTCAGCCGCATCAAGATGCGTGAATACTACGAAACCGGCGTGAACCCCGGTCGTTCCGGGAACGCGATTCCCAACACGGCGCCAGGTGACATCTATCGCTGCAGCCCAGGCGGATCTGACGACTACGTGTACATCTACTGCCAGCCGATCCGCGCCCACATGTGGGATGCGATCCTTCTGTGCATGGGACGGGAAGACCTGATCGACGACGAGCAGTGGAGCAATCCAGTGTGGCGAGGCCAGAACAAGGCCGAAGTGGACGAACTCGTCGAGGCTTGGACGATGCAGAACGGCAAACACGAGGTAATGCGGATACTGGGCGAGGGCGGCATCCCGTGCGGAGCGGTGCTCAACGCTGAGGACATACACAACGACGAACATCTCAAGCGTCGAGGCATGATCACCACGATGGACCATCCGGTGCGTGGCAGCTTCGACATGCCTGGCTTCCCCGTGCAACTCGGGGACTCGCCCGTGGAGATGAAACACGCCCCGCTGCTGGGCGAGCACACGACCGAGGTTCTCCAGGACATCTTGGGTCTGGACGAAGACGCCTTGACCCGGTTGCGGTCTGAGGCTGTGATCTGATTGGCGACAAGAATCGTCGTCGTTTCTGACACGCACTGCCGCAAATGGGAAGAGGTCCATCCCTCGATCAAAAGCGAGTTGGCCAGCGCCGACATCGCGATCCATTGTGGCGACTTCACGACTATGGCGGTGGTTGACGGCATGCGAACGGTCGCCAAACAGGTCGTGGTCGTGCACGGCAACTCCGACCCTCCAGAACTGCGTCAGGCTATCCCATATGTCGAGTTGCTAGAGGTAGAGGGCGTCAGAATCGGTGTGACTCATCCGGCGTGGGGCGGTCCTGAATTCCCTCTAGAGGAGTTGCTCCAGGATTTTCCGGAAGGCGTGGACGTGGTGATCTTCGGTCACTTCCACGAAACCATCAACGAGCGCCGAAACGGCGCCCTCTTTTTGAATCCCGGCCAAGGCTACGCTTCGTTCATGGTGCCGGCCACCGTGATCGAGATGACAGTAGATTCCGGGAACGTCTCCGCGGAAATCAAGGTGGTCGTGCCAGCGACGTAGGATCGGCAGTTGGTGCCTCGGTGCGACTTCGGGCTTTCGCGCCTTCCATGTTAAGATGACGACATGAGCAACAAAAGACAGAAACGCGCCGCCACCGGACGGAACTTTTGGATGTTCGTCGAATCGGCGCAAAACTTCAATGTTTTGAAGGACATGAACTTCAGCCTCTTTGGAATGGGTCCGAAATACCGGCGACGCGCCGAACGCATGAAACCGAATGACCAGGTGCTGTTCTATGTGTCTGGCCTGCGGATATGGCCGGCGATCGCTACAATCGCGTCCACGTATTTCGAAGACGACACACCGCTATGGGTCCCGACGACGCGGCACGAGTCGTTCAGATACCGCATCAAACTCAAGCCGAGCATCGTGCTCGAAGAAGACGACTATATCGACGCTCTCGTCCTGGGACCGAGGCTGGACTACGTGAAGCGCTGGGCGCCTCAAGACTGGCCGCTGGCCTTCTGGGACCGCCTGCACCTGCTGCCTCAACGCGACTTCCGGCTGATAGAGAGCGAGATGCAGCGAGCCGCAGCCCGACACAGGCGTGGCAACCGGCGACGGAGTCCAGCGATTGACGGGCGAGAGAACTACGCTCTCGACGCGGATGCCAGCGAGAGTCGCGAGCTTGAGGACGACACCCAGGCGGACCACGGCCTCATTGCCAACGACCAGGAGAGTCGCGAGCAGGACGACGACACTCAGGCGGATCACGGCCTCCTTCTGGACGGCCGGTATGGTCGCGAACTCGTAGACGACGCCGAAGAGGACTTCGGGGACGCCATCGGCGGCCCGGAGATTGACGCCCAAGACACGGGCGACGACGAACTGAGTCCGGATTTCGAACCTATCGGAGAGATTCAGCAAGACGCGGAAGATCTCGACGACGACACTCCGACTCCCGATGAGCCCGCTGTATACGATGACGGGCCAGCGGTGGAAGAGCAAGACTAGGGGCTCGGAGATTGCCGCCCGGGGCGCCGGTTTGCTTGTCGAGCATCGACGCCGAGAGACCCTCAGACCGCATTTGCGGCGTAGCCTCGTGAACGGCCCCAGACGATACAGCTAGTCGGCCACCGGCGATTCCACTTCCTCTGGGAGCCCGAAGTTTTCGTCGAAGAGCTGCCGGGTTGTCTCCAAATCGTCGGCTGGAATCTCCTCCGAATCGGGCGCAGCGGCGAACTCGTGAAGCTGCTCCATGTTCGTGATGTTCGGGAGCACGCACGCGACACGATCGCCTGAGAGGGCGAACTTGATTGCGATCTGGCCGATCGTCGCGTCGATGTGCTCGCTGAGGAAACCGAGCCTTTCCAGCTTTACGAGCGACCGATCCAACCACTCCTGTTCTCGATGGCTGCGATGGTCGCTGGGGTCGAATACAGTGTCCCGTGTGAACGTGCCGTCCAGGAGACCGGAGGCGTGGGGCACGCGCGACAGCAGGCCGGTCTGCTCCTCCAACGCAACGGGAAAGAACTGCCTCGCCGGCTGCTGCTCGAGCATGCTGTATATGATCTGGACCGACGGCACATGCCGATGTTTCATAACGGCTTCGCCCTCTTCGAACCACCCGATGTCGGGGCCGAGCGCCGCGCCGTAATACCGTATCTTGCCCTCTTTGACCAGTTCGTCGAGTAGATCGAACAGTTCGTCCTGCTCGATAGCGTCCATGCGGGGGTTGTGAAGCTGGAACAGGTCGATGTAATCGGTCTGCAGGCGTCTCAAACTCTGTTCACAGGCGTATCGAATGTAGTCTGCGGTCCATTTCTGGGGTCGCTCCTGGTGGCCGACCCTCTCGAACGGACTGTAGATGTCGTAACCGAACTTGGTGCCGATGAGGATGTCGTGCCGTTGCTTGCCCAGCGCTTTGGCCAGGATCTCCTCGCCGTAACCCTCGCTGTAGGTGTCGGCAGTGTCGTAGAAGTTGACTCCGAGGTCGTACGCCTTCACGAGCAGGTTGACGTTCTCCTGCTCGGATCGTTTCCCCCACCAGTTAGTCGCCACGGTCCACACGCCGAACCCGACCTCTGACACACTGAGCTCGGTTGTTCCAAGTTGCCTGTATTTCAATCTGTGCTCCCCTGAGTTTTCGTGTCGCGATCGATGCTGTCCGCCTTGAGTCCCGACAAATCGATTTCCCGGCCTTGCCGAGACCTGCCCAACTACACCGGTGTGGGCGCCGCCCCCAAGACTCCCCGAATCTCGTCTGCGCGGTCCTCGTACTCGGAATCGGACAACGCCGGAGTGAGGTCTCCGAGCGGCACTTCTGGGCCGAGTTCCACCCAGGACTTGCACCCTGAGTGTTCGTCCAACACCGGCAGCGACTGGGGCTGCTGCAGACGATAGACGCGGAGCAGCGCGACAGTCAGCGGCTGCTTCGGACGCCAGTGCAATCGCTTCTCAGCGTAGTCGTCGGTCCACATGTGAAACTCGGATATCGCGGCGAGTTCGCCCTCGCTTTGCAGTTCGAATCTGTCCGTGACCCGGCACCAGTGCGTGAACGTAACGAGGTCCGCCCCGCCGTCGCCGTTCTCGGTTGCTCCGACCTCGGCCACGTGCCGTGGTTTGAGCAGCTCCGGCTTTTGGTGCTCGTATGTCGGGTACAACAGGAATTCCGGGTGGACGATGCGAAAATCCTTGTCATCGCGGTGAATGCCACCCTTCCGCAGGATGAGGATCTGGCGCCCGCCGCCCAGCGCGCGATCCGCGACCGCCCATTCCTTGAGAGCCATATTTGAAGTTGACGGCAAGAGCATCGATGAAGCCTCCGCGGTGAGTGTCGGCGGGTGTGTCGTGCGAATTGTCTGCGGGCATTATAGCTAGTCACACTGAGGTGAGCGACTATTTCGGGACGAAGACTGCCATAACGCCAAGCCAGGGGCGTAACTTGAGCGGAGCTTCAGCCGCCTGCCTGCTTGCCGCTGACGGAGCGATGTGCCAGAACCCGAAGTTATGAAACACATCATCAACCGT
>CEQE01042729.1_pt1 | contig 23363 bp, 15 predicted proteins | sample 356201 | NCBI WGS metagenome assembly CEQE01 (sample SAMEA2619970, study PRJEB7988) | marine metagenome | biome: marine biome (ENVO:00000447); feature: mesopelagic zone (ENVO:00000213) & marine oxygen minimum zone (ENVO:01000065); material: "saline water (ENVO:00002010), including plankton...
GGCGCCGTCCATCAGTTTTGCCACATTTATTTTTTCGAAATGATATTCATCGATATAAGTTATAATTTGTCTTAATACTGGCAGCTTTTCTATTACTACTTCGTATGTGTTTTTGCCCTGACTATATAGAGACTGGTAAAAGGGAAATAATAAAGTTATGGCAAGTGCTGTGCCCATAATCAGGAATAAATTTTTGATTTTCATAAATTTTTCACCGTTTACCCCATCCCTGTTAAACACTAAATCTATCTCTGAAACTACAAAACATACCAGAACTCATTTTTTAAATAACTATATAAAATTAGACCTTTCATTCAATAAATATTTGAGAACGTTTGTTTACCCATATCGTAATTTTCAGGATGCAATAAAAGAGGTTTTATGCTTTTTATATAGTTAATATGTTTTCTCTATAATTTTGAGCAACACAAATGATTTACATACTAGTGTTTTATGGGGGTGCCAATGCTTTACTGTTTCTCTCCTAAACTTATATCAATCAGTGTGTCCCGCGCAGAGATGGTTGTTGAGTTTAAAGAAACCATTCCCATAAAAATTAAATAAAAATGTCTCGGTTTTTCATTTTCTTTGGAGGGGTGGTTTGTTTCGCCCTGTGTAATAATACTACTATAGCCTCCAGGCTAATTACCGCTGGCCTTGACAAACCGGTCTACCTAACCGCTCCTGCCGGAACAGAAGACGAGCTCTATGTTCTCGAGCAAAAGGGGAAAGTTAGACTGATAAAATCAGAGCGTTTGTTAAAAAAACCTTTTCTTGATATTACAGACAGGGTCCACAATCCGCTTTTTCCTGGGGATGAGCGGGGGCTTTTGGGACTGGCTTTTCATCCACTCTTTTATGAAACTGGGTACTTTTATTTGAACTATGTATCCGTTGACCAACACACTATTGTTTCAAGGTTTTGTGTGAAGCCTCTTAGTAGTTTAAGACAAAGCGAGGTTGTGTTGTTTGACATTGTTCAACCCTATTCCAACCATAATGGTGGACAGATAGAGTTTGGGCCTGACGGCTATTTATATGTTGGGGTTGGGGATGGGGGGTCTGCAGGTGACCCTGAAAAAAACGGACAAAACAAAAACTCGCTTTTAGGAACCATATTAAGAATTGATGTGGATTCCGGAAGTCCTTATGGAATACCCAAAAATAATCCTTTCTATAAAACCAAGAATACCAAGAGAGAAATTTGGCTTTATGGACTTCGAAACCCGTGGCGGTTTTCTTTTGACGCCGAAGCAGGAGAAATTTATATTGGAGATGTGGGGCAAAACAGCTGGGAGGAAATACACGTGGTCTCCCTGATGGATGGGGGGTTAAATCTTGGGTGGAACATTATGGAAGGGAGCCATTGTTTTTTCCCAGAACACGGCTGTGATACTGCGGGGCTGGTTCTTCCCGTTTTTGAATACCCAAATGATGCAAATTATATGAAAACTCTCGCTGGGTTTTCCCAGACAGGGTGGGAGGTTCAGGGTTGTTCAATAACTGGAGGTTATGTATATAGGGGGGAATTAATTCCGGAATTTAAGGGTCATTATATTTTCGCAGACTATTGTACAGGAAAATTTTGGAGCTTTGTATATAGAAACCCGGAAACAACTCTGTTCACAGATAGAACCGAAGAGCTTCGAAAGGAAACCGGTAAAAAACAATTTTATGTTTCTTCTTTCGGTAAAGGTGGGTTGGGGGAAGTTTATTTTCTTGATTATGAAGGGTCTGTATATAAAATTATCAGTAGTGACGAAGATTAATTAAATATTTTACGTTGAAAAAACCTTCGGTTTCCTTTCTGCTCTTCTAATAAACAATTTTAATATAACACATCAAAAATTTGCTACAGATAAATTCCTACTAATTTGATTTATAAACTTTGTCACAGCGGTTTTCTTTTTATAAACTTTTTCTACCTGCCCACATGCATGTATAACCGTTGTATGGTCTCTGCCCCCGAAAAATAATCCGATCGATGTCAGTGTGTTATTGGTCAACTCTCTGCAAAGATACATTGCCAGGTGTCTGGTTTTCACTAATTCTCTCCTTCTGGATGGTCCTACAATCAGTTTTAGGGGAACATTTGTTGTCTCGGATACTTTTTTGACCACATCTTCCAGGCTCAACTCCAAAATCATTTCTTTGCCTAATTTTTCCCTTATCACCTCCTCCACCAGTTTCCGATTTATTTCTTTCCCGTGGAGTGATGAGTTTGCCAAAAGACGAATAATAATACTTTCTAACACACGAATGTTAGTTTTTATGTGGGTTGCAATTAATTCAATTAAATCATATTGGAGCTCTAATCCGCTTTGTTGAGCCTTTTCCAAAAGAATTGCCACTCTCGTCTCAAAGTCGGGGGGCTGAATATCAACAGATAGTCCCGATTGAAATCGCGAGACGAGCCGCTCCTGAAGTCCCACCATGTCTCCTGGGTATGTGTCCGCAGAGAGAACTATTTGCTTGTTTAATTGATGTAGTTCGTTAAATGTGTGAAAAAATTGCTCTTGAGTTTGCTCTTTACCTTTTAAAAATTGTATATCATCAATAAGCAATAGGTCTGTGCTCCTGTATTTTTTTGTGAATTCGCCATTGGTGTTTTTTTGGATACTGTTTATAAATTCCTGTGTAAAGCGTTCGCTTGTCTCCAGAACCACCTTTTTTCTTTTTCCGTTTACTATTGTCCGGTTTCCAATTGCATGCAGTAGGTGCGTTTTTCCTAAACCAACCCCACCATAAATAATTAAAGGATTATATTGTGACTCTCCCGGGGTTTTTGCGACCGACACAGCTGCGGCTCTCGCAAACTGATTGTTTGGTCCCTCTATAAAGTTTTCAAATCTTTGGTTTTTATTTATAAACGTTGTTGGTTTCTGTTTAAACCTTGGCTCATCTTTTTCTTCATTAACTTGGTTTATATATTTTTTTGGTTCTGTTGAAACCGTGTATTTAACATTTAGTGGTTCGCCCTTGCCATCAAAGGCTTTTCTCTTTATTGTTTCCTTATAGTGGGCATTTAGCCATTCATAAAAAAATTGATTGGGAACCTCAAGGATCAACTCGTCCACATTAAGGGCTACTGGCTTGATTGGGGTGATCCAAGTATTAAAAGCGTGGCTGGGTATTTCTGTTTTTATAGACTTTTTTACTGTTTGCCAAACCCTCTTATGATTGTGCGCTAATTGTTTATCCACGAGTTATCCACATTTTGGTTTTTATAAATTCTATGTTAAAATTAAAAACAATTATTTATCTTTTCCTATAATAATATATCTATAATAAAAAATAATTTTAAAACCATACGCTCTATTAATTAGATTACAATTTTCACTAAAAAAATTTGTGTGTTTATACAATAGGCTGTACTTTTCCCGGCTAAATAAGAAAGATAATTCATGAAAAGGACATACCAACCTCACAATAAAAAGAGAAGGCGAACTCACGGCTTTAGAAAAAGAATGTCTACTAAGGCCGGGAGGAGGGTTTTGTCCCGCCGCCGCCAGCGTGGTCGCAAGTCCCTAACTGTATAAAGTAGAGTGTTTTTTAAGGCTGCCCTCAGGATAAGCGATAGGTCTGTTCTCTTTTTTTTTGGGGTGTTTATTAATTTATATAAGTTTTGTCTGTCCCCGCTTTTAGGGTCACAGTGTAGATTCTCTCCGTCGTGTTCTGATTATGCCTTGCGGTCTATACAAAAATATTCTTCATGTAAGGCATTTTTAAAAATAGCAAAAAGGTTGTCTAGGTGTCACCCGTATCATCCTGGGGGTATTGACCCACCGTAAAAATGGACCGTCGTTCTCTTTTAGCTATTTTTCTTATTGCTATGGTGTTAATCCTAATGCCATACTATTTTCAGCTTATATCTCCTCCACCGCCTGTTGTGACCTCCGCGCGAGGGTGTACAGATCCGGGGGCCAGCAATTATAATCCGGACGCAACCGAAGATGACGGAAGCTGTAAATACATATCACCGCAGGTGGCGGCTCCTCTAGGTTTAGAGCCCAACCTCCCAATAAAAACAGAATATGAAGAAAAAAATATTTTAATAGAAACACCCCTATATTCCGCTGTGGTTTCTACAAAAATGGGTGGTTCGCTCGTAAGCTTTGAACTAAAAAAATATGTTGGGGCGGACTCTGCCTTTGTTAACTTAATTTTTGAACAAAACCTTAACAACCTCTATTTGTCGTTTGTCAGTATTGATGGTGAAAATGTTTCTATTAAGGAGCCCTGGTTCACAAATGAGGGCCGCGAACACATAGAGGTTTTTAATGATTCCTACCTATTAGAACTTTCTTATATATATAAAGGAGAGAGTATAGAAAAAACACTGTTGTTTGACCCGGGCTCTTATGTCGTTGGGGTCACCACAAATCTGTCTAATATATCGGACAAGCTTTCTGGAGATTTTTATTCATTGGGGTGGGACGGGGGAATCCCCCCCACAGAGACAAACCTTAAGGATGATATTACATATTTTAATGGTTATGTTTATCAGGCTGGTGACTATTACGAGTTTAAGAAGGTGGCACAAAATCTTAAAAACCAAACTGGCTCTCTGGAGACCGTTCGTGGAAGAACTGAATGGACAGCAATACGATCTAAATATTTTACTTCTGTTTTTTTGCCTGAAAAGGAAAGCGAGATCTGCTGGGTTGGTTTTAAAGAAATAATGTTGGGGTCTGTCTCTATCCCTTTATATAGTATGGCCGTGGGGCTTAATAAAAATCAATCCTCGTCCGTATCTATATATTTAGGGCCCCTTGAATATGAAACCGTAAAAAAGATAAACAAGGGCATTCCCAGTATAATGAATTTTGGTTTTTCTCTTATAAGGCCGATTTCTCTGGGTGTTCTGTGGCTCTTAAGGTCTTTTCATGTCTGGATTCCAAATTACGGGCTTGTTTTAATTTTATTTTCTGTGCTCGTTAAAATTGTAGTGTTTCCTTTAACAAAAAAGAGCTATCAGTCTTCTAAGGAGATGCAGGCCCTTCAGCCTGAAATTGCTAAACTGAAAGAAAAATATAAAAACAATCCCCAAAAATTAAATAAGGCCACAATGGGCCTATACAAGGAGCGCGGGGTAAACCCTCTTGGGGGGTGTTTGCCTATTCTTATACAAATGCCCTTACTTATTTCCCTTTTTCAGGTTTTTCGTTCAACCATTGAGCTACGCGGGGCACACTTCGTGGGCTGGATTACTGATCTTTCTGCGCCGGATGTGGTTTTTAGGCTTCCTTTTTCTGTACCCCTATATGGAGACGGGGTGGCTATTTTACCATTAATAATGGGAGTTACAATGTTCATTCAGCAAAAAATGATGCCCACCCAGGCATCTGGACAACAGGTATTTATGTCTTATTTTATGACTGGGTTTTTTGTGTTGTTGTTTAACGGATTTCCGTCCGGCCTAAACCTTTATTATACACTTTTTAACGTACTCACTATCCTACAACAAAAATATCTTACACCCGTTGCACCCACAAAGAGTTTAGTTCAGAAAAAATGATCCCTTTGGACACAATTGTTGCTACCGCCACCCCTCATGGTTTTGGTGGTGTTTCCGTTGTGAGAATGAGCGGGCCTGATTCAAAAAATATTATTAGGTCCATATCCTTATCCTCTAAAAACAAAGAACCCTTTAAGCACAAAACGGTTGTGCTAGTTAGGCTCATAGACGAGAACAATGTTCCATTTGAAGATGGGGTCGTGACTTTTTTCAAAAAACCCAACTCCTATACCGGTGAAGACGTTGTTGAAATCTCTTGTCATGGAAACCCCTCTATTGTCAACAAGCTTATCTTGATCTGTTGTGTTAATGGGGCACGGACCGCAGAGCCGGGAGAGTTTACAAAGCGCGCCTTTCTTAATGGAAAAATTGACCTAATTCAGGCAGAGGCTGTTGCCTCTTTAATACAGTCTAAAACCGACGAGAGTGCCTCGTTAAGTTTTAAAATGCTTCATGGTGAACTCTCTACACTAATGAAAAAAATAAAAAAATCATTAATTGGTCTTCTTGCCAAAATTGAATTTGAACTTGACGTTAGTGAGGGCGATCTTCAGCCTAAGTTGTTAGGTGACGCACTGTTGGCCCTGGGTGGGTTCCGGGCTATAATAGAAAAAGCGTTAGTGGGCCACAACTCTGTCCGGATGTTAAACGAGGGTGCAAATGTCGTTATTTGTGGTGCCCCAAACGTGGGAAAGTCAACCCTCCTAAACTCTATCGCTGGTTTTAATCGAGCCATAACAGGCCCTCAACCAGGAACAACAAGAGACGTTATTGAGACCTCCGTTTCTATTGGTGGTGTTCCTGTTACGTTGATAGATACTGCGGGGCTTCGTATTTCCAAAAATAAGATCGAAAAAGAGGGTGTTTTGCGGGCCGAAAGGGAAATATCGAACGCTGATTGTGTGGTTGTTGTTACGCCCGCAAACGGAAAAATTAACATTGGTGATCTTAGTGTGTTTGGTGGCCCCCTTGTCCATGTGATAAGCAAGGCCGATCTGTGCAAAAAACAAGAGATTGAATCTTTGAAAAAACAATTCCCTGAGTCTTGTATTGTTTCGGCCAAAGCTTCTTTTGGAGTTAAAAAATTACTAAAGATCATTCAGGTATGTATTAGTATTTCCCCCTCTCTTGGTGATCTCGTTCCTGTAGTTACAAGTAGACAAAATATAATTCTCAAAAAAATACTATACTGTATTCAAAACGCAGGGGACCTCCTGTCCGGTTCTGGGCCTGTCCCTTTTGACCTTGTGTCGTTTGAGCTTCGGGATGCCTTGAGCCAGCTGGATCTGGTTCTCGGAAAAACGGTTACCGATGATATCCTTGATAGTGTTTTTAGTGGTTTTTGTGTTGGAAAATAGTTTCACGTGAAACACCCCGGCCCCTATAGTGATACCATTGTTGTGGGTGGTGGTCATGCTGGTGTAGAGGCTTCGTTGATTTGTGCCAAGCTGGGGCTGTCTGTCTCTCTTGTAACTATTAACCCTCAGGCTATTGGGAGAATGTCGTGCAGCCCCTCCATTGGTGGCATTGCAAAGGGACAGGTGGTTCGGGAGATTGATGTTTTGGGTGGGGTTATGGGGCGGGTCGCGGACACTGCCTCCCTTCAATATAAAATGTTAAACAAATCTAAGGGGCGGGCAGTGTGGTCCCCAAGGGCACAGGTTGACAAACGAAAATACGAACAGGAAGTTGTGCGGCTGGTCTCGGGTTGTAATAATATAAAGGTTTTTTGTGGTGAGGTGGTGGATATCCTTGTTTCGAGTGGAGTGATTTCGGGCGTTGTCTTGTTGTCCACCGAAAAAATATTTTGTAAAACACTTATTATAACCTGTGGAACATTTCTTAATGGACTTATTCATGTTGGTGAACAAAAAACAAGCGCCGGAAGGATGGGGGAGGGTCATAGTAGTGGAATTACAGAGTCCTTGTCGTCTCTGGGTTTTTCGTTCTCCAGATTAAAAACAGGAACCCCTCCCCGCCTAAAAACATCAACAATAGATTTTTCTAAGTGTTCTGTTTCTGTGGGTGACGAGCGTCCTTCTCCGTTTTCACATTTCACCTCTTCTTTTTCTCCTCCCAATGTTCCGTGTTACCTTACAAAGACAGGTGCTCTCTCCCATAAAATAATAAATAAAAATCTTTTTCGGTCACCCATGTTTTCCGGTGATGTTGGTGGAGTGGGTCCACGGTATTGTCCCTCGATTGAAGATAAAATTTATCGTTTTCCCCAAAGGGGAGAACATTTTCTTTATCTTGAACCTGAGTGGTTTCGCTCTGACCAAACATATGTAAGCGGTTTTTCAACAAGCCTTCCTGAGCCTGTGCAAATAGACTCTTTAAGGGCAGTTCCGGGGCTTGAGCAGGCGGAGTTCTTGCGGCCTGGCTATGCCATTGAATATGATTTTTTTCATCCTTCACAGCTTAAGTTAACGCTTGAGGCGAAGGCGCTTTCTGGTCTTTTTTTGGCTGGTCAAATAAACGGAACGTCTGGCTACGAAGAGGCTGCGGGACAGGGGCTTGTTGCAGGAATAAATGCCGCAATGTATGTTTTAGATAAAGAGCCTCTTCGTTTATCTAGGGAGGAGTCTTACCTTGGTGTCATGTTAGATGACCTTATTACAAAAGACACCCTTGAGCCTTATCGGTTGTTTACCTCTAGGGCTGAATATCGTCTGCTTCTTAGGTATTCTAATGCAGAAAAAAGGCTCTTGAAACATTCCATCCGGCACGGCCTGTTGTCGAATGATGAAATTGTATATTTACAAAACAAGACCTCTTTTACTGAGAAAATTGTTGGTGTCGCCCTAGTCTCGTTGGAGCCGGGGGTTATTAATTCTGTTTTAAACAGAAAAAAGGAGATCCCTGTTAAGCAAAAAACTCCCCTGATAAAAATTCTAAAAAGGCCAAACATTTCTATTAATGATTTTAGGCGGGTTTTGTTTAAAAAAACCCTTTTGTCGTCTTCTCTTTCTGTGCACCTAATCGAAGAGGCTTTTCTTGAGGCTGAAACCATTATTAAATATGAGGGATATATAAAAAGACAGACAGGCCAAATAAAAAGGCTTTCCTCTATAAATAGAAAAAAAATACCCTATCATTTTAACTATGAAAAAATTAAGGGCCTTTCTTTGGAGGCACGGGAGAAGCTTGTTCTTATTAGGCCAGAAACCGTGGGGCAGGCCATGAGAATTTCCGGGGTCACCCCGTCTGACGCCTCTGTCCTCTCTGTTTATCTTCATAAATAGCCTGTGGTTTCACGTGAAAACACGGGGTGGGAGTTGGACTCTTTTTTTCGGTGGTATGAAAAGTGTGTTTTAAATAAATACCCTAAAAAAACAGGCCCCCTTTCCGCAGAGGCTGCCGCAATAACCCTTCTTTCTGTGTCTATTAACCGTGATGGGCTTGTTGTAATAATCTCCCCCAACGAAAAAACCGCTAGCGCGCTTTACTCTGTGTGTTATGGGTTGTGCCCTGATTTTTCTTTTTTTCTGCCTGAGCAGGGGTCGCCCCCCGGGGGGGTTCCTGGCTTTGTCTCAGAGGACCAGCGCTATACAGAGGAGTCTTTGTCAGTTCTTTCTACAAAAAGCAGGGTTGGTCTGCTTTTTACAACAAATGAGGCCCTTTGTGGCCTTAGCGCTCCTCGTGTAAGAACTAATGATGAAGAAATAAATGTTTATATCAAGAAAAAAACAAAGATGATTGATGTTCTTAGTTTTTTAGATCGGTGGGGATATCACCAGACCGACAGGGTGGTAAACCCTCTGTATTATGCGGTAAGGGGTGGAATAATAGATGTTTTTCTTTTTCATTCAAGAAACCCTGTTCGTATAGAATATTTCGGTGATATGGTAGAATCTATACGATTATTTAATCCCTATTCTCAGCGAACAATTAAAAAACTTAAACAAATAGCGCTCCTCCCTCGCCTTCTTGAAAAACAAACCACAAGCAAGTCTCTGTTTTCTTTTGTTTCTTCTGATTCTTCCATTAATATATATAGCGTTGAGCGCTGTGGGGGTGGCGATTATCAAATACTTTTTAATAAGGAGGATGGCGATGTTTCATGTTTAAAATCAGAAAACATTTCAAAAGGCGTTGTAAATAACGCGCTATCAGAAAACACAAAAACTACATGTGTTGTTTTTTCTGATAAGCCCGGCGATTTTACTCTTCCCTCATATTTTCCCGAAAAACACACTGTGCAACAGGTTTTTGGGTCAATAGAAAACGGGTTCTGCCTACGTGTGCCTGGCCTGATCGTTTTTGGATCAAAAGACCTTTCTGGGTCTCATTTTAATATTAAGTCTCGATGGATGGTGGATGGTGGCCATAGCGGGGTGGCGAGCGAAATAATAGACATATCTGACCTTGGCTGGGGCGAGCCCCTGGTGCATGAAGATTTTGGAATTGGTATTTATCGGGGGCTTGAAAAAACAGGGGGAAACGAGTGTATTAAATTAAAATATGCAGACGGTGGGGCTGTTTATGTTCCTGTCTATAGTTTTAATAAGCTGCACCGACTAGTGGGCGTGTCCCCGGGCTCTGTTAAGCTTTCCTCTTTAAGGTTGAAGTCGTGGAGCAGGAAAAAGGGGGTAATAAAAAAACATGCAAAAAGAATTGCCAAAGAGTTGCTAAAAAACCATGCATTAAGGTTGGGTTCCCGGGGGTTTTTATACGAAAAGGAGGGTGATTTTTATAGGGCTGTGTGTGAGTCCTTCCCGTTCCAAGAAACAGGTGGGCAGTTATCTGCGATGCAAGACGTTATGTCAGACATGGGAAAGCGTCCCCCTATGGACAGGTTGATTTGTGGAGACGTGGGGTTTGGAAAAACCGAAATTGCTATTCGGGCATCCATAAGGGCTGTTGAAAGTGGTAGGTTAGTTTTTGTAATGGCTCCGACCACTGTTTTGGCAAACCAGCATTATATCAGTTTTACAAAGCGCTTTTTTCCTTTGGGTGTTCATGTGGAGCTTTTGTCTCGTTTTCGAACAAAAACTGAACAAAAGAAAATCATTGCGTCTGTTTCTCGTGGCAATGTTGATGTTTTGATTGGTACCCATCGATTAATTTCAGACGATGTGCACACAGACAACTTGGGGTTGGTTGTTATAGACGAGGAGCACCGTTTTGGTGTGAAACACAAAGAAAAAATTAAATCAATGAGGTCACAGGTGGACGTGTTGACGCTTACAGCAACACCAATTCCGCGAACCTTAAAACAGTCCATTGTTGGATTAAAAAACATCAGCATTATAAGCACGCCGCCTAAGTCAAGGAGACCAATTAAAACATTTGTAGGTTATTTTGACTGGGAGCGGGTCTTTAAAATAATAAAGCATGAGACAAATCGCGGGGGGCAGGTTTATTTTGTCAACAATAATATTCGGGCGCTTTCTTTTTTAGCAAAAAAAATAAAAAAGAGGTTTCCTAATTTAAAAACACAAATCGCTCATGGAAAAACAAAAAGCAGGGTGCTCGAGTCAGTTATGCTTGATTTTTTCAAAAACAGTATTGATGTTTTATGTTGCACTACCATCGTGGGTTCGGGGTTAGACGTATCAAATGCAAACTCCATTATCATAAACAATGCGCACCATTTTGGGCTTTCTCAACTCTACCAATTAAGGGGGCGGGTGGGCAGAAGTGTTCAGCAGGCGTTTTGTTATCTGTTTGTTCCTGTGGGGGCAAGGCTCGGGGGGGCCTCTTTCCAAAGACTAAAAGCCCTGGAGCAAAACACAAGCCTCGGTTCGGGCTACAAGATTGCCCAAAGAGATATGGACATCCGGGGGGCGGGAGACCTGTTTGGTACAAAACAAAGTGGGGCCATTTCAAGTGTGGGGTTTCATATGTATAATAAAATTTTGAAGGCTGTTATTGATGAGGAGCGTGGTGTCAAAAAAGAGGACTCCTCTACAATAATCGTTTCTGGTTTTTCTTCTGACTTGCCCAAAGGTTTTGTTCCTCTCATAGAAGACCGGCTCTATTTTTACCAGTCGCTGGCTCTCGCGGGCTCTCTTGAAAAGGTCGGCGACATTAAAGAAGAGCTTGTGGACCGGTTTGGCCCTCTTCCCCGCAGGGCTGCCCTTCTTTTGAATATATCAAGGTTAAGGGTTTTCTTGTCAGGTACTTCAGTAAAAAGAGTGTGTGTCCTTAAAAAAAATATTGAACTCACCGTTAGCTCTTTTGCCCCTTTTGAAACGGTGGCTGATTTTATTGCCGCTGTTTTAAGTGTTTTTAGCATTACAAATAAAGACCTCCTGCTGAAAAACAACAAGGACAAAAGCGCGCTTGTTGTTATAGGTGGGGTGTTGGTGACCTATTCTTCTATAAAAAAAATCTTTGGCTTTATAGAAAAGCTGTTTTTAAAAAGGGATGTACACTAATTTCTGATATGTCTGCGCACCGGTCTCTTTATTTTTTTATACCCCTTTTGTCCCTTTTTGGGCTGGACTGCTCTACAAAAGAGATGTGGGCCGACCCTTCTCCGGTTGCCTCTGTTGGTAATAGCTCAATTGGTATAGAAAGCCTGAGGGCTCGCTTTGGTGATAAAATAAAGGATAGTCTCTTTGTTTATAGTTTTTTATCAAACTGGATTGAAAAAGAACTGTTGTATCGAGGTGGACTTTCTCAGGGAATAGATGAAGACGCTTCTGTCCTGCAAAAAATATCAGATTATAAAAAAGACCTTATAGGTGCGGGCTTTCTGTCTTTAGGCGTAAAAGAGTATACAATTGAAAGGGATTCTGTTAGAAAATATTATACAGACAACAAGGATAGGTATAAAAGAAAGATAAAAGAGGCTCATGTCTCTTATTTTACTGCTCCGGGACACTCCGCGGCTCTAAAAATAAAAGGTGAACTAAAAAAAAACTATGGGACAAGCGGCTCTGATGTGCTTTCAAAATATCGAGGAACAAGAGCTGTCCTCCGATACGGAGAGCTTCCGCCAAAAATCAACGAGAGGGTGTTCAATAAAAGAAGTTTCAAAAAAGGAAACCTTTTGGGCCCTTATTTAGTTGATAATAATTATTACATCATAAAAATAGAAAAAGTCTTTCTTGAAAACTCTTACATCGGACTAGACCTTGTGTATGATGAAATTTATCAAACGCTCAAAAACAAAGCACTTACATTAAAACACAGAGAACTTGTTGATAGTTTATGGTTAGAATACCCTATAAAGGTTGATAGTCAAAGAATTAGAAATTTAATAAATTAATGAAAATATATATGCTACTTTCTTCTTTTGTTTTTCTTGCAGCACAAAGCCTTCTCTTTGAAGGTGTCGCAGCTGTTGTTGGTAGCGCTGTAATTCTAAAAAGTGATGTTTCACAGCTCGTCTCAATTACAGCACTTCAACAAAAAATAGATTTAAATAAAAATCCAGAAACCTATTCGCTGTTACAGGCTCAGGCAATAGAGAGCTTAATAGATCAGCAGGTCATTCTTGAAATGGCTAAGTTAGATTCTGTTGAAGTAAAAGAAACAGATGTAGACATGGCCTTAAATAACCATATTGAAAATATTATTTCCCGAGCAGGAAGCCAGGAGATAGCAGAGGAGTATTTAGGCCGGTCCATCAAATCTTTCCGTCGAGAATCTTGGGTGGATATGCAGGGTCAGCTTATTATAGAACAGTATCAGTATTCTCTGCTTAATAAAATTACCATAAACAGGGCGGGGGTTGTTGATTTTTATGAAGAATATCAAGACAGTCTCGGTTTCCTTCCCTCTCTTTATAATATAAACCATATTCAATTGTCTATCGGGCCAAGCAATGAAAGCGTGTCAAGTGCGCTATCCAAAATCAACAAGATTCGACTTAAAATTACATCGGGTGAATCATCCTTTCGTTCTCTTGCGGTTGCCCACTCGGAGGACGCCGGAACCGCGCCTCAAGGTGGGGATCTGGGGTATGTACAAAGGGGAACCCTTGTTTCTGAGTTTGAGTCTGTTGCCTTTACTCAAGATGTTGGTCTTGTTAGCGAACCCATACTAACAAAGTTTGGATTTCACCTCATAGAAACAATAGACAGGCAGGGAGAAAAAGCAAAAATTAGACATATTCTTATAAAGCCTGAGATAACAGAGTCAGATGAAATAAGGGTCTTTGGTTTTGCTCTTACTCTTAAAGATTCATTATTAAATTTTGACACATTTAAGCAGTTTGCAAAAACATATTCTGATGATAAAAGTACTAAAGACATTGGTGGTGATTTAGGATGGGTGGACTTATCTAGCTTTCCAATACCCGAGTTCTCCCTCGCCATTCAGGCAGGGTCGTCTATTGGTGTGTGCAGTTCGCCAATAAAGACCTCTGCTGGATATCATCTTATTTGGATATCTGGTGTCCGCCCGGGCGGAAAGCCAAACCTTTTGGATCACTGGCCTGAGGTGGAGTCTATGGCTATTAATCAAAAAAAGCTTATTTGGTTTAAGGATTGGCTTAAACAGGCAAAGTCACTCTTGTATATATCTATATATGACGGTTCTTAATTTTTTCCACATTGGTTTTTCACAATTGTTTACGATTAATCACTATAAGAAATATACTAAGCTAATTAAGAACTTTTACACACTGTACCGTAAAGTATTAACATAAACAATTTCTTTAATTAGTAAGCCTTTCTATAGTACCTAAATAAATTCGATTATATTTTTTTTTGGTTATGCCCAATATCAACCTGCTTATTATTACTAGTTTATATATTAAATTATAAATAATACTATAATTAAACATTTTTCATAATTTGTCCATAACATAAACCTCTTTAAATTTGGTGACTGTATCAACAATGAAATTTTCCACAACTAAAACAGACATACAAGTATCTCTACAAAAATTATCTAAAATTACTCCTACACGATCTACCATTCCTATTCTTAGTAATGTATTGATTACCACAGACAATGGGTCAATTATTATGAGAGCCACTGACCTTGAACAAACTATGATTTTGACCATTCCAGCAAGTATTGAAAAGGAGGGCTCTTCTGTTATCCCTGTTGACACACTACTAAATATTGCAAACGAACTCCCCGATGGAAGAATTACACTGTCTGTAGATAAAAAGTTGAATATTTCTATAAAAAGCGAAACAGGAGACTATGATTTAAAAGGTATGTCACCAGAAGAGTTTCCTGCACCCCCTGAACTGGATAAACAAAGCCCCGTGATTTTTTCATCTGAATTATTAAAATTAATTTTCAAGCTAACTAGCTTTGCTATAAGCAATGATGATTTAAAGCCAGCACTGACAGGGGTGCTTTTTCATTTTGACCAAACCAGCCTAACAACAGTGTCAACCGACGGGCACAGGTTAGCACGCTATAAAATACAAGACTTTGACTCAGGAGGCTTTTCTGGAGATATTATCATCCCAAAAAAATTTTTAACGCTGTCTAAAAATCTTATAGGACAAACAGAAACAGTAGAAATGCAAATGGGCAAGAGCTATATTACAGCGACCTTTGGAAACGACACGGTACACTCACGGATTATAGATGAAAGATATCCCGACTATGAAAGCGTTATTCCAACAAACAATGATAAAACCCTCACAGTTGATGTACAGGAATTGACCTCAGCAGTACGAAGGGTTTCTATTTTTTCAAACAGAACAACCCAACAGATTGCCATTAAAATGGATAACGATGTTTTGGAAATTGCAACAGAAGATCCAGAAAAGGCCACAAGAGCTCTAGAAAAACTGAACGGGGAATACTCTGGGGAGCCTATCACAATAGGCTATAACGCCTTTTATTTGAAAGAGCTATTATCCTATATGCCTAGCGAAAAAGTTGTTCTAAAACTAAACACACCAATCAGTGCAACAGTTTTTTGTCCGGAAGACAAGGAAGAAGGAAAGGACACCACCATGCTCCTTATGCCAATCCGGTTAAATGATTGACAAGCTTTACGATAGATAAGAAACGACGATTTTGTTTATAGCCACACCTTCTGTTCAGAAGGGATATGAAAACAAAGAAGCAACCACAACACGCCACAGCTTTTACCCTCCCACACCATACATAAAGGCGAAAGTCGCATGGAAAAACTAAAAACAGCCCTGGAAAAGACACTAAAAGAAACAGGAGCCCAAAAAATGGTTACCAAGGGAAAAGCCATTACTCTTTGGTCCAAGGTTGCGGGAAAAGAAATCAGCAAAGCAACAGAGGCCACCCACATAGAGAAAGGCGTTTTGTTTGTCAAAACTAAGTCTCCAGCATGGAGAAACGAGCTAATGTTTCAAAAAGAAGAAATCGTAAAAAAACTAAACAACCTGCTTGAAAAGAGATTAATTAAGGACATAAAGTTTATTTAATGACAGAAAAAAATAAATCAACATACAGTGCAGAAAAAATTACAGTTTTAAAAGGACTTGAGGCGGTTCGTAAGCGCCCGGCAATGTATATTGGTGATGTTGGAAAAAGGGGACTCCACCACCTGGTTTATGAAGTAGTGGACAACTCAGTTGACGAAGCGCTCGCAGGACACTGTACAAAAATAATAGTTGTTTTCAATAAAGACGGCTCTGTCTCAGTGGAGGACAACGGAAGAGGAATACCCGTTGATAAGCACAAAGGAGAAAACAAACCAGCCCTTGAGGTTGTTATGACACAACTTCATGCTGGCGGAAAGTTTGATAAAGGGACATATAAAATTTCTGGGGGGCTTCACGGCGTAGGAGTATCTGTAGTCAACGCCCTATCTGAATGGTTGCATGCAGAAATACATCGAGAGGGGAAGAAACACACCCAGAAATACACAAGAGGAGAAACGGCAACAAAGGTAGAAGTTAGTGGCAACACGCGAAAAACAGGGACAGTCATAACGTTTATGCCCGATCAACACATTTTTAATACAATTGAATTTGAATATGAAATTATCGCAAACCGCTTAAGGGAGCTGGCCTACCTTAACAGCAATCTTTTAATAGAGATACATGACAAGCGTGGCGAAGAAATCATTTCTGACACATTTAAGTTCAAGGGCGGTTTAAGTGATTTTGTAAAGTATTTAGACGAAAACAACAACCCAATTCACAAAAAAATTATTACAGTTTCCAGAGAAGACTCAGAGATCCCAGTTGACCTATCCCTTCGATATGCGAACACGTATAATGAGAACATACTTTCCTTTGTGAACAATATAAACACAATAGAGGGCGGCACACACCTTTCTGGTTTTCGCTCAGCACTAACGCGGGCAATGAACAATCACGCCGCAAGAAACAATCTAATTAAAAATAAAAAGAATGGAAAACTAAGCCTTAGTGGAGAAGATTTCAGAGAAGGACTAACGGCCATTTTAAGCATTAAGGTACCCGAACCCCAGTTTGAGGGACAAACAAAGACAAAGCTGGGCAACGGAGACGTAAAGGGAATTGTTGATAATATTGTATATGAAGGTATCATTGATTTTTTGGAACAAAACCCCTCCATTGGAAAACGCATTATTGAAAAAGCCCTGCTTGCGGCGCAAAGCCGGAGCGCCGCAAGAAAAGCAAGAGAGCTTATACGTCGAAAAAGCATACTGGGGGGCGCTTCCCTTCCGGGGAAATTAGCAGACTGCTCCAACCGTGACCCCTCTTTTTGTGAACTATATCTGGTTGAAGGGGACTCTGCAGGAGGAACGGCAAAACAGGGTAGAGACCGCAGAACCCAGGCAATTTTACCCCTGCGGGGTAAGGTGATCAATTCTGAAAAAGCGAGAATCGACAAACTTCTTTCAAACAACGAAATTCAGTCAATTATAACAGCCCTTGGAACCGGCTTTGGAGGATCTAACGACGACCTAACCGAAAGGTTAACAGGAGACTTTGATATTGATAAGCTTCGCTATCATAAAATTATTATTATGACGGATGCTGATATAGACGGATCACATATTCGCACGCTTCTCCTCACATTTTTTTACAGGAAAATGAAAGAAATAATAGACGGAGGATACTTATATATGGCCCTTCCACCACTATACAGGATTCACCAAGGCAAAAAGGAGCTCTATGCATATGATGACAACGAACGGGACAAGATAACTGAACGCATGAGACAGGACAATAAATCTAAAAAAGTAGGAATTCAACGCTACAAAGGTTTAGGAGAAATGAACAAGGAACAGCTATGGGAAACCACCATGAACCCCGAAAGACGGACACTTTTACAGGTCACAGTAGAAGACGCAGACAGAGCGTTGTTAACCTTTCAGGACCTAATGGGTAGCGACGTAGAGGCCAGGCGAACATTTATTGAAAAAAACGCAAAATTTGTTGCTAATTTAGATGTATAATTTTTAAAAACAGGCCCATGGGTGATATAAACAGAGACAACACAGTGCCACGAGACATTGTGGTGGAAATGAGGGAAAGCTACCTAAACTACTCAATGTCGGTCATTGTGTCTAGAGCGTTGCCAGACGTTCGGGACGGGCTTAAGCCTGTTCACAGAAGGATTCTGTATGGTATGAGCGAACTCGGCTCTCAATGGAACCGCCCGTATAAAAAATCTGCCCGGATTGTAGGAGATGTAATGGGTAAATATCACCCCCACGGGGACTCTTCGGTTTATGATGCCCTGGTAAGGATGGCCCAAGATTTCTCAATGCGCTATGAACTGGTAGACGGACAGGGCAATTTTGGCTCCGTTGACGGTGATAACGCAGCAGCAATGCGCTATACTGAATCAAGGATGACCCGACTGTCCAGCGAAATGCTGAAAGACATAGAAAAAGAAACGGTTAGTTGGGCGCTAAACTTTGACGAAACCATGAAAGAACCTTCTGTTTTACCATCAGGGGTACCAAACCTTTTAATAAACGGATCTGAAGGGATTGCTGTTGGGATGGCAACAAAGATTCCACCGCACAATCTAATCGAGATAGTTAATGGTATCATTGCCCTAATAGACAACAGCGGTATTACCGTAGAGGGACTTATGAACCACATCAGAGGGCCGGACTTCCCAACGGCAGGTTTAATTATGGGACTAGATGGCCTGGAGAGCGCATATACAACAGGGCGCGGCAAAATAAAGATGAGGGCCCGGGCACACGTCGAAACACTAAAGTCAGGTAAAAACAGCATTGTGATAACAGAAATCCCATACCAGGTTAACAAGGCAACGCTAATGGAAAAAATAGCGGACCTGGTACGGAACAAAAAGGTAGAAGGAATAAGCGACCTTAGAGATGAATCAGATAAAGACGGAATACGTGTGGTTATTGAGACCAAAAGGGACGCAGTTCCAGAGGTAATTTTAAACTTATTGTACAAACACACACAGCTTCAGGACACCTTTGGTATAATCCTTTTAGCTTTGTACAATGGGGTGCCAAAGGTTATGAACCTGAGAGAAATGCTACAACACTTTATAGACTTTAGACACGAGATTGTTGTACGCCGAACACGGTACGATCTTACTGTAGCAGAGGACCGTGCACACATACTGGAAGGATTAAAAATTGCTCTCGATAATATTGAAGAAATCATAAAAACGATTAGAGGAAGCAAAGACCCAAACCATGCAAAAGAAGGGCTAATGAATATTTTTAGCCTTTCAGCAAAACAAGCACAGGCCATTCTGGAAATGAGACTTCAAAAACTTACTGGACTGGAGGCTGAAAAGGTAGTAGAAGAGTACAAAGAAACGATAAAAACGATTGAATATCTAAAGGGGATATTAGATAGCCGAACACAAAGGATGGACATCATAAAGTCCGAATTAATGGAGATTCGAGAGACCTACGGAGATGAACGCAGAACAGAAATAATTCCAGTTTCAACGGATTTTTCTGTTGAAGACATGATAGCAGAAGAAGATGTAGTAATCACAATTACACACAAGGGCTATATTAAGCGCACCGCTGTAACAACATACAGAACACAAAGAAGGGGCGGAAGGGGGGTTCAGGGGGCCATATCAAAAGACGAAGATTTTGTAGAACATCTGTTCATAGCAAACACACATAATTATATCCTTTATTTTACTGACAAGGGAAAATGTTATTGGCTTAAGGTGTATGATATTCCCCAGGGGGGCCGAGCCACAAGAGGAAGAGCCATTGTTAACCTTATTGGGTGTGAGCCCGGAGAGAAAGTAGAAGCCTTTGTGAGTGTCAAAGAGTTTGACAGTGAACACTTTATTATGATGGCAACAGAAAAGGGTATTGTGAAAAAGACTGTTCTGTCAGCGTACGGAAACCCACGAAAAGGAGGAATATATGCCATTGACATAAGGGAAAAAGACAAACTGATAGAAGCGAAAATAACCGACGGAACCAATGATATACTTTTAGGAACACACGAAGGAAAGTCTATACGGTTTTCAGAAGAAAATATTCGTTCAAGCGGAAGAAAAACAATGGGAGTTAAGGGGATAAGGCTTAGCTCAAAGGACGACAGGGTCATAGGAATGCTTGTCGTAAAAAGGGAAGGAACCATTCTGGTCGGAACAGAAAAAGGATACGGGAAACGAACAGATGTAATTCAATATAGGACCCAAAACAGAGGGGGTAAGGGCGTGCTTACCATGAGGTGTACCAAAAAGACAGGAAAAATGGTTAATATTATGGAAGTTGTTGATACGGATGATTTAATTATCATAACAAACTCGGGGGTATTAATGCGCCAACCTGTTTCTGCTATTCGGACCATTGGCAGAGTAACACAGGGAGTAAGGCTGGTCAAGCTAGACAAAGGCACAACCATTTCATCGATTACAAGGGTTTTTCATGTGGACCAAACACCAAAAGAGGAGGGGGTGGCGACGGAGGCTACCACGGAAGAAGAAATAATTGAAACACAATGACCATAAAAGACAGCCTGAAAAAAATACAGGAAAAAATTGAAAAAGCAAAAATAAAAAATGCAATAAAACAAAAAACGCAGATAATAGCTGTAACAAAATCCCACCCATTTTCATGCATTAAAGAGTGTTATGAGGCCGGGATACGCTCCATTGGAGAAAACAAAATACAAGAAGCTACAGAAAAGTTTCTCCCACACCCAGAAATGCCCCGCCTTAATAAAAGGTTTATCGGCCACCTCCAGACAAACAAAATCAACAAATGCTTAGGATTGTTTGACTCTATTGACTCAGTTGATTCAATAAAACTATCAAAAAAAATTAATAAAAAAGCACACCAGAAAAACCTATATATACCAGTTTTGCTTGAAGTAAACACGACACGAGAACCACAAAAACACGGGTTTTTACCGGAAGAGATTGATAAAATGTTAGAATGTTTTGTATATCAAAATCTTAATATACAAGGGCTTATGACAATTGCACCGGCCCGTCAGAACGAAAAAGAAATTCGCAAGTCATTTAAGCTGTTAAGAGCAACAAGAGATACGCTAAACAAGCAAAAGCCCAGAGAGTATGAAGAGTTAAAAGAACTCTCAATGGGGATGAGTAATGATTTTGAGGTTGCTGTTGAGGAGGGGTCCACACAGGTTCGGATTGGTACAGCCATTTTGGGAAAGAGAAGCCCTTCATGATAACAGTTGTTTTTGGTTCTGACCCAAAACTTTTCGGTTATGATATTATAACAAACGAAACCAGCCTATATGTTGTACACCAGGAGGAAGCCTCTCTATTCATATGGTACCCACATTTTCCACCAAGCGTTTACAGTGTGCACAGCTCATTATTGGACTGCGATAAAAATACGATCCTTTTAATTGATCAAATTAAGGGATGGAAATCCCCCATTTCAATTAAGGACCATGTAAACATTTCTGGTACGAATGGGCTGACCGGACAAACACCTTTTAAGTCATATCCAATATTTCCGGACATGTCCTCTATTTATAAAGTATCATCCGCCTATCCGCAAAAAACAGTTTTTACTGTTGGAGGGAAGAGATTTTGCACAGAAGATGCTTCAAAAAAAATAATTTCAGAAAATGCCGGAATTATTACACCCATAATAAACTATGTTGGTGCTACGGTCACTGCATTTGGGCTTCCAGAAAAGATGAGAGACACAAAAAAGATTGTAAGCAGTTACATAAAAACAGCTGAGCTGTTAAATTAAACTTGAAACAGCTGCCCCCAGAACAACATTACTAACAGCAAGGGAAATATTTGTCTCCAGGCATCTTCCCTCTGTTCGATCATTTAAAAATTTAAGGAGAAAGGGGGTCAGGTCAGGACCGGAGACCCCCAATGTGTCCGCCTCAACACAAGCAGATTTAATCAAACCGTCTATTTCTGGGTAAGGAATTTGATTTTTTTCAGGAACAGGATTAGCAACGACCAGCGCCGACCCGACACCAGAGCTGAGATGATGTTTCCAGATAGAGATAATTTCTTCTGGACTGTTGGCTGTGACTTCGAGGGATAGTCCGGAATTTCTTGACCAAAATGAAGGAAATTCGTCAGTACGATATCCGACAACGGGAATTCCAAAAAACTCAAGAGCTTCAAAAGTTTTTGTCAGGTCAAGCACCGCCTTTGCGCCGGAAGACACAACAATCACAGGAGTTTTGCTTAAAGCGAAAAGATCTTGGGAAATATCAAAATTTTTAGAAAATTCTCTATGAACACCGCCAATTCCACCCGTACAAAAAACAGAAATTCCAGCTTGTTTTGCCATGAAGATACCGGCAGAAACCGTGGTTCCGCCGGACCACTTCATAGCTAGAGCAATCCCCATGTTTCGCCGGGAAATTTTTTTCGAATCAGGATTATTTACCAGCGCAGATAATTCTTTTTCAGATGCCCCTATGCGTAAGGCACCATTTACTACGGAGAGAAATGCGGGTGACACTCCGTGTTGTTTACATACATTAAAAGCTAATTTAACAAATTGATTTCCAGGTTCAATAGGCATACCATGAGTAAGAATTGCTGTCTCAATGGCCACCACAGGCTGTCCGGAATTAATTTTATTTCTTAATGAAACATCAATTTTTAGTTGGTAGCTCAAAATTTCTAATTCAAACTTATTGGAGAAATTATGAAAGATAACTGAAATTAACCCCCCCGTATTTCAAATAAACACTCACCAGACCCAAAAGACACGGGACAGATATCAAACCGGTAAACAAAATCTTAAAACATGTTTTTACCTAAAAACAAAGATTTATCAAAAGAGATAATAGTACTTGCGATCCCTGTAATTATTGGAAATATTAGCAGGGTTTTAATGAGCCTTACGGACATGGCAATGGTAGGGAGGCTAGGAGCAGAGGCTCTTGCCGCTACCGGCATGGGTGCAATGTTGGTCTGGACAATGATAACATTTTCTATAGGCCTGAGAACAGGAACCCAGACAGTTGCCTCAAGAAGGGTTGGACAGAAAAAGCTGAGCCAATGTGGTACAGCAATGCACAACGGTTTGCTTATGGCATTGATTTATGGTATCCCAGCATCGGCATTCGGCTATCTTTTTGCAGACACGGTTGTACCCTTTTTTTTAGATGGAGAGGCTGGAAACCTGTGCAAAGATTACACCAAAATAACAAGCATTAGTATTTTATTCACTTCATTAGGATTCATCTTTCAAGGATTTTTCACCGGTGTAGAAAAAACAGAGTATCACATGAAAGTCACAGTGACAAGCAACATCATTAATGTATATTTAAATGCAGGGCTAATCTACGGAACCGAAAACCTAAAAGCAGCCCTTTCAAATGTTTATGAAATAGATATGAGCTGGCTAGCTCAACTATGGGGCTGGACACATTTCCCCCAAATGGGAATAAAGGGCGCAGCCCTGGCAACAGTAATCGCATCTATTTGGATGGTTTTTCACTATTTTGTTTGTTTATTTAAAAGAAACTCTATGGAGGCTTTTAATGTTTTTCGTTTTAGCCTGAACATAGAAATGATAAAAAAA
>CEQE01088655.1_pt1 | contig 23309 bp, 19 predicted proteins | sample 356201 | NCBI WGS metagenome assembly CEQE01 (sample SAMEA2619970, study PRJEB7988) | marine metagenome | biome: marine biome (ENVO:00000447); feature: mesopelagic zone (ENVO:00000213) & marine oxygen minimum zone (ENVO:01000065); material: "saline water (ENVO:00002010), including plankton...
TCTTCGATTTCTCCTACCACCCACACATTGTTCTCATCAATAATGGCCACGTCATAAAGCCAGTTAGACCCATCTGGGCTACCCAGCGTATCAATCTCCCACACAAAGTTGTGGCTCGTAGTATCGAGGCAGCAGTCAGTAGAATCTGAACCGCAAATGTGGTAACCATCGGGGCATTCGATTGGGTCGTCCGGAGGTGAGTCGGGGTCTTGTTGGCAGGTAGTGAAAAAGATAACCAAAATAATAGATGAAGTAGTCAGATATTTACTTTTTTTTATCATAAAAGTTGGAACACATTATTTGTTATTACCTTTTTGGTTCGATAACGAATGATAAAACGAATCCAGAATCCCATTCACAAATCCGCCGCTTTCCGCAGTACTGTATTTTTTTGCAATTTCCACCCCTTCCGTAATGGATACCTTCGGAGGAACATTTTTCATATATTGCATTTCCACAATCATTATTTGAAGCACAAGACGGTCAATAAGGGCGATTCTTTCATAGTCCCAGTTTTCCAGTCTTGAAATTATTTCATCTGTTGCCCACGATTGATGTTCTACTGTAATTGTAAACAGTTTTTTCACATAATCCTCAACATCTGTTTCTATTTCAAATGTGTTTTTAAGATCTGTGATAATTTTATTACAGGGTTCACCACTGCATTCACGGGCATACAGAGCCATCAATACCAATTCCCGGGCATAGCGTCTGTCTTGAGCTTTGGTCATTCGAAACTTTAATTTAGACCGTAATCCGGATTAATGCAAAAAATTGTACATCATCTAATTAAGGTAAGAGGAACTACAACATTGTTAGAGTAATGGATAAACCCACCCATAAGGATCATCACATTCCTCACGCTGGATGGCGAGAATTTTGGATCTTAGTTTTTTTGTTAATGGACCCATTTCACCATCTTGAATCTGGGACCGGCCATCGTCAGTATCAATTTTTCCAATGGGTGTTACGACAACAGCTGTTCCGGTGCAGAATACTTCGTCTGCGTTCAAAACTTCATTTACTGTCAAATCACCCTCTTCCACAGTTATCCCAAATTCATTTTCACAAAGATATATGACTGAATTTCGTGTGACTCCCGGTAGAATTGAACCACAGAGACGCGGTGTTTTCAACACATTACCTTTAAATACAAACAGGTTAGCAGACCCTACTTCTTCCACATTATTTTCGTTTGCTGCATTCAGGTAGATGACTTCGTCGTAACCCCTTTCCTTTGCCAGTTTTTGAGGATACAGGGATGAGGCATAGTTCCCGATGGCTTTTGCATTCCCGGTTCCCTTTGGTGCGGCACGATGGAAATATTTTGTAATTTTCAAATAAAGAGGTTTAATGTCACTTTTGAAATAGGGACCCACAGGAGAAACATAAATTAAAAAGGTATAGGAAGGCGCCGGCTTTACGCCAAGGACCGCTCCTGATCCTAAGAGAAGAGGCCTGATATAAAGACTCCCTTTACCAACAGGCGGGATGTAATCTTCGTTATCTCTTACAACGTCTTCCACTGCGTGAAGGAACAGCTCTTTAGGTACCGCCGGCATGCAGAGCCGCTCTGCAGAATTATACATTCTTTTTGCATTCATGTCAGGACGGAAGATAACTACCCTGTCCTTTATGGTGTGGAATGCTTTCATTCCTTCAAATACTCCCTGACCGTAATTCAGCACGCCGGCTGCCGGTGAAAGACTGAGATTGCCATACGGAACTAAATCACCCCTTTGCCACTCTTCTCCCATATTGCTCGTTGCTACATACATACTTCTGGTGGGAGTAATGCTGAAAGTTAACTCATCCCAATTCATTTTATCGGTTATTTCTGTTTCCATTGTGTCCTCTAATATTTCCATTTTATCCTCCTAATATTGATCTTGCAATGACAAGTTGTTGAATCTCTGATGTTCCCTCATATATCTGAGTAATTTTTGCATCACGCATGAGACGTTCTACGCCGTACTCATGCATGTAGCCATATCCGCCGAAAATTTGAACACATTCTGTCGCCGCTGACATGGCAACTTTTGAAGCATACCATTTTGCCATTGCCGAAGCTTGTGAATATGATTTTTTGTTATCCTTGAGCCAGGCAGCATTATGCGTTAATAATCTTGCAGCTTCAATTTCTGTTGCCATGGTGGCTATCTTTTCCCGAATTGCGCCGAAACTGCCAATGGACTTTCCGAATTGTTTTCGTTCATTTGCATACTTGACCGATTCATCCAGAGCTGCCTGGGCAATTCCCAGCGCTTGGGAGGCAATTCCGATTCTGCCGCCGTCCAGCGTTTTCATGGCAATTTTGAATCCGTCTCCCTCATTTGCAATTCTGTTTTCAATGGGAATTTGACAATTATCAAAATACAATTCGCACGTGTCCGATCCCCTGATTCCGAGTTTATTTTCTTTCTTTCCTGTTGAAAATCCGTCGACTCCTTTTTCAATTATAAATGCTGAAATCCCCTTGTGACCAACTTTTTTTTCGGTTACTAAAAAGGCAATCACAACATGGGAAGAAATTCCATTTGTTACCCAGTTTTTCGTTCCATTAATGGTGTATGACTCTCCGTTTTTATCCGCAAAGCACCGAAGATTGGATGCATCCGAACCCGCCTGCGGTTCACTCAGGGAAAAGGCACCGAGCATGTCACCTTCAGCAAGTTTGGTGAGGTATTGTGATTTTTGAGAATCATTCCCCCAATCCAGCAACAGTTGGCAAACAAGCGAATTGTTCACAGACATTATCACTCCCGCAGACGCATCCACCCGGGAAATTTCTTCCATGGCAAGTGAATAGCTTACTGAGTCAAGTCCCGCGCCGCCCCATTCTTCCGGCACCATCATTCCCATGAATCCAAGTTCCGCCATCTTTTCCACCTGTTCCTTAGGAAAAATCATTTTATCATCCCTCTTTAAAACACCGGGACGGAGATATTCCTCAGCAAAATCCCGTACTGTCTGCCGAGTTAACATTTGCTCATTTGTGTGTTCAAACATCGTTTAATTTCTCTCAATAATAACCGCAGAAGCTTCACCGCCAGCGATACAAATGGTAGCGCATCCATGTTTTGCATCACGGATTTTCATGGCATTCAGGAGTGTAACCAGAATCCGCGCTCCGCTGGCGCCAATGGGATGCCCAAGGGCAACAGCTCCGCCATAAATATTCACCTTATTGTAACTTAAATCAAGCTCTTTCATCACAGATAGGACAACCGTGGAAAATGCTTCATTTATTTCAAACAAATCAATATCGGATTTAGTCAATTCTGCTTTTTGCAGCACGTGTTGGACCGCCTTAACGGGAGCTGTTGTAAACCATTCGGGGTCCTGCGCAGCGGATGCTTGAGCTACAATGGTAAATTCAAAATTCACTCCCAATTCATCTGCTTTTTTTTTACTCATTAAGACTAGCGCAGCAGCGCCGTCATTAATTTTTGATGCATTGGCCGCTGTTACAGTCCCGTTCTTTTCAAACGCCGGTTTTAAAGTTGTCATTTTATCAAAATTTGCTTTTTGGGGTTCTTCATCCTCAGCTATTATTGATCTATTTCCTTTTCTATTTTCAATTTCTACTCCAACAATTTCCTGTTTGAAGATGCCGTTATTTTTCGCATTTTGAGCGCGGGTGTAGGATTCTCTCGCAAACGTATCCTGATCATCCCGTGAGAATTTGTATTTTGCGGCACACAGTTCAGCGCAATTACCCATGTGTTTATCATTATAGACATCCCACAGACCGTCCAAAATAACGCTGTCCTGCAACTTTTGGTGCCCTAACCGGAATCCGCTTCTTCCTTTAAGAACAAGATAAGGTGCAAGACTCATATTTTCCATACCGCCGGCAACGATCACTTCCGCATCGCCCGTTTGAATTGCCTGGGTCCCGAGCATAACAGCTTTCAGTCCTGAACCGCACATTTTATTAATGGTCAAACATTCCACTGAATCCGGGAGTCCTGCGTAAAGTGCTGCCTGTCTTGCAGGCGCCTGCCCCAAACCAGCGCTCAACACATTTCCCATGATCACTTCATCAACATCATTACCGGAAATTTGGGCTGATTCCAAAGCTGCGCTTATGGCGGTTTTACCTAATTCAGATGCCGGGATATTACTCAGCACGCCCTGAAACGCCCCGATGGGAGTTCGTTTATATCCTGCGATAACCACAGAGTTCATTTAATCTTTTCCACCTTTTTCACCGTTATTTTCATCACTGTACGCTTTTATGATATTCTTCACCAGCCGGTGACGGACCACATCATTTTCAGTAAAATAGACAAATCCGATTCCATCAATATTTCTTAAAATTCGTTCTGCCTGAAGCAGTCCGGATTCTTCTTTGGAAGGTAGATCAATTTGAGTGACATCGCCATTTATAATTGCCCGGGAATTTGGTCCCAAGCGGGTGAGAAACATCTTCATCTGAGTTGTTGAGCAGTTCTGAGCTTCATCAAGAATGACAAATGCATTACTTAAAGTCCGCCCCCGCATATAGGCAAGCGGAATCACTTCAATCTGTTTTTTTGAAGTTAACGATTTTAATGTTACGGTAGGCAGCATATCATGGAGAGCATCGTAGAGCGGTGCCAGGTAGGGATCAATTTTTTCTCTTAAATCGCCGGGGAGAAACCCGAGACGTTCCCCTGCCTCCACTGCTGGTCTCGAAAGAATAATCCGCTTCACTTCCCTGTTTTTGTAGGCAGCAAGCGCAAAAGCAACAGCAAGATAGGTCTTCCCCGTTCCAGCTGGTCCAATAGCAAAATTGAATTCGCTTTCTTTGCTCATTTTAAAAAACCGCCTCTGACCTTCCGTCCGGGTTGTAACGGCACCATCCTTTGTGTAAAGAATTACAGATTCCTGCCCGTTTTTGGAACCATGTTCACCTTCCGAAACTAATGCAATCAGGGATTTAACATCCGATTCATTCAAGTGGTTTTTTCTGGTGTAGGTTTTCATCATTTCCTGCAGGATTTCTTCCACTAGGTTAATTTCTAATTTTTTCCCTTCCAGATGAACGGTGGTACCTCTGAGAAGAATTTTACAGCTGAATGCAGATTCAATCAATCGAAGGTTACTGTCCCCAGCTCCGGTTATTCCTACCGGATCTGTAACTTGCAGGTCAACTGTTTTTTTCATTTCTTGGTTTCAAGTTTAAAAGCAGACTTAATACTAAATTTTAATCCTAAAATGTTGTGGAGGAAAATCGATTACAAATAATAAATATATGGTGTAAAGCACAAGCGAAAGTAAACAAATTGCAGTATGATAATCAAGGTGATTCAAATGCAGTTTCAGAACATCTTTTTTCTGTTAAAAAGGTTTACGTAAATTTGAACCACTATGGTTATTGTAATATCAATCGTCCTGTTCATTTTACTGGTTATGATCTCAGTATTTTATTTCACGCAAAGAATTTTTATTCAGGGGAAATTCACCCAGAAAGATAATCGATTTGACTATTCCGTTATTGTAACCTTCGGCAGCAGAAAAAATGGAATTGGAGTAGCGGTCATCAATGGGAATCGTTGTTTTATAATAGGAATTAGAAATGATCCTAAAATCAAATTTACATTTTCAAATAAAGATAAGCTTAAAAAGAAAAGGCCGTTTTCAATAGATAGAAGTATTGCTGCTAATTTTCAAACGTTGAAAAAATATTTCAACATTCAAAAAGGAATCATCTGTGAGGAGCTGCGCTTTGGGGGTGAATTCGGACTAAATAATCCCGCCGCCACGGGGATGATTTATGGCGGACTAATTTCAATGATTAATCTTCTTCCAGCAACCAACATAAGGTGCAGCTTAACACCCAATTTTTCAGAAAAAATTATTAACGTGTCTGTTGATTCAATGATTAAATGTAAACCAATTCAATTGATTAGGCAGTTCAGAAAAATGTCATCACAAAAAACAATTTAAGGGAGGAAATATGTCAGTATCAGATTTAATAACAAGTGTCCTGTCAGAATTAGATAGCGTCATGAAAACCCGCACAGTGGTTGGTGACCCCATATCAGCCGGAGAGTTTACGATTATACCGGTATCCAAGGTCAGTTTCGGATTTGGCGCCGGCGCGGGAGGAGGTGAAAAGGAACAGCGTGGCGGGTCCGGTGAAGGTATCGGCGGCGGATGGACAATTGAACCTATTTCATTCTTTGTGATTGGTAAGGATGGCGCCAAAATGTATTCGGTACAGAGTGAAGAATCCATGACAGAAAAACTTATCGACCTTGCGCCAAAAGTTGTGGAAAAAGTAAAGGAATTTGTTGAAAACCGGGAAGGTGGTGATTCTGGGGATGATGTTTAGACGTTAGACGCTTTACGTTTTACGAATTACGTTTTAAATCAAAAACTGTACTTCACCTTGACGTAAACATTATCATTCCCGTCAAACTGCCCGAAAATAGAATCCGATGGACCCCACAGCCAATATCCTCCAAGACTGAAATTCAGCGCATCGGTCCATTGATAACCCAAATCTAAATTGACAAATCCTGCTTCATCATTTAAATCATAAATCGTCAGCAGCCGTGCTGAAGCTGTATCTCTCAAGAATTTCCCATTTACCATGAGTGTTGCCATGTTGGTCACTTCATCATCAATCATGGTTTCGGAATAATCCAGAATTCTTTGCGTAATCCCCTGAACGGAAATCCCCACACCAAACGGACCTGAAATATCAACGCCCACCATACCCTGGAAGTAATCGCTAATTGAAGTGATTGGAGCAAATAATGAATCCTGAACATGGAATACCTTATCAGAAAAATACCCCCATTCACCTCTTAAAACATGTCCCAAAATTGGGGTACTGAAATTCAAACCTGTCATGGATGTTCTTTGGGTTTTTGGTGTAAAGTTTACCTGCCCTTGAACCAAATCAAAAGTTGATTCATAAAAAAATACGTCAGAAAAACTGTCCAGGTAGAGTATAGTGATATCCAACCTACCAATCAATCCGGAAATTTTTATTCCCCATTCACTGTTTTTTAGAATTGCTTTTGGAAGGATTTCATCATTTTTTGATATTGGTAAATTACCAACCTCAGTGCTATCAGGCAGCTCCATAATCGAAAATGCCCAATCACTTCCTTCTTCAGCAAACAGCCACGGCTCAAATTTGGGAATCCAAACTCCCTCTACTGTCCAACTTCCTACATAGAAATTGCTTTTCACCATTGGTATAGCCATTCTGATTTCATCCATATCCTGAAGAAGAAACTGCCTCATGTCCAAAGGGCAGACAATGTCATTGATGAATACACCGTCTGCCTTCCCCCATACCACCTGCTGCTTGCCGATTCGAAATTCCGAATGATCAAAAAAGAGATCCACATACGCCTCGCGAATTGACATTTCAAATTCAGTGCCGAGGGAAGTTTCATCCTCCTTAAAATCCAATGACACAAACAACCGTATCATTTCTTCATCAATTTTTGTATTCAGCCGGAATCTGTTTCTGAGAAGCATCAAATCATTTTCTTCCAACGTACGGACAGAAATCCAGTTTTGATAATGCCCTGAAAATTCAGGTTGTGAATAAATCAGTGTACCCAAAAAAATAATAAGCGGAAAAATGTTTTTCTTCATCATTCCCTTTTCAAAAATCTTTCGGTAAAAAAGCTGTCCTTAATCTCTCTGTCGTATTCAACATCCGACAATTCCAATACTGTCTTGTGGGATTTTTGAACATTTTCCATAATCATTTTATCAACGTTCCAATAATCCCCATCCTGATGGTGTTCGGGTACCGTTAATACTTTGAATAAATTTCGTCTCTTGTCATAATACTCAACTTTCCGGAGAGTCCAGTTTTCTTTGCTGATCCAGACAATTCTCTTGGTATAGGATTCATCCTCACCAATTGGAACTGATTCAACTTTATAGCACGATTCACCAAAGATGACTTCTTCACCCAATAATGTAAATGTGTCCTCATCAATGCTTCTACCTTCCATATCTTCATAGGTAAAATCTGACCCCATAAAACTTTCCGTTTTTTGATTACCTGCGATTTGTTTTACTTTTTTCAGCGCAGGCAGATAAAGCCACTGATTATCTTCCTTTTCGGGATCTCTGTATTCCCACATAAGGAATCCCGTTCCCTTCACATCAGCCGGCTTTAAAAATCGAATCATCGATTTTGTGTCAAATTCACCTTCTTCATAATATTTTTGATGGCGTTTCACCTCGCGGATGCGTTTACGTTCTTTTCCTTTTCTGATTTTTACCAGAGACATTCTGCTGGTAGAAATAACGGTTTCCGGTTCGGGCTGGGCATCCATTTTTTCCATTATTTCCCTGCCTGTCATTTGAGAAAAAACAGTCCCGAAAAAAAATAAAATTAAAGGTGCGGCTCTCATGAAGCCCCTTTAATCTTTCTTCTTTCCATGACCATATACAGCCATCATCACCGGCGGCGTGAGTATTATTGATAACATGAACGCTTTTAAAAAATTCTTTTCATACTTCAGTTCTGCAATTCCGGAGATTTGAACACAAATAAACCCGTATGCAACAAGTAAAATAGTGATATATTTTTTACAAAAACCAATAATTTCTACCCATGACACATCAAAGGTATTTCTTTGCCCTGCCGAAGATTCAACCAAACTCTGGATAAAACTCCATAGCCAAAAACCAACTGTCAATACAATAAAAATCAAAATGATTCGGGATAAAATTGAATCTAATTTTTTGTGATTTCTGTTCATTTTTTAACCGCTGATTTAAAAATAAATTTTGGTTTTGTTAAAACAATGAGGGCAGGCAAAAAAGCCAAAGCGCCAAAAAGACACATACCGATGGAAAAAACAATGACAAACCCGAAAAAGAAAATGGGAAGAAATCCGGATATCATTAAAACGGTGAATCCCACCATGACTGAAAAGGCATTAAAAATAATTCCCTTGCCGGATGTTGTTAATGTTTTTATAACAGCATCCTCCGCAGAAGAACCATTTTGGACAAACCTCCGGTAATGCCACAAAAAGTGGATGGTATAATCGATACCCACTCCAATTAAAATAGAGGTGATCATACTGGTTGCCACATTGAGTTCAATGTTTAAATAAGACATTAAGCCGAATACAAAAATGACAGCACTGCCCAAGGGTATGATGCTGTACACTCCTGCCTGAAATGACCTGAATACCAATGAAGTTGCTAATAGGACCAGCACGATTGAGAGTGCAAGACTTCTTAATTGTCCTCTGGCTATTAAATCTGTAATTATTCCCATCAGTGAACCCGTACCGCCGACTTGAGACTTTTTTACTTCAGTATAATTTTTGTCAATGTATGCTTCAATTTTGTTCATTAATTGGAGAACTTCGGCTGAACTGATTTTTCCCAATCTTGCCAGAATCTGCGCAGAATGATATCCATCAGGGTTCAAAGAATCTCCCCACACATCCACAAGGCGTTCAATATTTTCATCCCCACCCTGCATGGCAAAAAGTTCAAGATAAGCGGCTATTACAGCACGTTCATCGGGAATTTTCTTAAAGGTAGAATCTCCTTCATTCCACGCTTCATGCATGGATTCAACCTGATCAACAATGGAAACAACATCCGTTACGAGGGGGTCATTTTCAAGGAACCGGCTTAACTCTTTCATTTTATGAAGCGTTTCAGGGGACTTAATATCTCCATAAACCACAAGAGACAACTGGGAACTCCCTCCAAAAAGTTCACCAATCTTTTCATTATTATCCCGAATTTCCATCCCTTTGCGGTAATAATGTACAGGATCGGTGTCAATTTTCATTTGAGGAATTTTTATTCCTGAAATGATAATAAACAGTGCGCAAAAAATGAGAACGGGGATTTTATATTTTGTAAAAAACTTCCCCCATCCGATGAGGAATCGATTCAGCTGCCTGTCTTGTCCACCGCCGGAGATCCCGGGTGGAGCCCTTAAAAGTACCAGAACAGCCGGAATGAAGGTGAGACTGAGGATAAATGCGGCAATAATACCAAATCCTGCCAACAGACCGAGCCGCTTTGCTGGAGGAAGAAAATGCCCGAGCAGACTGAGAAGACCAATCACGGTTGTTATCCCCGCCAGTGAAATGGGTCGTTTAAGACTGCTGACTGTTTCTCTGATGGCAACCATTTTATCTTCACTTGAATCCAAGTTAGATTTTTTCTGCCTGATATTTTCAAAATAGTGTGCAATAATATGGATACCGTAATCATTGGCAACTGCAATTAAAATAATGGGGATGAGGATGGTAATAATTACAAACTTCTCGTTCACCAAAACCATTAACCCAATAGTCCAAATCAATGACATGATGACAACTATCATCGGTAGAAAAACGCCCATCCAGCTTCGAAAACTGGCTGCCAGAAGAATGATCATTAACAGAATTCCAAGGGGAAGTAACAGTTGCATATCTTTCCGCATGGAGTCAAGTAAATATGACTGCGTAATGGGTATTCCTGCTGTGTAAACATTATCAGGATTTGAATATTTGGTAGCCAAAGATTCCACTTCATTTCTTATTTTAATGTCATCCATGGCAAATGTTGATGAAAACATGAGAATAAAAGACATTGCTGAAAAATCTTCTGACACAATGGTCCGGTATAAATGGTCATGATTGGTTATTCTTTCCTTAAGAAAATTTATTCCATCCTCATCTTCAGGGATACCTTCCCAAAAGTCATTTACTTCAAAGCCATCTGAAGTGGACACAATTTCCTTCATGGAATAAATTGAAAGTACCCGGTCAACATTTGACAGTTCTTCTAATTCTTTATGTAGATTTTCAAATTTTTTTAAAACCTCTTCCGAAAAAAGTTTTTCTGACTCCGCCGCTACTATTAGAATTTCACTTCCGCCGAATGTTTCATCTATCTCTTTCAGATTCTGAATTGCAGGGAAATCCTTCGGAATCATGGCCTTTACATCGGGATCAAATTCGATATGAGGTAAATTTTGCGCAAACATGAGCGTGATTAATATGGCAAGTGAAATTGCAGTTTTTGGAAATCGAAGAGACAAGTCAATAAGTTTAGACATATTTCATCCCTTCCTTTGTAAAGAGTCCACCGGTAATAAGGTCCACAAATAGGCGGATCGTATCAGGAACGCTCGTTTCATTTTCCACGAAAAAATCCGGCTGAAAGGTTGCGGTAACTATTCCTATGTATAATTCCGCAATTGATTTTGTATCTAATTCCGGTCTGATATATCCTTGCAGTTGAGCATCATCCAACATCTTTTTAAACTCCTTGTTTTGCTCTTTTTCGAACCATTCGAATTTTTTCCAGAAATGCGGATATTTAAGTTTGACTTCCCCGACCCTCTGAGGAGGAATACGATGAGCGGCTTTTACAATAAATTCCATCGTATTGATAAATTGTTTGGCAGGATTTTTTTCCTTCTTCTTCAATTGGGTTAACCCATCGTTTAGCTGCATAATGAGAAAATCCGTTATTTCATCCAACAGATCTTCTTTAGATGGAAATAGACTGTAAATAGTCTTTTTGCTCATTCGCAGACGCTGAGAAAGCAAATCTATCGTGAAAGTACCCACACCGTCCTGAAGCATTAAATCCAATCCCGCACTCAAAATAAGGTCTCTTTGTGTATCATTATCAAGCATAATGGAAACGATATTCGTTTATTTCGTTTCCAATTTAACTTTTCCCTAATTCCGAGTCAACCAAAAACGTTTCCCAGTTTGATATACATTTGTGTAATTTGCCGTTCGCTTCAATAACTAAAAATCTCAATAATGGAAAAAGACAGAATTCAAAAATTTCTTATTACACTGTTTTTAACGGGAGTGGTCATGAGCAAACCAAATATCACCTACCATCTATCCATGCCGGAACCGCACACACACTATTTTCATGTTGAAATGACTGTTGAAAATATCAGGGATTCCCGGCTTATCGTCAAAATGCCGGTCTGGACGCCGGGCTCATATCTCGTGAGGGAATTCGCCAGAAATATTCCACATGTGAAAGCATTCACCGGCAGACAGGATTCTGAATTAGCCGTAGAGAAAATAAATAAAAATTCATGGAGAATTGAAACCGGCGGAGCATCCACCATAACAGTTAAATATGACGTTTACGCCTATGAACAGTCAGTAAGAACAAGCTTTTTAAATATTTCGAGGGGATATGTGAACGGTGCTTCTGTCTTTTTGTATGCGGATGGCAGAGAAAATGAGCCGGGTGAATTGCAAACCAAACCGTACAAATCGTGGCGCATCATTTCAACGGGACTTTCAAAAACTCCGGGGAAATCGCGGACTTTTTCCTTTGATAATTATGACATCCTTGTTGATTCGCCTATCCTTATGGGCAATCACAAAGTGATCAAATTCGATGCCTTGGACAAGCCCCACGAAATTGCCGTTTACGGCGAAGGAAACATGGACGAAAAGCAGTTGACGGATGATTTTAAAAAAATTGCGGAAGCCACCGGGGATCTGTTTGGAACACTGCCCTACGACAGATATGTATTCATTCTTTTTCTTCTGGAACATGGGCGCGGCGGATTAGAGCATCTCAATTCCACATGCATGGAAATTGACCGATGGATTTTCACAGATGAAAAAAAGTACCAAAATTTTCTTACTCTTGTTAGTCACGAATTTTTTCACACGTGGAATGTAAAACGAATCCGGCCGTTTGCGCTGGGTCCCTTCAATTATGAAGAAGAAAACTATACTGAAGATCTGTGGATTGCTGAAGGAATTACCAGCTACTACGAGCACAAAATTCTGCTTCGTGGCGGTATTTTTAATGAAACAGATTTCTTTGACAATATTTCAAAAGACATCAAAAAAGTTGAAACAACTCCCGGCAGAAATGTTCAATCACTCACAGAATCGAGTTTTGACACGTGGATTAAATATTACCGGTCCAACGAAAATTCACCCAACACAACCATTTCCTACTACTCCAAGGGAAGCATCGTTGGACTGCTCCTTGACCTCGCCATCATGGAAAGTACAAATGGAGAAAAATCGCTGGATGATGTAATGAGAGCACTGTACACGGATATTTATGAAAATGAAAAACGCGGATTCAATTCGGATGAATTCAGAGGATTATGCGAAGACGCCGCCGGCAAATCTCTGGATGAAATCTGGCAGTATGTGGATGGTACAGAAGAAATTGAGTATGCGTCTTTTCTGTCACCTTTCGGCTATATGATTGAAAGGAGTTACAGTGATGAAAAATCTGATTCCACCGCTTATTTCGGGATACGGACACGTGTCAATAATAACAGAATAAAAATCAGGAATGTTTACAATGGAACCTCCGCACATGAAAGCGGTCTTAACGTGAACGATGAAATTATTGCCATAAACGATATTCGGGTGGATGACGGCCTTCTCACCAAACTGATGAAAGAATCAACTATCGGTGAAAATGTGGAATTCCTCATTTCCCGGGAAGGTGAAATTCGAACCATACAAATCAAACCCACATCACCGCCGTTCGATAAATACACGCTGAAAAAAGTGGATGAAGCAGAAGATAGTCAGAAAATACTTTACCAAACATGGATTCAACATCCGTGGGAAGAGTGACTGAAACCTTTTCCGATCCTGTTGTAGTCCTTGCCAACGGCCCTTCCCCAACCCATCCTAATCCGCTGAACATTCTCAACTCTGCCGGCACACTCATCTGCTGTGACGGTTCTGCAGACAAAGTTATTAAAAATGGCTTCACCCCAGATGTCATCATCGGTGATCTGGATTCACTGACACTCGATCCTTCATCCTTTAAAGGGAAATTGATTCATCTCCAAAAGCAGGATAATACCGATCTTGAAAAAGCGCTGGACTGGTGCATTGAAAACCAAATCAAAAAAGTTACACTGCTTGGCGCCACCGGCGGCAGAGAAGATCACGAACTGGCGAATTTTTTTCTGATGCGGACATTTTCAGACCAAATAGAAATTGAAATGATCACTGACCGGTTCACCATTTACTACACAGAAAAGGAAAAAACGTTTTCCACAGATACCGGGCGAAAAATCTCTCTTCAACCACTCGGTTTTGAAACTGTAATTTCCACTATAGGACTCAAGTACAACTTGGATCATGAACAGTTAAAACCGGGCGGTCACGGGATCAGTAATGAAGCAACCGAAAAATCCTTTTCAATTTCCGTTGAAAAGGGAAGTCTACTGGTCTTTATCGCTCATCCTTCGTGAATACTGCTTTTCACCCCGTAGATTTATTTATCATTTTTCTTTACCTCGCTGTTCTGCTGGGATTGGGATTTTTCAGATCTTCCCGGAAATCGGATGATGCTGAAGATTACCTGCTGGCAGGGCGCCGGTTGAGTATTCTCCCCTTTACCGCATCTCTCGTTGCAACGTGGTACGGCGGCATCCTCGGTGTGGGGGAATTTACATATCTTTACGGCATTTCAAACTGGGTGGTATTCGGATTGCCGTACTATGTTTTTGCATTCCTCTTTGCAATTTTTTTTTCCGGGAAAATTCGAGGCCAGAATTTTACCACCATCCCGGACCGGTTTTACGCTAATTACGGGAAAGGCGCGGGAATCCTCAGTTCCATTTTTGTCATTATTCTCACCTCTCCGGCGCCATATATACTCAGTGTTGGAATTCTGCTTCAACTGATTTTCAACATAGCGCTTTTACCCGCTGTCATCATTTCCACATTGTTCAGCTTAATCTACATTTACAAAGGCGGATTCCGATCTGTTATCCGGACAGATATCCTCCAGTTCGCTTTGATGTTTGGCGGTTTTATTTTGATTGTAATTTACGCTGCAAGTGAATTCGGGGGATTCAATTCTTTAGAATCTTCCCTCCCGGAAAATCACTTTTCGTGGAATGGAGGAAATTCAACCTTTTACATTTTAGCATGGTTTTTCATTGCGCTCTGGACATTTGTAGATCCCGGATTTTACCAGCGGTGTGCTGCGGCAGAATCTCCTACTACGGCAAAAAAAGGAATTTTCATCTCCATTTTATTTTGGGCAGTTTTTGATTTTCTTACCCTCGCTACAGGACTTTACGCCCGGATGATACTGCCCGAAATTGAGAATCCGCTTTTTGCCATTCCAGCACTTGGGACTGAAATTTTACCCCCGATTGTTCTTGGGCTTTTTTTCGCGGGACTCCTTGCCACCATCATGTCAACGGTGGATTCATTCGGTTTTTTAAGCGCCATTACCTTTGGGCGTGATCTGGTCTGGAAAAACTGGAGACAGTCGGACGACCCAGTGAAATGGACCCGAATCGGCCTGATTTTAACCGGAATTGTTTCTTTGATTTTAGCATGGCTTCTGCCATCTGTGGTGGATTTGTGGTACGCCATAGGAAGTGTTGTAGTACCGGGACTGCTCATTCCTTTTTTACTAACTTTCTCTGACAAAAAGGTGCCGGTTGGTACAGTAATGGTGATGGGACTATCTGCTACTGCGAGTTTAGTCTGGTTTATCGTAGGGCAGATTTTTGGGAGTGTCCCGTGGGGGATTGAGCCTTTTTATCCGGGAATTGGAGTTTCATTGGTTTGGCTGGGTTACAATTCATTGTCGCTGAAGAAATAATTTAGTTGAAAAAATATGTACGTTACACAAACCCTCTTTTTATCCCAAAAGGATGTCTTCGAGAGAGGGAAATCCACTCTGATTTGACCAAATAATTAAAGTCCCCTCTCGAGAGGTGTGGCTTCCTCCATGGAGGGTGACAGCTTGTAAAGCGTAAAACATAATTATGTAATGCGTAAAACGTAAGGGGTACGCCTTTAATTGCACAACACTCCAATTCTCCACTATCCCACAGAAAGAAGCTCAACCTCAAAAATGAGTGTCGCATTGGGTGGTATGACACCCCCGGCACCTCGGGAACCATATCCCAATTCAGCAGGGATGATGAGTTTTCGTTTTCCGCCGACTTTCATGGTCATAACACCTTCATCCCATCCTTTGATGACTCTTCCCATTCCTATGGGGAATTCAAACGGCTTCCCCCTATCAAGAGAGCTGTCAAACTTTTTACCGACCTCGCCGGGAGATTCTCCGGTCAACCAGCCGGTGTAGTGGACAGAAACTTTCTGACCCTTTTCTGGAGACACACCACTACCCACCTTAATATCTACATACTTTAAACCGCTGGAGGTGGTAATCTCTTTACTACAAGCAATAAATGCAAACATTCCCAAAGCAAGAATAAACAAACTTATTTTGATCATTTTATCTCCTTTATTTTATTGTCTTCCTTCCACCAGATTTGTTACCACCGATGGATCAGCCAAAGTGGATACGTCACCAAGATTTTCAATATCCCCTTCCGCTATTTTTCGTAAAATTCTTCGCATAATTTTCCCCGACCGCGTTTTCGGCAGGGCTGGCGTAAACTGAATTTTGTCCGGTTTTGCATGTGGACCAATTTCCTTTCTGACAGAATTCAAAACTTCGGAAGAAATATCATCCGAGTGGTCTACTCCGGTCATTAGAGTAACAAACGCATAAATCCCCTGCCCTTTAATGTCATGGGGAAACCCAACCACTGCTGCTTCAGCTACTCCACCCGCTTTACCAATGGCGCCTTCCACTTCTGCCGTACCAATCCTGTGACCCGATACATTCATGACATCATCCACCCGTCCTGTTATCCAGTAAAATCCGTCTTCATCTCTTCTGCACCCGTCACCTGTGAGATAGTATCCGGGGAATTTATCGAAGTATGTTTGGCGGAATCTTTCGTGATCTCCATACAGCGTTCTCATTATCCCGGGCCAGGGAAATTTTATACAAAGATACCCTTCAGCGATACCTTCCAGTTCTTCTCCTGCTTCATTCAACAGTACGGGCTGAACGCCAAAAAACGGCAGTGTGGCAGTCCCCGGTTTTGTGGGTATGGCACCGGGAAGCGGAGTAATGAGAATACCGCCTGTTTCTGTCTGCCACCATGTATCTACAATTGGGCATTTTTCTTCCCCTATGAGTTCATGGTACCACATCCATTCCGGCTCTTTGATGGGCTCGCCTACAGTTCCCAAAAGCCGTAGCGAAGACAAATCATGTTGTTTAGGCCAGGTATCACCCTCTTTCATCAAGGCGCGGATGGCTGTAGGCGCAGTATAAAAAATATTGATTTGGTGTTTTTCAACAATCTGCCAGAACCGCCCGAAATCGGGATAATTGGGAACACCTTCAAACATTACCGATGTGGCGCAATTTGCCAGAGGACCGTAAACGATGTAGGTATGACCCGTTATCCATCCGATATCTGCGGTGCACCAGTAAATATCTTCAGGGTGGTAATCGAAAATGAGTTCATGAGTGAGGGATGCATACACCAGATACCCGCCGGTTGTGTGAAGAACGCCCTTGGGCTTTCCCGTTGACCCAGAAGTGTACAGGATAAAAAGTGGATCTTCCGCATCCATTTCCACCGGCTCGCAATGGGAATCTGCTTTTTCCATTTCTTCATGGAAAAGGACATCTCTGCCTGTCACCATATTCACTTCTTTTCCTGTCCTTTTAACCACTACCACCTTTTTAATGGAAGGTGTTTCGGCGAGTGCCTTATCAGCATTGACTTTCATGGGAATATCCGTTTTCGTTCCCCGGACACCTGAATCCTGAGTAATGAGTACTTTGCATTTCGAATCGTTGATGCGGTCCCGGAGTGAGTCAGCGCTGAAAGCGCCAAAAACAATTGAATGAACTGCGCCGATTCTTGCGCATGCCAACATGGCGATTGTCAACTCCGGTATCATTTGCAGATAAATGCAGACTCTGTCACCTTTTTCAACTCCAACATTTTTTAAAACGTTGGCAAACCTCATCACTTTTTCCAGAAGTTCGGAATAGGTGAATGACTTATCTTCTGTTGGATCGTTCCCCTCCCAGATGATTGCAGTTCTGTCGCCTTTCCCCGCTTCAACATGGCGGTCGAGGCAGTTGTAGCTCACATTCAACTTTCCATTTTTATACCAGATAATGTCAGCATTCACAAAATCATACTCCAGAACAGTGTCCCATGTTTTGAACCAATGGAGCCGCTCAGCTTTATCATTCCAGAATGCTTCGGGATTTTCAACTGATTGTTCATACATCTTTCTATATTGATCCATAGAATTGATGTGTGCATTCGATTTAAACTTTTCTGAAGGACTAAATATTTTTTCTTCTTTCATTCTTACCTCTCACGAATTTGTAAAATAAAATTTCACCAGGAAATTAAAGCAGTAAGTTGGTTCTTCCAAACTCGCTATACTCACTCGAAGTCAAATGATTGCATTTCCATCAATCACAAACTAAATTTCAACACCGTGGACAGGCAGAAGTCACATCTCCCACCGATGGCTGAAAGAATACGTCCAAGTACAATGGACAAATTTATAGGTCAGCAAAATATCGTTGGCCCTGAGTCGCTTCTTTTAAAATCAGTAAAAAAAGGTCAACTTTTCAGCTCCATTTTCTGGGGACCTCCCGGATCAGGAAAAACAACTCTCGCCAGAATTATTGCTCGTGAAACTGGCGCGGATTATTACACCATGTCGGCAGTTTCCTCAGGTGTGAGAGAATTGAGAAAAATGATCGAATTCGGCAAAACCAATCAATCTATTAACAAAGTAACCGTTCTGTTCATTGATGAAATCCACAGATTTAATAAAGCACAGCAGGATGCGCTTCTGCATGCAGTTGAAGACGGCTCGCTAATTCTTTTGGGAGCCACCACAGAAAATCCGTCCTTTGAGGTGATTTCTCCACTCCTTTCCCGGTGCCGTGTTTTTAAACTGAAAAGTTTAACCAGTGAAAACTTGTCAGCAATTCTAAAAATTGCCCTGACTGATGATGTCGTTCTTCAAAAACTCAATATTCAATTTGAAAATAACACACAGGAATTGCTGATCCAGTCTTCAGGTGGTGATGCCCGGAAAATGCTGAACACGCTGGAAGGGGCGCTCACACTTGCAGAAAATACAGATTCAAAATACACCATTACTAAGAAAGCAATCAACGAAGCACTCCAGAAAAAAACACTCATTTACGATAAAGCTGGGGACTACCATTACGATACCATTTCTGCTTTCATAAAATCGGTAAGGGGAAGCGATCCCGATGCTGCCATTTACTGGTTGGCAGTCATGCTGGAAGGTGGAGAAAAACCGGAATTTATTGCAAGGCGGCTCATCATTCTCGCCTCAGAGGATATTGGAAATGCAGACCCTCAAGCTCTCATTTTGGCAACTTCCTGTTTTCAAGCTGTCCATATTATCGGCATGCCGGAATCGTCGCTCATCCTGTCGCAGGTGACTGCCTATCTTGCATCAGCCCAAAAATCCAATGCTGCGACTCTTGCAATTGGTTCTGCAGGTCAAAAAGTGAAAGAAACAGGAACACCTTCCGTTCCACTGCATTTACGAAACGCGCCAACATTACTCATGAAATCAATGGACTACGGAAAAGATTACGATTATCCTCACAATCGTCCCGACCACTTTGTGGATGTAAACTATTTCCCCGACGGAATGAAACCTGGCGCATTCTACAAACCCACTAATCAGGGGTATGAAGAATTTATCCGAAAAAGATTAAGCACCCTTTGGAAGGACAGGTACGAATAAATTGGTAATCAAAATTTTAAGACTCATGTCCAAATTACGAATATTAGTATCACTGATATTCCCTCCCCGCCTGACCATCGGGCAGGCTTGGCAAGGAGGGGATAAAAGGGGTGGTCTGACAATAGTATTATTAACATCCATAAACCTTCTATTTGCAACAGATGATCGCCTTCGACTTATTCACGCAGATCAACTGGAAAATATCACCAAAGATAGAACCTCCATCCAATATCTCACAGGAAATGTGAAATTCCAAAAAGATGATGCAATATTTACGTGCAAGCGGTCTTACTATGATGAAAAAATTGGTCTTTCCACATTTGTTGATTCAGTGATTATGAAAAGAGGGTTCCAAACCTTAACCGTCGATTCACTCATTTATGATTCTAAAATAGATGAAATGACGGGATACTCCAATGTCCATTTCACCGATTCTGAATATGAATTTACAAGCGATACCCTTCACTATTATCTGGAAGCTGACAGTGGTATTGGCTCAGGAAATGTTCACTTAAATCAGAATCAGCAATTCATGACCGCCGAGCAAATCAACTACAAAAAGGTGGAAGAAACGGAGACTGTCAACTACACTGCTACAGGAAATGTAGTCATAGAAGAAGAAGCCAGAAAGGCAACGTGCGGCAAAAGTATCTATTCAGCGAAAGATAATTATACCATACTGCTAAAAAATCCAGTTGTTGAACAGGATGACCAAATCCTTTCTGGAACTAAAATTTATCTTTCTTACAACGATGAAATACTTGAGAAAATAGAGATCCCTGATCGTGCGCACATCGTCTATCCCACTCAAGGTAAAATCGGGAATGAAATTATTTTAAAGGATACCACCTTCACAGAATATACCCTCACCGAATTTATTGATGACATGACCGGCAAACGGATGGAAGCTTATTTTGTAGATGGCGATCTCGATTCCGTCCGACTTGAAGGGATGGCAACCACATTGTATCATTTATTTGATGATTCACTATTTACAGGAAAAAACATTTCATCGGGAGATACTATCACACTTCTTTTTGAACCGGATAGCCTCGGTGAAAGGGATTTAAAAACCATCGATATCATCGGTGGAGCAAGAGGGGAATACCACCCCGATACAACCAATGCCGAACTTTCAGACCCTATATTTTACAGAGCCGATACCATCAACTATTCCATTCCAAATCAGAGAACTGATTTAACAAACAAAGTGACTATTGATCATCAGGACATGTCCCTCACTTCCGGATTTGTGAAAGTGACATGGGAAGACAACCTCCTCTGGGCGCTTCCCGATCAATCCGAATCTGATTCAACTTCAAAAGAAGATTATCCCACCTTTTTTGAAAAAGGACGGGATCCTTTGGTAGGCAAATCACTCACGTACAATTTTGCAACACGGCGGGGACGAGTCATGCATGGCAGAACAAAAATGCAGGAGGGATTTTATGCAGGAGAACAAATCAGAAGCAGTGAGGATGATATTCTTTATGTTACCGAAAGCTCCTACACAACTTGCGATCTTGAGTCTGACCCCCATTTTCATTTTGAAGGCAATAGAATGAAAATGCTTCAGAATGATAAAATCATTATTAAACCTCTTATACTGAGGTTGAGTGGTATTCCCATTTTTGCCCTTCCATTCGGAGTCATTCCCGATCAGGGCGGAAGACGTCATTCAGGATGGATCATGCCAACGTATGGCGAAAACAGTACACGGGGTCAATACCTTGAAGGTTTGGGTTACTTCTGGACAATCAATGATTTTATTAATTCCACATTTTTGATGGATTTCAATGACAAAAGTGGGATTATTTTCAGGTGGAATAACCGGTATTTCAAGCGGTACGCATTCAACGGCAGTTTTAATTACGCTTACAACCGCACCATAGCTTCAAACGATATTGTGGATATTGTAGATTCGCCTGACGTGATTAGGTGGTCTGCAAGATGGAATCACGCTCAAAAAATGCGCCATCACCAGTCGTTGAATGTAAACGCTTCTTACTATAGCGACAGCCAGTTCAACCGGAAACTGGGAACAGAATTGGATACCCGCCTGAATCAGAAAGCAGTCTCAAACGCAACCTATTCCAAAAGATGGCCTCAAATCAATTCCAGTATGTCATTAAACCTGTCTGAAACCCGTTATCTCATGGCAGATGAAAAAATTGATTCCAATTCAATCTATTATGAAATCCCCACTTCATCAGGACAAAAAATCACCGAAACCACCCGAAACCTGCCAAATGTAAGTTTCCGGAAGGGGCAGTCTCAATTGTTCAAAGGAAAAAATTCCGGCGGTACTTCATTTTACTGGTCTTACAACAGTTCATTAAAAAATTCCGCAACGGGCTTTTATGAATCGGAAGGAGATACCTCCTTTGTTTGGAGAAATAGGCAGTGGACTCACAAAAACAGTTGGATACATAATATGTCACTTTCAGGCGTCACCAAGATATTTGGTTACATTTCCCTGCGGCCGAGCTTATCCATTAAAGAAGGATGGATAACCAAATATTTTGATGCTGATTCAGCAAATGTGGATGGTTCACCCATCAAACATGAAGTTCAGAATTTCAGAACACGAAGAACATTTTCCCTTTCTCTGAGAGCCAACACCAAGCTCTACGGTTTATTCCCATTGAAGATTGGTCCGCTTCAAGCATTAAGACATACCGTTACACCATCCATAGGATTCACCTACCAGCCCGATTATACCAAACCGTTTTTTGGCTACGACTGGGGATACTTCAAAACGGTTAAAGACAGTACCGGAGAAGAACACCTATTCGACCCATTCAGCGGAACTCAGCTTGGCTCCACATCCAAACAGGAACAGAAAAATATGTCATTTTCACTCAAAAATCTTTTTCAGGCAAAAGTTCTTCAGGGAGGAAAAGAAAAGAAACTGAACAATCTGCTAACGTGGAATATGTCCACACGATACAACTTTGCAGCAGAAGAATTTCAACTATCAAATCTTCAATCATCGATCAGGACACAACTACCCGGCAAACTGAGTCTGGATATGTCTATGACGCACGATTTTTACAAACAGCAGAGAGACCTTACGCGCATCAATGAAATCCGCTACAACAAACTTGGACTCCCAATTCCCCGGCTTGTGAATGTAAATCTTTCCACCAGTTTCAGATTTAACGGGAATAGAATAAGCGGTGGACAAACGTCTGATATCGGATTGGACACCTCAATCGTGGACACACTTGCAGATGCTGGATTTTTATCCTCTTATTCTACTCCCCAGCAATCAACCGGCGGTACCATTCCCGGTGGTCAGCTGTGGAATGCCAACGTCAGTTTGCGGTATACTAAAAATCTGCATGACCCTCAAAATCCAACCAACACATTCTGGATGAATACAGGAATGAAAATAAATTTGACAAAAAACTGGGGGATAAGCTATTCGGCAAGATTTGACCTTTTGAAAACAGAACTTACCAGTCATAGTTTTCAGATTCACCGCGACCTTCACTGCTGGGAATTGAACCTCACGTGGATCCCATCAGGATACACTTCCGGATATTATCTAAAAATCAATGTAAAGGCGCCCACCCTGAAAGATCTGAAGATTCAGGACAGGGGCGGGCGGTACCGCATTCCGTGGTCTTAATATTTGCAAGTGGACTTTAAGTAGTGTCTTACCATAGACATGGTTTACAGATAGCAGAGTTAAAGAAG
>CEQE01039143.1_pt1 | contig 23286 bp, 24 predicted proteins | sample 356201 | NCBI WGS metagenome assembly CEQE01 (sample SAMEA2619970, study PRJEB7988) | marine metagenome | biome: marine biome (ENVO:00000447); feature: mesopelagic zone (ENVO:00000213) & marine oxygen minimum zone (ENVO:01000065); material: "saline water (ENVO:00002010), including plankton...
TATAACTTACTATAATTTATAAAGTTCTTAACCGGACACTACTGATGATTAATAACTAATTTGTATCCAAAATGAAAATTCTTGTTCCATAAAACGTAGTTATGAATAATCATAGTATCCCTCATGCCGAAGAGAACTTTGAGAATCCCGAACGGCAAGTCTACACTGTTACAGAAATAACCCACGCTATAAAGTTTTCTCTTGAGACTGAATTCCCCCGGGTTTGGATTGAAGGAGAAATTTCCAACCTTAGAATTCCATCATCAGGTCACATGTACCTGACAATTAAAGACGGGGATAGCCAGATAAAAGTAGTGATGTTCAGATCCGGCAAATCCCAGTTGAAGTTTGAGCCAAAAGACGGAGACCAGGTAATTGTAAAAGGGAAAATAACGGTTTATGAGCCGAGAGGCGAATATCAAATTGTTATCGATTACATGGAGCCAAAAGGAATTGGTGCTCTTCAGTTGGCTTTTCAGCAATTGAAGGAAAAGCTTTCAAAAGAAGGATTATTTGATGAAGAATTAAAAAAAAGTCTTCCTCTTTTGCCGCAAAAAATAGGCATTGTAACTTCTCCAACAGGCGCAGCTGTACGTGATATTTTGAATATTATAGAACGACGCTTTCCCAATGTGCATATTTTGATTGCTCCCGTGAAAGTTCAGGGAGAAGGGGCCGCGCAGGAAATAGCTGCTGCCGTCAAAGACTTAAATAAAATTAAAGGTGTCGACGCCATCATTGTTGGAAGAGGCGGGGGTTCGATAGAAGATCTCTGGGCTTTCAATGAAGAGGTAGTTGCCAGAGCTATTTTTAAATCAGAGATTCCTGTTATTTCCGCAGTAGGTCATGAAATTGATTTTACCATCTCAGACTTTGTGGCGGATTTAAGAGCGCCCACCCCTTCGGCTGCCGCGGAACTGCTAGTTAGGGATAAAAATATTCTATTGGAAAATATTGTGACATTATACAAAAGACTCCTGGGAAATATCCGTGGTACTTTACATGACTCGAAAACGCAGTTAAAAAATCTGATATCTCGAAAAGTACTTCAGGACCCGCTTACGCCTATTCACGAAAAGCAGCAGAGATTGGATGAAGTTGCTTTGAGAATGGAAAGGGCGATAAAGAATTCCCTGCAAACACAAAAAGAAAAAACCCGGGCAAACAAAAAGCATCTTTTTCTACTCAATCCTTTAAATAAGATAAAACAACACAAGGTATTGCTAAGTGAGGTAGAAAAAAAAATCAACTCTCAAATGAACTTTACTTTCAACATCTCGCGTAATACACTTAATGCGGCTATGAAGCGTCTGGATTCCGTAAGCCCTTTGTCCGTTCTGAATAGAGGTTATGCTATTTGCCGTACCTATCCTGAGGAAAAAGTTTTGAAGGACTCCAGGAATGTGTCAATCGGAGAACGTATTAAAGTGCAATTGTCAAAAGGAAAATTGTTATGCAATATAGCAGACAGGGAAAACGAAAAACAAACAGAAATATGAAGCATTTAAAATATTTACATTATTATTAAATTTTGATATATTAATCAACTTATTATTATCCGGAAAAATTAATGGCAGGATTAACTTTTGAAAAAGCCCTGGAAAGGCTTGAAGAAATTGTTGAAGAATTAGAAAACAGTGACCTCGACATAGACAAATCATTAAAGGTTTTTGAAGAAGGTGTTAAATTATCCAGGATTTGCGCGAAAAAATTGGACGAGGCGGAAAAGAAAATCGAACTTCTTATCAAAGGCGAAAAAGGAGAATTCATCACCGAACTATTCTCACCTCCAAAGACAGAAGATAATTAATGGCCAAGAAACGATTAGATTCTCTTCTTGTTGAAAAGCAGCTAACTAACAGTAGAGAAGAGGCAAAAAGGCTGATCCTCGCTGGAAAAACACTCGTCAATGGAGTTGCTCTATCCAAGGCGGGTTCCTTAATCAATGAAGAATCCGATATTAAATTAAAAGACAAGGGGCATCCGTTTGTAAGCCGTGGCGGATTGAAACTTGCTGGAGCTCTTAAAGAATTTAACGTAAAGGTAAGAGGCTTAACCGCCCTGGATGCAGGCGCTTCAACAGGGGGATTTGCCGATTGTCTGCTCCAAAACGGCGTGAAAAAGGTTTTTGCCGTTGACGTCGGGTATGGCCAATTAGCCTGGAAAATAAGAAACGACCCCAGGATTGTTACTATCGAAAAAAAGAATGTCCGCTACTTAACAATCTCAGATATTGGAGAAACTGTAGATCTGGCAGTAGTGGATCTGTCTTTTATATCTGTCAAGCGGGTTCTCCATGCAATAATATCGGTTCTTAAAAGGGGAGGGCGTATTATTTCGCTCATAAAACCGCAGTTTGAAGTGGGTAAAGGCGAAGTTGGAAAAGGCGGCATTGTCAGGGATACTAAAAAGCATATTAAAGTCTTGAATGATATCAGCCGGTTTGCTGAAGACGCGGGGCTGAGTGTAAATGGACATGTTCAATCGCCTATTGCAGGAGCTAAAGGAAATATAGAATATTTTTTTCTTTTTGCCTTAAATTAAGGAAACGATGCTTGCTAAAAAATCTGTAGTTCTAATAGTAGATGATGATAAATACACAAGGGAGACTCTGTACCTGGAGATGAAAAGCTATTACTCGGTTTTTCAAGCCCACAGCGCGGAAGACGCTTTCAATTTTCTCTCCAGACATAGAGTGAATGTAATACTTCTGGATATTAAACTTCCGGGAATGGACGGTATAACAGCTCTTGCTAAAATAAGAAAGACATACCCGGAAATAGAAGTAATAATGATTTCATCTATTAAAGAGGCGGAAACAGTAGTTAAAGCGATTAAGGCAGGTGCGTATAACTATTTTACCAAGGATCTTGATGTTTCAGAAATAATACTGAATATCGATAATGCTTTAGAAAAGCAGGGTGTGATAAAGGAAAAACTTTTTTATAAATCTGAGATAGAAAAATACACTAATACTGGATTTGTTGTAGGAAAAAGTCATAAAATGATGGCCGCGTTTGAAGTAATTGAAAAAACCGCGGATTTGGACGCCAATGTTATTATCACTGGGAAAAGCGGTACCGGAAAAGAATTAGTAGCCTGCCTTGCAACTGCTTGAAATAATTGAATTTATTTTCTGTAATTTTGCCCCAGGGACATGTAGGGGACAAAATTGCTCTTTCCCCTCTCTTTTTTCTTATCCATCAAGTTTATAATTTTAGCCTTAGTTGCCACATCAACAGAAGCATAAACTTCTCTAACTATGTTCGGGGTGTTTGCTAACATAATAGAAATTTCATCATAAGACGCACCGGCTTTTAATAATTGAAAACCGTAACTATGCCGTGAAAATACATTTAAGCTTATACTTTCATATCCTGCTTTTGCTCTTGCACGGTTAAATATATGCCGTAAAGCGTGGTCTGTATAGTAATTACCTTTCTTGTTTAGAAAGACATAATCATCAGGGCTACATACTTTTTTCTCTTTTATTAAGTTCCGCATTAACTCTAAAATGTCAGCTTCAAGCGGAAATATTTCTTTTTCATGATTTTGATTTTTTGGAAACGGCTTATAATTTTCTATGTCGAATGCTCCACCAACCCGATATGTTTTATTGCTAAAATCAAAATCACGCACTCGCAAGGCTCTAACCTCATTAATTCTTCTACCAGTTTTAGAAAGAAAAATAAATATAGGTCTGTGTCTCTCAGGTATTTTTTCTATAATTTCTAATTGAGACTCTTTCGTTAGCCCCATTTTCTTTTTACGCTGAAAAGTAACTTTAGGCATTATTGGTATGGCAACTAAATCCTCTCTACTCTTTGCCCATCGCAACAAATGCCCTAAATACCCTACCAGTTGACGCTTATAGCAGTTACTTCCTTTAACATTATCAATCCAGTCTTGGATATGCTTGGTTTTGATATTTTGAATATCAAAATTATTAAAATAATTAATCTGGTTCTTAAAAGCAGATTTTAGAGAAACAAGATGCTTTTGAGACATCCAGCCCTGCTCACCTGGCGTCAAACTTGCTCGCCATTCCATTTTTTTTAAATACTCTTTTTTATAGTTATCAAGAAGGAATACACGGCGGCTTCGGGGAAGGTATCTCTTAATGTTGAACAAATTATCATTAATGTCTTTAATAATTTCATCTTTAAAACTTATGGCAACTTCAATGGAAAGCGGAATCCCATTTCTATCAGAATATATCCTTTCCCGTCCGGTTTTATGATCTTTTAATCCAGAGATACTTACAAAAACACGCCGTGCCCATCGGTCATGTTCTTCACAATGAAATTTATTTTCTTCTTTGAATACCAGCCCGCAATCTTTGCATTTTTCTTTAGAAAGAATTTTTACTTTCATACCCTTTCCCGTCCATGTGGAAATTTGAGATTCAAAAATCTTATGCACTTGGTCATCATTTGTCAATATTGTTTTTTGGACAGGGGTATTTTTTCCCGGAATTGTAATTAACCCCAGCCGGACTAATTCATTAAGTTGATCTACTGTGTAAAATTGCTTGTTCATTATATTTTATTTATATGCGAAAGTAAAAATTTAAGAAAAATGTAGTAGTTTTTGTAGTACCCACTCAAACAGTACTTAACTGCTTTATTTTCATAAAGTTACACTGTAGTATAGAGAGAGGTAGGTATAGCAACCCCCCCTCCCCCCTTATAGTGTTATAAGCAATTGGATATAAAAGAGTTATGCCTATTTTTGTAGTTACTACATTTTTTACTACACTTTTAAAAAAAAGGTTAACAATCATGGTATCAATCCAAAAAGTTTTGTTTTAGGATCAAAGTTGACTTCCCTTGCTTTTTTTAAATTGTTCAGAGCGGAATCAAAAAACCAGAGGCCAGATTTTTTCGCATTTGTAAACTGTTTCAGTTCCCGTGAAGTCATGCTTCTTTTCCCAAGCTGCCTTCTGATTTTTTCCTCCATTTTTGCGATGGTGTTATCAGCATCAATCGGGTCGAGTTCTTTCCTAACTTCCAGCTGCCAATCTGCCAATGCGATGACTTTTTCAACTGTTTTTTTATCAACAGTTGTTTTTTTATCATTAATCGCAAGTAGCGGCATCAACCTTAAAGCATAGGTATCAATACGCCTTGCGTGAACTGAGGACTTAATATTTTCATACCACTTTTGATGTAAACTTTCTGCATCATCTGCAATATCCATTAGGAGTTCTTTGCCAATAAGTTTGCATATGTTTCCAAGTAATTTTTTAATTTTATCTTTTGCATAACTTGATATTTTTTTTGGTATTGCATATTTTCGTTTTCCACTACCGGGTACAAGCCAGAGTCTGTTATTAAAACCTATATCCGTAAAAGCAGAACTCCACATCGAGTCAAAAGTTGCCTTGGTAGTACAGGCAAGAATTGAAAGGTAAGATTCTTCAAGGCTGATGGATGTTGTTTTTGTTTGTGATTCGTATCGGTTCGATTCAAAGAGAGTATTTACGCACGGTAGAAGGACAGAAGAATCAATTTTGCATTTATTGACAAACTGCTTAAATTCATCAAGAAAAAGTAATAGCTTTGAAGGTTCAGAATTTTTTAACCTTTTTTGTAATCCCTCTGCACTACCAACGCCATAGCAGGCATTAAATTTTTCATCAATAGCGTCCCCGTAATTTTCATCAATAGTTTCCCTGAAAAAAGATATAGTCTTATTTGCGGCAGTGCTTTTTCTATCATCTGCCGATTCACCGATTAAAACTGTGTATAGACGTGGCTGTGGAGATATTTCAGTGTTAAGAGTTAACTTATCCGCAAACAATTTGCCAAGACATGTTAAAAAGGAAAAATAAAAAAACTCTAATGGTGGTTCCAAAACTCCAGAATATAGGTGGGAAAATTCGCTGGCAACACCGGAAATTACCCAGTGAGGAAATGAATTATTATTCGTAATAATATGTAGGTGTTGAGTGTCTGCTTTAAATACCAGTGCTGCCGGTGATTTAACACCGCACTCCTTAGAACAACTAAAACCATTGTCATGAATAGTCTGACAGGTGTGAGGAGCTAATCCTTCCTCTAATGAGTTTATCGCATTATCAAATTTTGAATTGGTTTCTGATTCATTATATCCAGGATAATTTTCGCTTAACTCATGAAACTTTTCACGCCCTCCCTTGAAAGGCGTTAAGATTGTGGCAAGGTTAAACCAGTGCGGCTCAGAAACTTTTTCAGGCTGTTCTTTACAAGATTGAACAAATTCACATTGGTCGATCAATTCAATGCCAAGCTGGGTTTCAACTTCAACATTTACCGTTTTGCAATTCAATCGAACTCTTTTTGATGCCTTTAAATTCCATTCAGCAATGAGAGCGTCAAACTGTTTTTCTGTAGCCCGCTTTATAGTTTTTAAAAATTCAAATTGATCTGGATAAGGTTCTAATCCATTGCTGGTATTTAAAAACACAGACTTGCCTTCCTTAACTTTCTGTGCGCCCTGTAGAGGTAAGGCAATCAAGTTGCCTAAACCCTTGCCGGAAAGCCGGTCTTGATTCGGGAATATTCGATCAAATGAAGTTAAAGAAATATCCGCATTGATAACCTGTGCTTCCTTCAACAAGGCAAAAATTACAATTCTTATTTTCCATGCTTGGATAGGAGAATCAAAAAATATCCACAGGTGATAACCGTTACCTGACTGACTTCTTTCTATGTATGCGGGGAGTCCCTGTACTTCACAAACAGCGAGAAGGTCTTTTGCATCTTTTAACGGGTCTCCGGTCTTGCCATCAAAATCAACAGCGGCAAACCAGCTTGTGTTATCTTTCAGTAAAGGGTAAACGCCAATAACCTTGCCGGACAAATGAAGAATAATAGCTTTTAGGTTGAGTGGCTTGTAATTACAAAGTTCTTTGTTGAATTTATTTTTACAGGCCGGTGAAAAACCTTTTTTGCCATTTTGAGACTGCCACTTTTCAGCGTAAACATCGGATCGACCTTTAAAGACAGATAAAAATAAATTATTGTTGCTTCGATTTATTTTAAATAAGATTGGCTTTGTGTCATTCATTTTTTATGCGCCTCTACTGACTGCAAGAATAAATCATGTGGTTTACAATTTAAAACTTTCGCTATTTTTTTCTTTTCAACTTCATTGAAATTCAGATAGCCCCTCTCTCCGAGAGAAAGTTTTGATTGTGGAATACCGGTTTTTAAAGCGATATCGTATTGGCTTAAACCGGCATGAAACCTTGCTTCTTTAATGTCCATAGCACCTCCATATTTTTATTAATAATTTTAGTTTGTAAGGATAATTTTATAATGGTTAAATAACGGTTAAAATGAAAACATGGATTTGCAACGGGAAAATGTAAAAAATGTAAAACTGTACGGTTAAGAAAGGCGGTAAATTAAGGGGTTTTAGGGTTTTTAGTGTTTGGGAAAAACTTGTTTTTTTAGTTTGAAATGTAAAAAATGTAAAGAGGCTTAGCTAACTTTTGAGTGCTTTTGTTATATGCCCCCTAATTGTTCTTGGTTTAAATCCAAAATGTCTTTTGTATTCTGCATCTGATGGGTTGCTTCCTCTTGGAAATGAGCTTTTGTTAGGATTAATTGCGGTTAATATCTCAGGCTTATAGATCATTTCTTTTATAGTCATGTTAGGATGTTTTTCAAAGAGTTTTTTTGCGGCTTTTTCGATTTTCTTTTTTAATAAGTTTCTTTGACCTGCTTTCGTATTTTTGCTTGGGGTTTTTATATTTTCATATTTCTCCATTTCTTCATCTATTTTTCTTTTTGGAATATTTTTATCAATCCAAATCGGATGCATAATTTCCATTAGTTCCAAATACGGATCATTTGTTATTACCCTCAAAATGCTGTTCTTTATTGAAGATATATTATTGAAGTCTCTTTTGGTGATCTTATGCCATTCTAAAAGGTGTTCAATGTTTTTTGAGATACTTTCATCATGGTCTGCTATATTGGGATTTCCTTTTTTATCAAAAATGATTCGATCGCAAATCATAGGTAAATAATCAGGAGGGCCATCAAGAGAAGAATAATCTTCTATCTCAATAGGTTTTTTTAAAAAAATGCAACCATTTGTATCTGAAAACTTATGATCAATAAAGGAGTACATAGCTTTATCTAAAAAGTACGAATATACCCCGCCAAATCGAAACTCCCATTCATCAAATTTTTCAGACTTCAAATCTTTCTTAACTTTTTCAAATACTGCTTTATACTCTTTTGTATTTGACTTTTGTTTGACTCCCATAACCCCTACCACAGCTATAACCCTACCTTTTTAAATATGCGGGGGAGAGCCAAGTGGTAGGGTTAAACTTGACTTTTCGGGAGCGACCCTATCCCCCATGTTTAAAGCGTATCTAAAACATATGTTTTAGATGCGCCGTAAACAAATAAAGGACATTGCCTCACTCAAAAAAATTATGACTGTTTCTGATCATGTATAAAATTTCATTAAGAAAAAAGTTGCTTTTATAGAGTTAATCATGTTATAAAATAATAATACTGCTGATTCGGCAGGGTTGCTCCAGTTTACAGTTTAGTTAAGAGCAGCATTGAAGGGCTATTGAGCCTATTTTGAAGAGAAATCTTTGCGATAGGAGCGGTAGCCCTTTTTTTTTGGAATTTTTTAGCATTTTCAGAAGTGCTAATTTTTTTTGTATCGTTAGTTAAAAAACTTTTTTAAGGAGCACTGATAATGATTAAAAGGCAAAGACCCATTAAGTTAAAGATAAAAAGGATTGAGTTGGGAGTCCGTGCATACGAATTGGCTTCGGAGTTAGAAATAAGCACTGCTAAGCTTAGTTTGATTGAAAACGGGGTTTTGCAACCAGACTGGTTGTTTAAGGAGCAGTCAGCGGAAAAGCTTGGGATTCCATATAAAGAATTGTGGGAGTGATTTTTTTGAAGCATAAAAAAAGCCCAGCGGTGAATAAGTGTACACACTGAGCATTATAAAAAACTTTATTTATTTAAACTCTTAATGTCGAACAGGAAAAAGAAAAATAAGATTGAAGGCCGGTTTGTACCTTTGCAACATAGTCTTTTGACATCGGAAGCTTTTCGATCTTTGACTAAAACTGCAAAAGTTGCGTATGTCTATTTTCTATTTGATATCAAAAGAGGAGATCAGACAGAAGTCATTCTTACTTTTGAGCAGGCAAAAAAATATTCTGTTTGTAGTTCCCCAACGACTTTCATGGAGATAAAGAAAGAGTTAGTAAGTAAGTGTTTTCTTGACCAACTTGAAGGTGGTGGTTTAAACAAGCCAAGCAAATTCAAAATTTCCTACATGTGGAAAAAACACGGAACGAATTTATTTGAAGATAAAAAATATTGTCCTGGAATCGGTGCAAAATATTTCAAAGCTGCATGGAAAGATAGTAAAAAAAAAGAAAAGCTTCTTATGGCAAGGCATCAAAAAAATAAACTAAATACAAAAAATATATGAGCGCCATTACAGTTTTAATATGAATTTCTATCAATTTTTAATTTTCCATACATTTTCTGTATCTATCGAGCTATTTTTAAGAATAATTTTCATACAAAATTTATATAGCATTTAGAGTTACCATATAGTACGGGCGTGGGTGCGGGTATGAGCGCAGGTGTGTGATGCAGAAATATAGGGGAAAATTATAGATCATGGAAGTAGATGGAATTAAAGCACAGGGTAGAAAAGAACTTAAAAAATATTTAATAGGGGAAAAAATTACATTTAAACAGGCTGTTCTTGCCAAGTGTTATGAGTGCATGTGCGGTTACAATGATGGAAAAGTTAGTTGTGAAATACCGGAATGCCCGCTTTATAGATTTATGCCATATAAGGGAACTAAACAAAATGATGTCTGATAGCCTTTTAAAATCCATTATTATCCGCTGTAGAGGGCATTTTTTAGGGGTTGCAGGGATTTAATATTATAAATCTATAGAAAGTTATAGGGGTGGGAAATTTTAAAGAAGATTTTAAGTAATAAATTTCTCAAATTTTTACTTTCGGAATATAAATAAAATATAATGAATCAGCAACTTTACAACTTAAATCAACTTGATGAATTAATCCGGTCGGGGTTAATTTCAATTCCGGTTGATAATACCCTTACTTCAAAACCCAAAATATATTATAATCCCGAAAATATTATTAACTTTTCGGGGGGACTCTGCATGGAAGGCAAGGTAATAAAACTTGGGAATAGTTTTTACATTGATTTCAGGCGTAGGCAAATAGGCGGCAGGATAGCCCATGACGAGCTTGGCAGACGCTTTTGGTCTAAAGAACATGCCGAACAGTGTTTAAATAAGATTCGCGCCGAGGTTACAAATGGAACTTTTAATGTCGAGAAGTATAAAAAATTAGATGTTAAGGAGTGGAAATTTGAAGTACGATTTCAAAAATACATGGATGCGGGGGTTAATAAGGAAAAAACACCATTTGCTCCTTCAAGTAAACTTCAAATCAAAAGTCATTACGACAAGTATTTCTATCCCTATTTTAAGAGTTGGGATTTAAGGGTAATCAGTAATATTCATATCAGCGACTTTTACGATCAACTTCCAACAAGTCTTGCCGATTCAACGAAAAAAAATCTTATTATTTCTCTACGCTCTTTTTATAATATGTTTGATGAATTAGATCAAACTAAGATTAAGTGGCCTTCCCCAAAAATAGCGAAAAAGAAAATCCAATGGATTGGGCAAGAAGAACAGCTAAAAATAATTTCATGTATCCCTGAAAAGCACAGGCCAATATTTTATTTTATGATCTGGCACGGAGTCAGGCCGGGTGAAGCCAGAGCCTTAATGTGGGATTGCATAGACTTAAAACAAAATATCATTTATATAAAGCGGAATTGGAGCGAAAGAGTTTTGACGGACATTACAAAAGGTCGAACGGATCGCACGACTCCCATATATTCACAGTTCAAACCACTCTTAAAAGAACTTGCCCGGAGCAAAAAGGAATTTGTGTTTACAACTCCAAGAGGTAAAAATTACGGTAGAAGAAAGATTAATGTTTTGTGGAATGATGCTGTCGAGAAAGCCGGTTATGTTCCTATCCGATTATATAATGGAACAAAACATTCCTTTGCAAGCCAACTACGAAAAGCAGGAGCAGATTTATCGGATATTCAAGAGTTGCTTGGTCATGCACACATGGACTCCACTAAACGCTATGCCGATATTGAGCAAACAAGATTAACCAGAGTAATCGAATTAAAACGAAGGTAGTTTTGACACATTTTGACACACTTTTTGAAAGTTAAATTATTGATTTTATTGTGGAATATCCCTATATTTCTAATGTTAGAGGAATCAGTACCAAAAAATTTGAGAAAATTAAAAATTTGATAGCTGTATCTGAGGAGGAGAATACTCAAACAAAACAGGAATAATAAGACATCAATGTATTGTTATAAATTTTACCTCAGGCGGAGTTTCCAGGGCTGAGCAAGGTTCTTTTGCAGGGGACTCCGCCTCTTCTAAACAGAAAGAATAACTCGTCTCCGACTCGTTATCCTTTTTATCCCTCCTAAAATGAAAGTGTTTAGCGAGCGCATTCCCAGTAGCTTGCTGCGGGGAGCTTCAAATATTAGAATTGAAAAATTGACTCCTACGGAAGTTGCTGCTATGATAAATCACCATGGCAGCTGCAAGAAAATATTCCATGAACAAACTTTCACCTCTTGGAAGAATCCTTAATAGATCATTTAAAAGCCTGGGGATAGATTTAAAGATTGCTCAACAAAAAGTAATTGATCAATGGCTTGAAATCGTTGGAGAACCCATAGACTCTGTTTCCAATCCGCGTTATTTTAAATTTCGGACACTTTTTGTTAATGTATCAGACTCTATGTGGCTGCATCAACTTGTTTTTATGGAAGATCAGATAAAGGAAAAAATCAATAAGTTCGTGGGAAGAAAATTAGTTCAGAAAATTTATTTTAAAATAGGAGAGTTGTCTGCAAGTAAAGCAAAAAAACCGATTGAAAAGGAAGATTCGCACATAGACCTCTATGGTTTAACAAATAAGAATGATGAAAAAGATGCGGATGCGGCTCTGAACGTTTTAAAAGACGCTGATTTAAAAATAGCTTTAAAAAAGATAATGATTAAAGGAAAAGGCGCGGAAATGTTTCGTCACGAGCGAAAAGAAGCTGATTCTATTTGCTCATAAGAAGAAAAAAATAAAAAGCAAATTCCATATTACAAATAAATTCAAGTGGCGCTTTGGATTTATTATGTATTGTTTTAGTATTTGTAGTTTTTACGTATCATTTTATGAATAAAGCACTTTTAATCAAAAAGAAAATGCACTCTGGACTCCTCCTGTGGGTCATAGCCATGCCGATGTTAACCAGCTGCGCCTCTTTGCAAACTAAAGAGCAAGGTGAGACCGCTATTCCTTCTACCGATTTTTCTGAAAAAATTGAAAAACACCGGGTGGGCAGATTTTCATCCAATCGTCTAAAATCTGACGCTTATTATTATTTTCTGCTTGCTGAGATGAAAATTTCGGAACGGCAATATAAAGAAGCAGTGGAAATTTATCAAAAAGCAATTAGTTCTGATCCTTCCTCCCCTTTTCTCTATAAAAGTCTGGCTATCGCTTATGCTATGACAGGCAAAATGACTGAGGCGATTCAGGCATGCGAGGATGCTCTTTCCTTTGATCCGGATTACATAGAGGCAAGAATGATACTCGGCAGGTTTTATTCGAATATTTCCAAAAAGGATTTGTCCATAGAACAATATCGAAAGGTAATTAAAATTGACCCAAAAATGGAATCCGCCTATCTTTCGCTTGGAGCAAATTATATAGAACTCGGTTTAAAAGAAAAGGCCTTGGAAACTTATGAGGCATTAACCAATATTAACCCATATTCATTTAAAGGTAATTATTTCCTTGGAAAAATTTATTTTGGAAATAAACTTTATGTAAAAGCAGCTGAATATTATAAAAAGGCAGTGGAAATTAACCGGCATTCATTAATTGCTCAGGAAAACCTGGCACAGTCTTACCTTGTTACCAAAGATTATGATAGAGCAATTGAGGTCTATAGACAAATGTTTGAGGATCATCCGGGAAACCCTCAAATTTACAACAGGCTGGGAGAAATTTATATTAAGAAAAATTCTCCGGAAAAAGCCCTGGAACTATTTGATAAAGTAAAAGAGGCCAATCCTCAGAATATTAGTATCCTTCTAAAAATAGGGTCCATTTACTACGACCAAAAAGAATATGACAGGGCGTTGGAGTATTTTAATAAAGCGCACGATCTTAAGCCGGACAATATATTAGCAAACTATTACCTCGGGGCAACCCTAGAAACCCAGGGAAAACATGAAGAAGCTCTGGAAGTATTGGAAAGAGCTTTAAACGCTGAACCAAAATCATTAGAAATTAGGCTGCTAATGGGGAAAGTTTATGAAAAAATGGGTCAGAAAGAAAAAACTTTTACTCTGCTAGAAGAAGGGGTGAAATCAGATCCTGAAAATCCGGAAATTCACCATTACATGGGACTGCTGAAATTGCAGTCTAAGGAATATTCTGAAGCGATAATTTATTTTAAAAAAGCTATTAGCATTAATCCCAAAATTGAAGAGTACCATTTTAATCTTGGCGCGGCTTATGAGCGGCTAAAACAGTATGATGAGACAATAGCGGAAATGAAAAAAGTTTTGGAAATTAATCCGGATCACTCAAATGCTCATAACTTCATTGGCTACTTGTACGCAGATATGGATATTAACCTGAAGGAGGCAGAAGAACACTTAATCAAGGCTATGGCATTGGAACCTGAAAACGGATACTTTTTGGACAGTCTCGGTTGGATTTACTACAAAAAAGGAATGTTCAGAAAAGCCCTGGCAAAGATTCAAAAAGCTATAATATTAGTATCTGAAGACCCGACAATCTACCTTCATTTAGGAGAAATTTATTTTAGTTTAAAGAATTATACAGAAGCGGAGACAGCTTTAGAAAAATCCTTTGAGTTAAACAATAAGGCGGAAACTCCTTTGGAAGACAGTGAAAATATCCGAAAAAAATTGTTAGAAGTGAGAAAAATCATTAGTGGAGCCAACGATTAATAAGAAAACTTCCCACTGCTCATTGGTAATTAGATATTGGTGTTTTTGAAGAAGCACACTATAACGAAAAAGGAAACCTTTTTTGTCCTCCTGCTCTTTAGTTGTTTTATTGTCAATGAGACCGCTTGCACAAAGCTAATTAAAAAAGAGAGCCGACCCTCGGAATTTGAATCCCCGATTGAAAATGAGATCCTTGTAGATAAAATCTTAGCGAAAAACTCTGAAAGGTTGAAATCTTTTGAAGATTTAAAGGCTCTTGCGGAAATCTCAATTCACTTTCCTCAAAAAAAAATAAAAAGGAAGAATGTTATTCTCTTACGAAACGACCCTGCAATCCGTTTAGAGGTCCTTTCCATATCCGGCAAACCTTTTCTGTACTTTACAGCTGACAGTCAGCACACAACTGTTTATTATCCTGACAGAAATACTATCTTTAGAGGAGCTTCTTCACCTGAAAACATTGCCCGCATCCTCGGTACTAATATAGAGTTAAATAATATTGTCACCTTTCTTTCAGGAAATTTTAATATCCCTCCACAGTTTCAAAAGATAGAATTATATGAAAGTAAAGATTTTTATTTAATTAAGTTTTTGTTAAAAAATAATGAAACCAGCCGTGTTTTTGTGGACAAAGAAAACTATTTGCCATCACAAATTAACAGCGGTAATTTAGATGATGACGATACAATTACCATTCAATACAGTGATTATATAAAAATCAATAATTATTCTTTGCCTTTTAAAATAAATATTAAGCGTCCTAAAAAAAAGCAGGAAATCACTGTAAAATATAAAAAAGCGCTTTTAAATCAAGGCGTTTCAAGCGAGTCTTTTACTATTCCCTTTTTCAGGGGTGTGAAAATATTACCATTGGAAGAAGATTAATGATCAATGGCCAGAAATTAATTTTAAAATCATCAGCAAAAATTAACCTCGGGTTGAAAATAATTGAAAAAAGGGACGATGGCTACCATGAGATCGAGACAATATTTCAGATGGTTAGCCTTTTTGATACACTGACTTTTAGAAATCTTCAATCAGGAATTGTTTTAAAAACAGACCAGAATAAATTGCCTGTAGACGAAACAAACCTTGTGGTTAAGGCAGCAAAATTATTGCAGCAGGAAACCGGGACTCAAAAAGGAGTAGAAATATTCCTTCAAAAAAAAATCCCGGTCGGCGCGGGGCTGGGTGGCGGAAGTGGCAATGCCGCATTTACCCTGATGGGATTAAATAATTTATGGGAACTTCATTTAAAAAAAAAGGATTTGATGAAATTTGCCATAACTCTGGGCTCCGACGTCCCTTTTTTCTTGTCAGGTTGCTCTGCGGCTATTGGCAAAGGACGTGGAGAAATTCTGACTCCCTTTGAAAACAGATCGAATATTCATGTTATTGTGGTATCCCCAAATATTTATGTCTCAACCGGTTCCATCTATAAGGAACTGAATTTGGGGTTGACATCAAACTCAAAAGATATTAACATTTTACGTTCTTTGTTGGTAAAAGGGAAAATTGCGGAATTAGGTTCTTATTTATATAATGACTTGGAAACTGTGGTGTGCAAAAGGCATCCAGCCCTGACTGAAATTAAGAAGAAATTAATCAATTCAGGAGCAGTGGGTGCCCTGGTTTCAGGAAGCGGATCATCAGTATTTGGTATTTATCTTCAACAGGAAACAGCTCGCAAAGCGACAACAAAACTAATTAGTAAAGAATGGCAAGTTTTTTTGACTGAAACAATTAATTAATTGATAAATTAGCTTTGGAGAGGGGATTGCCATGGAAGTTACAGAAGTAAGAGTATACCCTGTTGATGAAGAGAAATTAAAAGCTTTTGTGACCGTTACTTTCGATGACTGCTTCGTGATCAGAGACCTTAAGATTATTAACGGCAATAAGGGGCTTTTTGTAGCTATGCCAAGCAGAAAGCGAAAAGACGGAACATTTAAAGATACAGCCCATCCTATTAACAATGAAACTCGAAAAATGATCGAAGATAAAGTACTCAATGAATATAAAACCTCGCAGGAAAGTTCGCAGGAAAGTTCACAGGAAAGCTCATAATCAATGGATCTTCAACCGGAGTTTACCTGAACGCATAATCCACAGCTAATCTTGCTCTAAAATCCTTTTTCATTTTTTATTATGCATATTTGTACCCTGAACAAAAAATTTGGGGCGTCGTCAAGCGGTAAGACACGGGATTTTGATTCCCGCATTCGGAGGTTCGAATCCTCCCGCCCCAGCTAAGGTAAACAACAAATTTATTACATAATCCTTTTGTTTACTATGAACAAGCAATTATTATTGTTTTCCGGTAGATCGAACCTGGCTCTGTCAAAAGATATTTGCAAATATCTTAAACTTCCGCTTGGGAAGTCTAATGTTGCTAATTTTTCCGATGGCGAAATTATTGTCAAGATTCAGGAAAATGTGCGGGGAAGAGATGTATTTATCATTCAGTCTACATGTCATCCGGGGAATGATAACCTCATGGAATTATTGATTATGATCGATGCCATAAAAAGGTCTTCAGCAAGAAGGATTACGGCAGTAATGCCCTATTATGGTTATGCAAGGCAGGACCGTAAAGCTGAATCGCGTGTTCCCATAACATCTAAACTTGTCGCGGATTTGATTTGTTCTTCTGGAGCAAACAGGGTCTTAACCGTTGACCTTCATGCCGGCCAGATTCAGGGTTTTTTTAATATTCCTGTCGACCATCTTTATGCTATGCCGATTTTAGTCAAATATATTAAAGGTCTGAAATTAAAAAATCTTGTTGTTGTTTCCCCTGATGCTGGGGGTGTTGAGAGGGCAAGGGCGTTTGCTAAAAGGCTCTCGGCAAAACTGGCAATAATTGATAAAAGAAGAGATAAACCGGGCGTCGCACAGGCAATGCATATTATAGGAAATGTTAAGAACAAAAACGTCTTCATTGTGGATGACATGATTGATACGGCAGGAACAATAACAGAAGCTACGAGAGCATTGGTTGATAATGGCGCGCGGGCAGTATATGCTATATGTACCCATCCGGTTCTTTCCGGTCCGGCTATAGAGCGGCTCTCAGGTTCTAATATTAAGCAGGTGCTTGTTGTTAACACGATCCCGTTAAACGGAAAAGAAAAAGTTTGTAAAAAAATCAAGATATTGTCAATTGCTTCACTTTTAGGAGAAGCAATTAAAAGAATTCATAAAGAAGGTTCCGTCAGTTGTTTATTTGATTAACAGCGCGGCATAAAAAAAATAATTTAAACAGAGGGATTTATTATGAAAGAATTAGAATTACAAGGGAGCTTAAGAACTGAAACAGGAAAAGGAAAAGCAAAGCGGTTAAGAAAAAATGGTTTGATACCTGGGATAGTTTACGGCAACAAAGGAAATCTTATGGTAACTATTAACCATAAGGAAATGGCCAGGCTTTTGCAAAAAGCAAAAGCCAACGCGATTTTTAATCTCAAAGTAGAAAAAAAGAAAGACAGGAAGGTTGTGATTAAAGAACTCCAGAGAGATGTAATCACCAGAGATTTTTTGCATGTGGACTTATTTGAAATATCTATGAAAAAGAAAATAAAAATTAGTGTCCCTATCGAGGAAACAGGCCAACCCGTTGGAGTTAAAATGGGGGGCATTCTGACTCACATTTTACGAGAACTAAAAGTGGAATGTTTGCCGGAATCTATTCCTGAGACTATTAAAATCGATGTGTCTAACCTGGATGTGGGACATAATTTGCATGTGAGGGATATTGAAGTGCCTGATGGCGTTACCGTTCTTAACAATCCCGATGAAACGATTTGCTCGGTCAATTTGCCTGAAGCTGAAAAGAGTAAAGAAGCAGAAGAAGAGGAAGCTGCGGCAGCGGAAGAAGCGGTTGCTGGAGAAGCTCCTGCAGAGGGCGCTGCGGATGCTAAAGAAAAGACTGCTGACGATAAGGGACAAGACAAGGAAAAAGATCCAAAGAAAGACAAGGAAAAAGATAAGAAAAAGTAGAGAAAAGCCGTGCGTATTCTGCAGAGTGGGATACTGGAACAGAGGAGTGGTGACCTTCGGCGTGAGCTCAGTCGAACGCTTGCTGAACCACCAACATTCCATTCTTTCGTACGGGCTGCAATAGAATAGAGCCGAAAAGTATCTTAACTGAATGAAGTTGTAGGAATATTGAAATTCGTGTTTTCTTTCCTGCCTTTTTTAAGAACTCCAAAAGGTATTTGCGTGAAGGTGATTGTCGGGCTGGGTAATGTCGGAAATAATTACAAAAAAACAAGACACAATGTCGGGTTTATGGTTGTTGATCAATTTTCAAAGAAACACCGTATCAGTATTAAAGATGTTAAACATAAAGCCGCTTTTGGTAAGGGCGCCATTCATGATGTTGACGTTCTAATTATAAAGCCGCTTACATTTATGAACCTAAGCGGGGCGGCAGTAACAAAATTTTTTAAAAAATATTCTGTTGAACTTGAAGATTTGCTCGTAGTTCATGACGATATAGATCTGGCACTCGGAAAGGTCAAAAAGAAAACTGGAGGAGGCGATGCAGGGCACTTGGGTATCAGGTCAATTGTTCAATCTTTTGGAAACAGGGATTTTTCAAGAATAAGAGTTGGAATAGGACGTCCAGAGGATAATTCCGATATATCGGATTGGGTGCTGAGCCCTTTTTCAAAAGAAGAAAAGGTTACTTTAACAGAATCTATCGATATCGCAATTCAAAAAATAGAAAATTTTTTGAAATAGAATTATACATAATTTCATACTATTTAACAAAGGAGAATTAAATTATGTCGTCAATTTTAGCATACATGGCCCCTTTTCTTGGAATCTACGGCTTATTCGCTGCCTGGAAAATTTACAATTATATAGATGACCAGCCTGCAGGTTCAGATAAAATGAAAGAAATAGCCGATTCAATCCAAGAGGGCGCCATGGTTTTCTTGAAAAGAGAATATAACATTTTAAAGTTTTTCATTGGAATAGTTTTTGGTCTGTTGGCCATTTTCATAAATTTCTGGACTGCTGTGGCGTTTCTCGTAGGCGCCGGCTGTTCCATGTTAGCGGGTTTTTTTGGCATGTCCGCCGCCACAAAGGCCAATGTGCGGACGTCACAGGCTGCGACATCAGAAGGGCAGGCACAGGCGTTGAATGTCGCTTTTTCAGGCGGAGCGGTTATGGGATTATCCGTAGCCAGCCTCGGCCTCATCGGAATAGGGACTCTATTCTGGTTTTTTCATAATCCTTCCGCAATGGTTATCAGCGGTTTTGCCATGGGCGCCAGTTCTATTGCCCTCTTTGCCAGAGTTGGAGGCGGCATATATACAAAAACCGCTGATGTCGGGGCAGACCTGGTGGGAAAAATAGAAGCTGGAATTCCAGAAGACGACCCCAGAAACCCCGGTGTAATCGCGGATAATGTTGGCGACTGTGTCGGCGATACTGCGGGCATGGGAGCGGATATTTTTGAGTCCTATGTCGGCTCTATTATTGCCACTATCGCTCTTGGCGCTACAGCCTCATTTACCGGAAATACCTCGGATCCGAATATTGTTACAAAACTCATGGCATTGCCTATTCTAATCGTTATGATTGGGCTTGTTGCTTCATTAGCAGGAATCAAGTCCATAAAAATCTTGGAACATTTAGACCCCGCGTCGGTCTTAAGGTATTCCACCTTTATCAGCGCGGGTATTATGCTTGCGGCCGCTTTTTTCCTTATCACACTGATGGGCATCGGCACAGGAGTCTTCATTGCCCTGTTCTCAGGCTGTATAGCTGGAATATTGATCGGTCTAATAACAGAATATTATACGGCAGGAAAACCTATAAGGACAATTGCTGAATCCGCTAAAACAGGACCGGCAACCTTAATCATAACGGGTTTGGCAGTGGGTATGGCCAGTACAACCATTCCCATAGGGATTATTTGTGTTGCTACTTATATTGCGTTTAAATTTGCCGGGCTTTACGGAATTGGATTGTCCGCTGTGGGGATGCTTGCTACAGTTGGCATAACCATGTCAGTCGATGCTTATGGTCCTATCGCGGATAACGCAGGCGGAATTTCTGAAATGGCTGAATTAGGTCCGGAAACCCGAAAAATCACAGACGGACTGGATGCACTTGGCAATACTACCGCTGCAATAGGAAAAGGGTTTGCCATTGGTTCAGCCGCACTAACGGCGTTAGCGCTTTTTTCCGCTTATACTAAAGCGGTTCATTTGACTTCAATTGATATCATTCAGCCAACAGTTGTCATCGGCCTGTTTATAGGTGGCGCCATTCCTTTCCTCATTGCCTCCCTTACCATGACATCCGTTGGGAAGGCCGCGGGAATAATGGTAGAGGAAATCCGAAGGCAGTTTAAAGAAATTCCCGGCTTAATGAAAGGAAAGGGTAAGCCAGATTCAGCGAGATGTGTTGACATCAGTACTCAGGCAGCTTTAAAAGAAATGATTCTCCCCGGTCTTATAGCTATTATTGCTCCCTTGCTTGTAGGGCTTATCTTGGGTAAAGAAGCCTTAGGAGGAATGCTGGCAGGTGCCACGCTCTGCGGCGTGTTATTAGCTTTAATGATGTCTAACGGCGGTGGCGCGTGGGATAATGCCAAAAAACATATAGAATCAGGAAACTTTGGTGGAAAAGGCTCGGACCCGCACAAAGCCGCGGTAGTAGGAGACACGGTTGGCGATCCCTTTAAAGACACATCAGGACCCTCAATGAACATCCTTATTAAACTCATGTCCGTTGTATCCCTGGTATTAGCACCACTTTTTATTTGAAGAATCCTTCAAATTCCCAGGCGGTTCCATTGTCATTCCCAGCCCTGTGCTGAACTTGTTTCAGTATTGATTGGGAATCTTTAAAGTGGGTATAAGCGTCAAGCTAAGGGATGAACCCAATTAAAATGTGAATTGAATATCGAATATCGAACAAAAAATGTCGAATTATGAGGTTTTTATCCTTCGAAATTCAATATTCCTTGTTCGAAATTCGATATTCTACTTCTAAAAGCTATATTACTTGTCACCCTAATGTCCTATCTGTCCCCCTTAACCCTTCGATAAACTCAGGACAGGCTCTGCCGAAGCCCATTCAAATGGCATAAACCACTATTTGACAGCAACTACCTGATACATTAATATTGAGAATTCTATATAATAACAAGTTTGATTTATACAGAATAAATTCTTTGTAATAATAAGTTAGGTATTGAAGGACTCAAATGAAAGGTCAGATAGCGTGACACAGGAAGGAACAGTTATTTTGCTTGGAGCAGGTGCAAGCGCTGAAGCCGGATATCCTACTGCTGAAAAACTTCTTGAGTATTTCAAATCACTTCTTCGCGAGGTAAGCGAAACAGAGAGGCTCTCTACTAATCGCATGATAGAACAGATTGCCCAGAGGATAGGAAAGTCAGGAGGTGATGGTAAATTGCTACCACAGCCTCTAAATAAAACAAAACATGAAGAATGGTTTGATCAACTTTGGCAAATATATAAGAAGGCCAATGCTTCAGCAAAACCACTTGCTATACCTAAACTTTCTAATGATGGAAGTGTTAAAATGAAATCTTCGGTGTTCACCGGACCGACTGGTTTCCCATCGTTTGCTAATTATACACTTCCTATAGAAGGTTCCATTCCTTTGAAAATATCTGAGCCTTATTTGGAGGATTTTTTCGCCTTTTATGATGATCTTCTTCGCCCACGAATGCAGTCAATCTTGCCATCTTTTTTACCCAAAGAATCAGAACACTGGCTTCGAATCCTTAGAAAAGTAGCAATCAAGGCAGCCTACAGAAGCCTATCTCCAAGCAAGTACGATATTGCATCATACTTAAAACCGCTATTCAATTTAAACGGACCTACAAGCCGAACTGCTCCAATAGCAACCCTAAATTTCGATATGTCCATCGAACAGCTCGCTTTAGATTGTGGCATATCACTTTTTGATGGATTTGCAAAAGAGAATATCGAACATCCTTCACCCAACTGGAACCATCCGAATTTATCTAAACTATGGAAAACTGTCTCCAATAATTTAATCCCATTCGTTGGGTTTGAGAATTCACCGCCAAAATCTACACTTCTTTTAAAGCTTCATAGATCGCTAGGTTGGTTTGTACTAGAAGAGGGGACCGGAGACATCGGTAATCGTGAGGATATGAGACATAATTCTCCTTACCAGTTTTTCAGATTGCCCTATCCAATGCTTTTAGAGTTAAAAGGTCCAAATGGGTTGCTAGACATAGACATCCTCGTAGGAGGCGAAAAAGGTGATCCAATAACGCATTCAACGGAATGGGATAACCTAACTAGAAACGCTGGTTATGTATCTATACGGCCATACATGATTTATGCGGTTGCCCTCAAAGCACATCTCGACCGTTTGTCGCTGGATCTGTTAGGTACGTTTGGTCGATTTTTGAGCAAAGCTAAACACCTCTTAGTAATTGGCTATTCGTGGTCGGACCCTCACATCAACGATCTTTTGTTAGGTGCTGTCGCGCAAGGCTGCACACTTGTAAATGTGGGACGCAATTCCAAGGATGAACGATTTTTGGCATTATGGAGACAGCGGTTCCCCACGACCTACCAGCTAATTGCCAAACGTTTATATGGTTTAGGCGGAGGAGCAAAAGAAGTTCTTATAAACAAAAAAGTACTTTTACCCTCTGGAGAGATAAACAAATTTGATATTGTAAGCTCACTAAACAGTACACTGCCGCAGAAGCTATCATTGGCGTACCAATTAGTAAATAACTGACTCAAAACCTAACAAGAGCATCCATCCGACGCCAAAAAGCGGCGCGGCTACTTGATCGTTAAAAAGTTTAATCTGCTTTTCCTTTTTGGCTTTTTAAAGGGATGGCGTTAATGTTAATAAATCCTTCGGCATCTTTAGGATTATATTTCTCAAGTCCTTTGTCCATTGAAGCAATGTCTTTATCGTAAAGAGATTTTGGGGCTTTTCTTCCTGATTAGGAGTCACATCTCGACTATTGACAGAATTATTTCTAATGATTATTCAAAAAGTCAATAGTCGAGATGTGACTCCAAGATTTTAGAGGTTAATGCATGAAAATCAATAAGAATAAAGTCAATCTACATGATTCAGCCATTCTATTGATGCATTGCCCTGACACCAAAGGCATTGTAGCTTCTGTAACGGAATTCAT